>Ga0105249_10000185_pt1 | contig 71865 bp, 72 predicted proteins | sample KBSS44metaG_FD_81522 | JGI IMG/M metagenome (GOLD analysis project Ga0105249, IMG submission 81522) | Switchgrass rhizosphere microbial communities from Kellogg Biological Station, Michigan, USA - KBS S4-4 metaG | ecosystem: Host-associated > Plants > Roots > Rhizosphere > Soil | place... | reverse complement strand
GACCGGCAACCAACTGGACGTGCTGTGGTTCTCCTGGCTCAAGTTCGAGGGCGACAAGATCGTCCACATCTATTCGATCTCGGACGTCCTCTCCATGCTCAAAGACCTTGAGGTCATCAAGGAGGTCCCGCAACCGGTCGATCCCTACAAGTAAGCGACATGGGACGGGAGCGGAGGGCTCCCGTCGCGCGATCGAGGATGTCTAATGTCCTCGTTCAGCGCCGATGGAATGGCGAACCTGTCTGGGGGGGCATACCCCAGACATATTGCCATCACCTCGGCCAACCATCATGAAGAAGCGAGGCGCTGCCTCTGAACGGCAACAATCGGAACAGCAGGTGAGTGCGCGGTATTCCGACGTCTACTGAAATGCTGCCCCCGCAAATGTTGCGCTCGCCGCTGATCGCGCGGTTCTGGCTCAGCACAACTTCTCTCGTGCGAGCCTAATCAGCTTCTTCGGACCTTCAAAATTGCAAGAATGCCTGAAGCAAGCGCCTCTCATAGATATGGCGCGCGCCTGCGCGCTCCTTATGGTTGTGAAATCTCACTGCAGAAGGGCGCAAATATCTCAACTGCCGTCGGAACTCTTCAGACGCCTATCGCTGGGTAGGATCGATCCCGCGCCCTTTATCGAAGAAGCGCCGCCGCAACGGCGTGGCTGGCATGTAGCTAGTCCTTGCGGCCGCGATCTTCGCTGATCGCCCCGCATGCAGATTGTACGCGAATGGTCTGCGCCGGAGCTGTCTTAGAGTAAAGATAAGGGGTTTCTCGGAATGCCGAACAAAGCGAAGTCTTGGTTACTCGCGAGCGGATGCGCGATATTTGTGGTTCATGGTTATGCTGCTCAAGCTGAGGAGGCCGCTGCGGCCGATTCCCAGCAGGCCGCTGCAGCCGATTCCCAGCAGGGCGGGGCGGCCGATTCCCAGCAGGGCGGGGCGGCAGTGAGCACGGGCGTCGATAACGACATCGTCGTTACGGCACGCCGTAGGGCCGAAAGCATTCAAACCGTGCCCGTGTCGGTGCAAGCGTTCAGCGAAGCCACGATCAAAGACCAGAATATCCACTCGTCGACCGATCTCCAGCGGTTGACGCCTGGCGTGATCTTCAACGGCTCGGGAAGCGACTTCAATACCACGCTTACGATCCGCGGTCAGGGACGCGACGTCATCGGGCCGATCGCGCCATCGGTCCAGTCCTACGTCAACGACGTGCCGCTACCCTCCTGGGGAGCGGTCATTCCGACCTATGACGTCAGCAGTGTGCAGGTGCTGAAGGGGCCGCAGGGCACCCTGTTCGGACGAAACACGACCGGCGGTGCGGTTCTCGTCAATACAAAGCAGCCAACCTACGATTTCGGCGGCTACGTGACGGGCCAGTACGGCAATTTCAACGATCGAGAACTGGAGGGCGCGCTCAACGTGCCCATCATCAAGGACGCGGTGGCGCTTCGTGTCGCCGGTCAGATTCGCCGGCGCGACGGATATGTCAAAGGTGGGTATTCCTACCTTCCCGACGCCCAGAACGTGAACAACAACAATTTCCGCGCGAGCCTGTTGTTGCAGCCGATCGATGCGATCAAGAACGTGACGGTCTACGATTATTCACGCACCAATGTTCATGCGATCTCGATCCCCGTCGGCTATGCTATCGGCACAGGGCCTAATGGCGAGAACGCGTTCTTCCATATTGCTGGCAGCCTCTTCTATGGAGCAGTCGGCGGCACCAACGCGCTTTTCGATTGCGGAACATCCCCCTCCTGCGACGGGGATCTCGCGATCCAGCGTTCGGTTGCGGACAATTATCGGCGCTACTATGCGAGTCAGGTGCCGTTCACGCATGCGACGGTGAAGGGCATTACCAACACGACCACGATCGATCTCGGTTCCGTCAACTTCAAGAATATCTTCGGCTTCCGCCAGAATCGAATCCATGAGGGTTCCGACACGGACGGCATGGAACTGGTGATGATCGACTCCATTCGGGTGCTCCGGTCGGACGATCAGATCACCGATGAAGTTCAGTTCAGCGGTTCGCTATTCAACAAAACGCTCAACTGGCTTGTCGGCGGCTTCTATCTCGATAACACCCCAAAGGGGCCTAATTCGATCAGCTTCAACCTGTTCCAGCCGTCGGCCGCCCAGGCTGCCGCGAATCCTGCCTTGAACTTCGTCTCGCCCTTCCTGCGGAACCTGTCGGAACAGGTCGCGGCGGAGCGTAGCAAGGCGATATACGCCAGCCTCTCGCAAGATCTGGGCTCGTTGGTCACCGGCCTCAAGCTCAATCTCTCGGGCCGTTATACCTGGGATGACACCACGTCATGCGCCGTGAACCTCCTCTCGGATTTCAACACACCTTCGCGCAATTTCAGCCAGTGTAAGAAGATTCCCGGCGTGGCGGTCACCAAGGGATCTTTCAAGAAGTTCACCTGGGCGGCCGGCCTGGACTATCAGGTCACGCCACATGTCTTCCTGTATGGCGTTGCGCGGCGCGGCTACCGCGCGGGTGGCATCAATACGCCGAACCTGGGCGGAACGCTGGTCGGCTTCCAGACCTTCGCCCCGCAGACGGTGGACGACCGAGAGATCGGCATCAAGGCGGACTGGAACGTCGGTACGATCCGCGGCCGAACCAACCTATCGGCCTACATATCGAAGTTCTCCTCCTTGCAACAGCAGGCCACCGGGCTGCCGCCTGGTATCGACGGTGATGGAAACCCGCTTGATGACCCCTCCAACACGTCGCTGATCGTCAATTCGGGTACGGCACGCACGCGCGGTATCGATCTTGACGGCTTCGTCATACCGTTCGAGGGCTTCCAGCTTAACTACGGGCTCGCGCTGTTCCACGGTCACATCAAGCAGGCACCACCAGCAGCTCTGAATGGTTTCTTCTCGCCTGATGACAAGTTCGATCGTGCTCCGAAAACCGCATACACGATCGGAGGCCACTACCAGCTTCCCGAGCCGGTTATGGGAGGAAAGCTAAACTTCGACCTCAATTGGTATCATACGTCGTCGTACAAAGTCGGCCTTGCGCCATTCAAGGGCTATGGCCTGCTGAATGGGTTTGTCGGTCTCAATGATATCGGCGGACTTGGCGTGGATGCGCAGGTCTTCGTTCAGAACCTGACCAATGAAACCTATTTCCTCAACCCGAACGCCTCTGGCCCGGTACCGGGCTTCGTCACGGAGAGCCTGGGCTTGCCCCGTACCTATGGCATACGTCTGACCTACACATTCGGTCGGAACTGATAGCGACCGGCGAGATCGGCGGGGCCTCGCTGCCCCGCCGATGCGGTCGCGGCAAACTACAACGATACCGGCTGCTAAGCGTCCGGTTCCATCGACAGGCGGTTCTTCCTGAACACCGGAAGGAGGCCGCCTGACGATCCGAAACCACAACAGGCCCTTGGCTTATCGAGCAGGTCAGGCAGCAGCGGTAGCGTAATTCGTATCAGAGACAGGGCGAAATTTTCAGGCTCTGCGCAGGCGTTCACGGATGTACTCCGCGTTCCGTTCGCTGGCTAGCGTTGACAACCGTCCTCAGAACGAGGTTACCTGCAGTCGGCGGAACGAGTCGCATCCACGGGAGAGTGCGATGGCGAAGGACGAGCCTGTAATCGGTGATCCGGTTTATTCTCGAAAGCGCGCGGAGGATTGCCGGGAGCTCGCGCGCCAGAACGGCATGGAATGCTACGCGCCCGACCTTATGGCTTTGGCCTGCGACTATGAGCGAGCCGCCCTGCGCATCGAATGCACCTCGGAGGCCGGCTTAGAGGAGGGGCAAAGGCTCCTTGCCAGGCACGAAACCATCCTCGCACGGCGAAGGCACGCAATTGCCCAGCTGGACGACGGTGGAGAGCCCACCGACATCGCTGAGGCCGTATTGGGAGAGCTTGAGGACGAACTGCGCGCGGAGCGGACAATCATAGCGCGTGCCGCGGAAACAACTGCGGGGCAAAGGGAGGATGGCATGAGTGACCACGTCTATAAGGTGATCGAGCTTGTTGGCAGTTCGGCCGAAAGTATCGAGGATGCAGTCCAGAACGCGATTCACAGAGCGAGCGGTTCCATTCGTCATATCGGCTGGTTTGAAGTTATATCGACGCGCGGCCACGTGGCGGATAACAAGATTACCCATTTCCAAGTTACGCTGAAGGTCGGATTCAGCTTGGAGAATAGTCCCGAGTGATATCGCCACAGCTAGGCGCTCAGGCTTGTTTGGGGCCTTTTCCTGGGGGGCTTTTTGCCCGAAGGCCCCCAATGATTGCGGGATGCAAGGGCATGAGACGACATCTCCGAAGACAGGGATCGACGGATTTCAGCCAATTTCTGGCTGTCATGAGGTGCTTTGGAGTCCCTGAAACAGGGTAATGGTGCCCGGGCGGAATCGAACCACCGACACTGCGATTTTCAGCGAGCCCGATTATCGTTTCAAGCCGTTGCAAATAGGATCATTCTGTCCGCCGAAGAACGGCGATATCGTATCTCGGACGGCGCAGGCCCTTTCAGATCGCTTCACGCTCTTTCACATCAGATTCCGCGTCTGGTTCCCCATTGGTACCCAGCCGAGCCTATTGAAAGCGTCTAAGGTCTCGATGCCATGTCGGGTTCCGGCCCTAAGACGCTCGCCCGACGATCGATGCATGCCGCTGGTCGTTGGTTGAGCTTCGGTGCTAAACCACTTCACCGGCCGAAGGGATGCTGCGGTTTACGGTCCGATGTCCGCCTGCGTGGTCCCGACGCGCAATGCATGGCCTGCTTTGAAGCCAAGCGCTTCGCCCACCCGGTCATCCCAGCCATAGGGGTCGTTACGTACGATCGGCTCGCCGGAATCATCGAATAGCACGGTCTGGTAGAGCATCCTGACCGGGATTTTATGCGGCAAATTGACGAAGGTCTCCTCTCCGCTCGCCAGCGCCTGGTTCCACTCGTCCAGCACCCCTTCATCCTGTGCCAACAAGGCGGCAAACCCGAGAGCGTCGTCCACCCTGACACATCCATGGCTGCGTTGTCGCTGGACGAGACCGAACAACGCCTTGGCAGGTGTGTCGTGCAGATAAATGGCCTGATCATTCTGCATGTCGAACTTGACCAACCCCAGCGAATTTTTCGGACCCGAGCCCTGAACGATCCAGCCGTCCTTCCACGTCATATTGTTGGCTTCGAGATAGTCCGGCCCTTTCTGCGCGATCTCATTCTCCTGCACCGAGCGCGGCACGGTCCACGTCGGATTGGCAACCAGCCGGAAAATGGGCGAGCCGAGCTGCGGCGTCTGCTTGTCGGGCTTGCCAACGACGACCTTGCGGATGTCGGCAATTTGGCCGTCCCGCCAGTAGGTCAGCCGAGCCGCTGCCAGATTGACGTCGATCCGGGTGGCAGGCGGCGTGCGCTCCAGCCAGCGCATCCGCTCCATCGCGACCGCGATCGCGCGCATCCGGTCGACGTCGGACAGGTTGAGGATCGCCAACGCCTCCTTGCCGATCGCCCCATCAGGCTTCATCCCATAGTCGGCCTGCATCCTCTTCACGGCAGCAACCATCGCCGGCGTGTAGCGGCTGCCTTGGGCCGCCTTGGGATCGATATAGTCGAGGATCACGAGCTGCCGGGCGATCACCGATATCCGCGGGTCCGTTGCACCCGGTCTGATCACATCTCCGACATCCGGCAGGTTCGCGGTCGGTGTGGTCGGCTGATGTCGCAGTTTGAGATAGGCTTGCGAAAGCCGTCGGTAGTTTGCGTCCTGAGGAGCGAGGCCGTTGAGCCAGCCGGTAATGTTCCCAGCGTGCAAGGCTGCGGCCAGCCCGGCATTTAGATCCACCTTCGGCCGAGGCACCGTATAGAGATCGTAGAGCTTTGCCGGGTCGACGGCGCCGTGCGCTAGCGCCCCCGCATAGGTAAGCGCTATCTGGGTCAGCTGTTGAGCGCCCTGCGCTTCCGACGCGAAACGCTCCTGGTCCAGGCCATGCGCTGCGCGGTTCTCGACAGCTTCCCGCAACTGCTGCGCCGTGCGGTCGTCCCAGCGAAGGGGCTCGGGATGCTCGGTCGACGCGCTCCCATTTGCCTGCTGGTGTTGTTGAACATTGCACCCCGCGAGAACCAGCATGAGTGCTGCCGACCGCAGCAGGATTGAATGCACACGTTGCTCCTCGAACCGGCCTGACGGCCTTCTCCAAGACTGAACCGTCGGCTCCAACATATGTTCATTACATATGTGGCAAAGCTTCAGCGGCTGAGGCAGCCGTCATTCCCGCAACGACAGGGTCCAGCGTCGTGTGGGCGCATAGCAAGCGGCCTCGCCTTCCTTATGATGATTTCTGGAAGGCCGTCCGCTATCCGCGCTCTCCCAATGGGCGTGATAGCACGCAGCAATACTCGCACTACCTACGCGGACAGGGCCTGCAGGGCATCATCCACTCGGTCGGATTGCCGGAGACGGTGGAGTTCGATCATCCATTATATCGGGAACATTAGAATTTATGCTAATAACTCGAATGTAAATAGCAATAAAGCCCATGTATACCTTTAGGTAACGCCGCTGTTATTCTATTAATATTGAGGATCGCGCTTGTATAGTATTGGGGGAAGAGTATTAAGGGGTTACCGCGACATTACCACGAGTCGCGCTCTCAGATATATTATAACCTGCCAGAAAATGGATATGGCTAATTCATTTGGGAGAAGATCCATGAAATGCGCACTATCTATAATGCTGAGCGGGGCTGCCCTGCTGGCTACGTCATCCTTCGCATCGCCACCCACAGGCCAACCTGCGACTCCTGAGGCGGGTACGCTTGCGGCATGGTCGACGCGGGTCTCGGCAGAGCTCGACCAGAAGCTCCCCCAACCACAGATGTTCCCTGGGCAGCCGTCGCCATCCGGAGTGGTCGTCGTGAAATTCGGTTGCAGCGAAACAGGCGCCCCCAGCGACGTGGCAATCGTAAAGAGTTCAGGCTCTCGCAGCCTCGACTGGGCAGCCATGCAAGGCATTAAGCGCGTCGGGCTCCACCCGCTGCCCGATGGCATGGCCCATGGTCAAAGGTTTCAGGCCGCGATACTGTTCGCAAATAGTCCTGAGGAGGCCCGCACATTGCTGATCGGGATGCGAAAAGAAGCCGAACGGCAAAATTCCTGGTTTGCCACGAGGCCACAACAGACCGCCGCCATAGCAATCATGCCCATTTCAGGAAATCCATGACAATCGGATAAAAGCGCTGTCAGTTGATGGCGGCCTCCGGCTCCGCGCCCCATGGGGCATGAGCCGGACGGTCGTCGTCATACCGCAAGGCGCGGGATACCCGACGGCGCCAGCGGTTTGGACCAGGCGAACAGCCCGTAGCCCATGGCGCCGGTTCGCATCGCGACAATCAACCGCGGCAGACTGAGCATGAAACTCCGGCTTCCTTTGGCTCCGCCAAGCGCCAGGGAACGGACATCAGGATCCGTCGTAAGGTTGGTCAGTAGCCGCTGAAGGCAAAGCCGCCAAGTCTTGCGGACATTGCGCGTGAGGTCCTCGAAGCTTTCGAACGCCAGGCCGGATCGTGCTGCCAGGCTCTGGTAGTCTGCGCGGCTTGCCAACGATGGCAACCGGCCTTCCGAGCAGATCGGTTTCAGCAGATGCCGCACTTGCCACGGGCGCACGCGGTCTCCTTCGAGCCACGCACAAATAACCAGGCGGCCGCCCGGTCGCAGCACGCGGGAAGCCTCATTAAAAAATGCCGCCTTGTCCGCGAAGTGCTCGGAACTTTCGATCGCGTAGGTGCCATCGAAGCAGGCATCAGGTAGGGCATTGTCGAGCCAGTCCCGGACCAGGATGGCTACCCCGGGCGCGGGCCGTTCACCCGCGACCCGCTGTTGGGCAGCGGACAATGTGAAACCGGTTACTGTGACGCTGTGTCCAGCTGCGAACCTGGCAGCGGTCGCGCCGTAGCCGCACCCGATGTCGCACAGGGCGTCGCCGGGACGGATCATCAGTCGTTCAGCCACCAGGTCGGACAGGGCATCGGTAGCTGCAGCCGCCGTCTCGCGACCGGTTTGCCAGTAGCCGTGATGAATATGCGTGCCCCATATCCGACGGTAGGCGAGGTCAAGCTGGTCGTAATGCAAGGCCACACTGGCAGTTGTGGGCTGGACGTCCGGTTCGATCATCTCATCTACTCCGCGTCGCGGCTGCCAAGTCATGACAATACAACGTCACTCGAGTCGCCTACAGCCTACTTCGTGCCCTCGAAGGCGGACCAGCTTTTAACGCCGGCGGCCGGAACGAAGGGGGATCGCAACCGCTACCGCATGTCGCAGGCGTTCAAGCAGGTGATCGAAGAAAAGCGCCTCCATGACGAGTGGAAGCGCAACAAGCGACAGTGTACGATCACGAATTAGGCCGCTCGGGCGCATCATCTGATCGGCGTAGTCAGAGCCGAGATATTGGAGTGAAACTATGATCCGTACCGTCACTCTCAATACAGGCACGCCCTTCCCGCTCGTTGGGCTCGGCGTGATGTACATCCCTGACGCAGAAACACCGACCGCGATGCGCGCGGCCGTCGGGTTGGGTTATCGCGCCTTCGACACCGCGCCCGTCTATCGCAACGAAGCGGCGGTGGGGCGCGGCATACGCGAATGCGGCTTGCCGCGCGACGAGGTCTTGGTCACTACCAAGCTGTGGAACGGAAACCAGGGTTATGACGCTGCGCTCGCAGCCTGTGAAGCCAGCCTCGATCGGCTCGGACTCGATCAAATCGACCTCTATCTGATCCATTGGCCGGTGCCCGAGCGAAATCTTTACTGTGATACCTGGCGGGCCTTGGTGAGGCTACGCGACGAGGGGCGGGTCAAGGAGATCGGCGTCTCTAATTTCCTCGAACCCCACTTGGAACGCATCATCGACGCGACCGGCGTGGTGCCCGCCGTCAATCAGATCGAACTGCACCCGAAATTTCAGCAGCGTGCGCTCCGTGCTGTGCATGCGCGGCTCGGTATCGTCACCGAGGCATGGAGTCCGCTCGGCCATGGCGCCACCCTTTCCGATCCTCGCGTAAAGGCTGTTGCGGATCGCCTTGGCGTTTCTCCAGCGCGGGTCATACTGGCGTGGATGACAAGCAGAGACATCGTGGCGATCCCCAAAGCCTCGTCCATCGATCACATGCGCGACAATCTAGCAAGCCTCGACCTCGTTTTGGACCAGGAGGCTCTCACCGCGCTTGATTCGCTGGATGATCCCGATGGTCGGGGCGGCCCGGACCCTGCCAGCTTCGGCCTGTTGGATCTGGAGCACGCCTGATTCTACCTTTTCTGTTCCGGGGGGGTGCGCAAATACGCGGACGGTCGCCTTGGAACTGCCAATTGCTTGATCGACGCGGGAGGCCTCGAAGCGACCTCCGGCCCGATGGCTGACGGACTTGCTGTCGTTCTACTGTGCAGCTTTCCGGTTGTTCTGAGGTCGCGCCTGGAACGACCTTAGGCACAACGGTTTGAATAATGGCGTCGAAAGAGTGTTTTTCGGCGCGCCAACGCTGGCTCGCAGCATCTCATACCGAGATGCGAGCCCGTTTTTGGCAGCCCCGCCTCTTCCCGGACAAATCTGGCTGAGGCAACCAGCGTAGGAAAGATAAGAATGAAACGCTTTCAAACTGTGCTCGGACTGAGCTCAATTCTCGCCGCTGCAACTGCAGCTTCCATGACCCCCTCGATCGCCAGTGCTGCAACGGTCGAAAAGACCTATGTCGCCTGCAATCGATATGGCGATTGCTGGCGCGTGCACCGGCTTTATGCCTACGGCAAAGACGTGCCCATCAGATATTATGACGGCGATTGGTACACGGCCCACCAGAGCGACACCAAGATTCGCTGGCTACCCGACCCGGCGGATGATCGGGGATATTATGTCGAGGATCGAACCTGGCATTCGGATCCCGCCGCTCGGGCCGTGAAGACCGGTGCGGCCGGTGCCGGCCTCGGCGCTGCGATCGGGTGTCTCGTAACGCTCCCTGTCGGCTGCGCGCCCGGCGCCGCGGCTGGCGCGGCCATCGGTGGCGGAACTGGCGCTGTCGCCGGCGCGGCAACGACGCCCCCGAACTAAGCAGGGCGGGACAGATAAGGTGGGCCCTAGCTGGGCCCACCTTGCTGACAGAGCATCACTCGGTATCCGTGAGATGCTTGGCCTGGACAGGCGAACCCCACGGGGACCTTCCGCGTACCGCCGCCATCTGCCCGAACGGTGCAATGGGTGGGTCGTGTTCGGGAACATCGCGTGGATCCATCCATTAGAAAGCGATGGACGACACCCACGAAATGGCTCGGCAGGCGCTGGAGCGTTGCACCCAATTTGAAGCGTTCGGGACGATGCTTTCATTTTGGGCCTGGCCAATTGCAGCACTCGAGCTATGGACTTCGATGATCGGTGCCACACTGCTGAGTTCTGAACCGCAAATCGATCGTGGCGACCACACGGCACAGCTTCCCATCCCGAACCCGCTTCAGAAGGCGAAGGACAGCGATCTATTCGCCTGAGACTTATGGAGCGCAGCAAGCGACAATGCACTTTGCGGGGATAGGAAGCCAGACCATCGCAGATCACTGGTCGACTCGTCGCTCCATCGCGGCCATGAAAGCACCTTCCATATCATGGCACAGACGATGCATGATCAACCACGTCGTGATCGGCGCCGACCCGTGCGTTCGCTTTGACAGCGACTTAAGTTTGTAGCGAACGATCCTCAGATGAGCGCCGTAGCGATTGCCCACGCGATCAGTACCAGACCAACGCATTGGCGAACCCATTGACCCAGCGGCATTACCTTTTCCACAAATACTATGGAGCTTAGCGCTGCGATCCACACCAAGTTCATAGCGCCCCCTACGAATAGGAGTGCCATCAGTACCCAACAGCACCCGACGCAATAGGCTCCATGCAGGACGCCCAAGCGCAGCGCCCCTGAGGATTTCGGGCGCCAGTGCCTCGACAAGAACTCAGCCGGCGAACGGCAATGGACCAGACAAGCGTTCTTGAGCGGCATGAACTGGTAGAGTCCCGCCGCCAGGAGAATCGCGGCCGAAAGCCAACGGCTGCGGGAACCCGTCTCTGAGATAATACCGACCGACCCCAAGGCCCAATGCAGTGTCGCTGCGGCGATGGAGAATCCGAGCCAAACCAGCAGGTAGCCGGCAGCAAACGCACCAGTGGGCGCAAGCTTGTCATGAGTTTGCTTTTGGCCAACCGAATGGCGGTGCACCCGTGCGTACAGCAGCATCGTCGGAGCGGCGCTGGGAGCCATCATTGCAATCATCATTACCCACCACATAAGCGTCGGCAGGACCCAACCGGTAATCAGTGCGGAACTGGCCGATTTCATCGGCGGCCCGCCCATGCCGGCACCGGCCATTTGAGCCATCTCGGTGGATTGTTGATGCGGGAATAAGGTCAGGGAGGTCAATTCACTGGCGCTCATGCCAAGCCCAGCGCCCATGAGAATGTAAAGCCAGGCGAGCGCCCATAGGACGGATAAGCTGGCAAGCGTCAGCGTGCGATCCCTAGCCAGTAATCGCTCCAAGGGCCGTGCGTCGCCCATATCCCGCCGTCAGCTACGCACGATACCGTGATTGTTGAGATGCAAATTGGCGAATTGGCCGTACGTGTTCTGCATGGCCACGCTGACCGGACCCTTGGTCGTGCTCGAAGCGCTGCCGATCTCGGCCACCGCATATTCAAAGCCCTCGGGCTGCACGATTTGTGCCCGAGACGGTGAGCCGGTGACCGGGTTTCGAATTGGCTCACCCACCGTTTCAACATAATCTTCGATGTGCAGGCGGCCAACGCGTCCGTCCACGTCGACCTCGAAATCGATGGTCGTGAAGACTGGGTCATTCATCTTCGTGACGGTGGACGCATAGACGGAAAACATGGTCGCGAACGGATCGGTGTCCTGCCCGGTCATGATTTTCAACAATGCCTCACGCTGCTGGGGATCGGCCCCCTGATCGACAAACGCGATGGCTTCCCCATTCCCTTCGTGGATTGGTCCCGGCCACTTGAAGATCGCGGCAATCCGCAAGCCGTCGAGCCTCGTGCCGCCGTAGTGACCTTTTTCGATGGCGATACCCGCCACGGCGTGGCAATGCCCCTTATCGGGCAGCCCGTTGAACTGGCAATTGCATCCATAGGTGCAGGTGCAATTGACCAGCGATTTTCCGGTGAACTCCCATGGCGTCATCGAACCCTCCGGTGCTGGTGCGAACCTCCGTTATACTCCTGATGCCGTACAGCGACTAGAGCGCAGGCGAAGTTGAACCGCCCACTTGGGTGATGCGCATTGGACGCGCTGCTTCCTGCGCCTTTCGGACGCTGCTGATTTTCCCGTCTATTGGGTCGCGGGTGCTGTGCCTAGGTTCGGCGCCCTTTTTTCTCGCTTATTGGAGGTGGTGCCGCGACGGAGCTGATCGAGCCGCCTAGCGATCGCTCTCCACGTGGCAATGCCCTCTTCGTCCTTGGCGACAGCTAACGCACCGATGCGCTCGGCAACGAAGCGCGGCGCATCCTCCCCGTGCTGGCGTTCAACCTGGGGGGCGCAGGCCCAAAGCTCGCGATCATCCGGGAGCATGAAGGGTCAACACCATGGCTCGCAGTATCCAATCCATTGTCCGCGCAAGTTCCTCGCTGACAACGGAGGTTGAAAGAGCCATGCAGAGGTTCGCCAAGATTATTTCTGTATCGCCTCCCCCAGCGGGAACGACCGCTAAAACTCTCGGTTGTCGGTGAAAGAGGAGAGGTTAGATGGAAAAGTCATCACAACCGAACGAAACATCATCCGACGCTTGGTCGCAGGGCATCACGCAAATGAACGAAGCGATACGTCAGCATGTCACGGCATCCAGATTGATGTTTGCCGGCGCGTTGGCTCTCAGCGCGGGAGCAGCGGCATATTTATGGGACACGCGGAGGCGCAACGATTTTTTGGACGCTATGCGCAAGTTTCCGGAAGATCTGATGGCAAGCTGGCGGGGCTCAGGCGATTCGCAGAAAAACAACTAATGGAGACCAGAGACTAGGATTGGGAGCGGCGAACAGCAGCTCCCTCCGTTGCCCACGCCTCGGTCACTCCGTTGCAGGCGACCGGCCCGGGTAAATCAGAGCTTGAGCTTGGCTTTCAGCTCGTCGATCATTTTTGAGGCTTCCGCTTTTGTCAGGCTGGCGGCGGGCGGCTGGACATGGGCTTCTTCACACAAGGTCGTGAGGTACGACGCTTGCGCTCCTGTCATCGGATCATCGCCCGACACCCAGTCGTCAGGCTGTTTCTCCGTGTTCGAGCCGGGATGATCAACAAGCTTGGGATTAGATAGCTGTTCAGTCATAGGAACTCGCGTGAAGTGTTCTCAATATGTTCTCAACGACTGTTCTCGCGCGTTGGTTCCGCCGCAGATGTCTGGCCCTCATCGCGGATAGCTCTGGTGCCATCGAGAAAGCAGTACATGACCAAGGGTCAACGCAGGGCCAACAAGGATCCGCAACCCTAAAAGTCATCTGGGGCGAACACAGCGCCAGTCGCGCTACCGCCTCGAGAGGCGGTTAAAGTACCAATCAAATATGGCTGATCATATCATTTCCGATTACAGCACTTAGCAAGCAGACTATGGTCGACTGACGACTGGGGTAGTTGCGTTCCTCCTCAGTCGTCGCTGATCTGCTTTCGCCCGCTCGAATGCGATAATCCTTGTGCATTTGTGAAAGCGCCATGGCAAATCGAGCACGGATCGTGCAAGCATCATGCAGTCGTCAGCAGACTCCGGAAAAATGGGTCTTCAAGCGCGCTACCCGCTCCGAGCGCCACACATGTTAGCGGATTTTCGGCGATTGCGACAGGGAGGCCGGTGGATTGCCGAAGGAGATCGTCCAGACCAGTGAGCAGCGCTCCGCCCCCCGTGAGCATAATGCCTCGATCGACAAGGTCCGCCGCGAGCTCTGGCTGAATATTTTCCAGTGCACTGCGGACGGCGTCGACTATCCGGCTTACGGGTTCGCCGATCGCCTCGGCAATTTCCTTTCCACTGATCGTGATCCCGGTTGGAACGCCATTGACCAGATCGCGGCCCTTGATGTCCAGTGTCCTGCCAAGTCCTTCCACAGGCCGGACTGCGGATCCTATTTCCTGCTTGATACGCTCGGCGGTGGCTTCCCCGATCAGCAGATTATGGTTGCGCCGGACATAGGACGAAATGGCTTCATCCATCTTATCGCCGCCGACGCGGACGGAATTGCTGTACGCAAGCCCGCCGAGCGAGAGCACGGCAACTTCGGTCGTGCCGCCACCGATATCGACGACCATCGCGCCAACGGGTTCGGTCACGGGCATGCCCGCCCCGATCGCTGCCGCCATTGGCTCTTCGATGAGATAGACCCGCGATGCGCCAGCGTTGGACGCCGCGTCCCGTATGGCCCGCCGCTCAACCATCGTGGACCGGGAGGGCACGCAAATTACAATTTCCGGCCAGCGCGGAATGCGGTTGGAGCCGCCATGGGCCTTGTGGATGAAATGCTTTATCATCTGCTCAGCGACATCGATATCGGTAATCACACCGTCTCGTAGCGGCCGGACGGTCTCGATATTGTGCGGAGTCTTGCCCATCATCAGTTTGGCGTCATTGCCGATCGCCTTGACACGCTTAACGCCGTTGTGAGTCTCCAGCGCGACGACAGACGGTTCATTGAGGACAATGCCGCTGCCGCGCAGATAAACGAGGGTGTTGGCCGTGCCCAGATCGATCGCCAGATCATTCGCGAGGAATTTAAAAAAACGATTCCAGAACATCAGGTGGCGGCTTTCCGGATCAGCTGGGCAGTCAGTATCGACAGCAGAGCAACAGCCTCATGTGGTCGCGATGTCGGCGGCGACTGCAGCATATTCTGACCGGATGTAGTTCTTCGCTGCCGTCGCGGTGGCAAAAATCTCCTCAATGAGGATCGACGTCACAAGAGGATAGTTTTGCGAATTGAAGCGGGTCGTGCGAACTGTAACGCGAAAGCGTCCGTCAGAATCTTTTGAGACAAGATACGGGCGAACGGGGATCTTAGACATTATATTCTCCTGTTCCGCCATTGCCGAAGGGCATTACCTGTGCTCGGACATTGATCAGTAAAAAAAAGGGGGCGAGTTTTGCAGCTCGCCCCCATTCAATCTGCAGGGGCAAGATGGTCAGAAATCCATGCCGCCCATTCCTCCCATCCCGCCGCCCATGGCCGGCATGGCGGCCTTGTCTTCAGGCGTATCGGCAACTGCGGCCTCGGTGGTGATCAGTAAACCGGCAACGGACGCCGCATCCTGCAAAGCTGAACGGACCACCTTGGTGGGATCGATCACGCCTGCCGTGACAAGGTTTTCGTAAACCTCAGTCTGAGCATTGAAACCCAGATTTTGGTCATTGCCATCGATCAGCTTACCCGCGACGACCGCACCATCATGACCGGCATTTTGCGCGATCTGGCGCAGCGGCGCCTGCAGAGCCTTGCGGACGATATCGATACCACGGGTCTGGTCGTCATTCGCACCGGTCAGGGCGTCGAGCGCTTTGGACGCATACAACAACGCGGTGCCACCGCCGGGAACAATGCCTTCCTCGACGGCCGCGCGGGTCGCGTGAAGCGCGTCATCGACGCGATCCTTGCGTTCCTTGACCTCGATTTCGGATGCGCCGCCTACCTTTATGATGGCCACGCCACCGGCGAGCTTGGCGAGACGCTCCTGGAGCTTCTCCTTGTCGTAATCGCTGGTGGTGTTTTCGATCTGGGCACGGATCGCTTCGACACGACCCTTAATTGCGTCCACATTGCCGGCGCCGTCGACGATCGTCGTATCGTCCTTATCGATCATGACGCGCTTGGCAGTGCCGAGCATGTCGAGCGTGACATTCTCGAGCTTGATGCCGAGTTCCTCAGATACCGTCTGACCATTCGTCAGGATTGCGATGTCCTCAAGCATCGCCTTGCGACGATCGCCGAAGCCTGGCGCCTTGACGGCCGCGACCTTCAAGCCGCCGCGCAGCTTGTTGACGACGAGCGTGGCAAGCGCCTCGCCTTCGATGTCTTCCGCGATGATCAACAACGGACGGCTCGACTGGACGACCGCTTCCAGGATGGGAAGCAGCGCCTGCAGGTTTGAAAGCTTCTTCTCATGGATCAGGATATACGGATCTTGAAGCTCCACCGTCATCTTCTCGGTGTTGGTGATGAAGTAGGGCGAAAGATAGCCACGATCGAACTGCATGCCCTCGACCACGTCGAGTTCGAACTCGATGCCGGTTGCTTCCTCGACGGTGATCACGCCTTCCTTGCCAACCTTCTCCATTGCTTCGGCTATCTTGCGGCCAACCACTTCATCACCGTTGGCAGAGACAATGCCGACCTGGGCGATCTCGTTGTTATCCGCGACGGGCTTTGAACGCGCCTTGAGATCGTCCACCACGCGGGTAACGGCGAGATCGATGCCGCGCTTGAGGTCCATCGGGTTTACCCCTGCCGAGACGGATTTCATGCCTTCGCGCACGATCGCCTGGGCGAGGACGGTCGCGGTCGTAGTGCCGTCACCGGCATGATCGTGGGTTTTTGATGCAACGGCGCGTAACATCTGCGCGCCCATATTCTCGAACTTGTCCTTGAGCTCGATCTCCTTGGCGACGGTCACGCCGTCCTTGGTGATGCGGGGAGCACCAAACGACTTGTCGATGACGACGTTGCGGCCCTTGGGTCCGAGCGTCACGCGCACGGCGTTGGCAAGAATATCGACGCCGCGGCTAATGCCCTCGCGCGCGTCGCGTGAAAATTTGACGTCTTTGGCTGACATGGTGGGTTCCTTTGAATGAGTTTGCGTCGGTTCAGGCCGAACGCGGATGACGATGGCGGGCTGGATTCAGCCCACGATCCCTAAGACGTCGCTTTCCTTCATGATGATGAGGTCTTCCCCATCGAGTTTAACCTCGGTGCCGGACCATTTGCCAAACAGGATCTTGTCGCCGGCCTTGACGTCGAGCGGGGTGACCGTGCCATCCTCGGCACGCATGCCCGTCCCGGCGGCAACCACTTCGCCTTCCTGCGGTTTTTCCTTGGCTGTATCGGGAATAATGATGCCACCGGCACTCTTCTCAGCGGCTTCGATGCGGCGGACCAGCACGCGATCGTGCAAGGGTCGGAATGTCATAAATCAGCTTTCCTCACGCTGGGCCGCGACGAAATCGTCGCTTTCACAAGCGGTAGCCAGCGCTGCCAATTTGCGATTTGGCACTCTCTATAACCAAGTGCCAACAAATCTGCTGTGGGCGCATTGCAGGTTGCGGTCAAGCAAATGTGAGCGACGGGCAAGGGAGTATGTTTGGATACTCAGTTTGACCCAAGCGCGACAATCACTTCGGGGCCGGAAATGTATGTTTGAGCGCATTGATCACCAGCCCGGTAACAATCAGCCCGAGGCTGACGGCCTTCGCCGACGGGATCAGGTCCTTGTGGGCGAGTACCGTGATCGAGACCGCCTGGATGTCTCCAACCATCGACCCGGACAGGCCGGAGCATAATTTCTTGAGATATGGGGAAACCTCGATCTCGTCGATGCCGTCAGTCGCATGCAGTGTTGCTGGACAGCCGCCACCGATTACGAGCGGGTCGGATTATAGGCAAAGCCACGCACGAGCGGCCCTCTCTTTTCGCTGGAAACAAAGCCGTTGCCGTTTGCCAGGGGTCAGTTCTCCCGCGCTTGGTTCTCCTGCGAGATCCCGACAGCCCTGCTTTTCGCGGCTTCGGTTTCCGCGCTGGCATCGGCGGCTGCACGAGCAATATCGCTTTGCGTCTGCTCTTCCTCCATCTTGTCCATTGCGCGGGCCATGCGCGCCTGTTCAGTCCTATTGGGAGGAAGGTCCCGACACGCACTTATTGGCATTGCCCCTATCAAAAGAATAGATGCCAACGGCATCTTCACGCTGAAGACCCGATCCTGGCTTCCATAGCTGAACGGCTGCGACAAAGTTCCACGAGATGTTTGCGCGTCGCTCGGCCGCCGAGATGCGCATCTACCGAACTATAATGTTCGCGATTAAGCTGTTTTCTGATTTCCTCGACATTCACGCAAGGGCCAAGCCTTGCCAGTTCGTAGGCGCGTTCGACCGTACCTGGAGGGCGCATTGATTTTGCTCCATAAGCGTCCATTCGGAGCAGAGGCACCGCGGAATTGAAATGGGATCATTTCGCTTACGATCGAGCCTGTAGCACGTCCGGATCATTTTCTCGCATCAATTTCCGCATTCAGCCACGGCGACGGTTACGGTCATCTCCTCAAAGGCGTCTGAAGCGCCGCTAAAGCTGCCCGCCACGGGCATCGCCTGCCGGATATCCCGCGCTACCGTTACCGGGATCAGATTAAAGCCGCCCACGCCGCTGTTGGTTGGATCGAAGGTGATCCAGCCCGCGCCAGGAATATAGACCTCCGCCCAGGCATGAGTGGCGCCAGCATCCGGGCTTCCCACCAAATTTTGCTCTGGATTATGCATATAGCCCGAGATGATCCGCGCTCCGAACCCCAAGGTGCGGGCCGCTTCAACGAATAATACCGCCATATCCCGGCACGAACCCCACTCCCGATCGAGCGTTTCGATAGGCGACTGCGTGCCCTGATCATCCCGAGCCTGATAACATATGCTTGCGGGAACCCCGGCGCATAAATCCTTGAGCAGAGAAAGCGTGTCTGTCGGATTACCGCCGACGAAAGCTTGGGCCCAATCGCGTAGTTGTGTTGCCGGATCAGGATAAAGCGGAGCGGTGAGCGCACCAAGGTCAGTCCATTCCTCATCGCCATAGCGGAATGGGTAGGAAATGGCGGAAGCGGCAATGTCGAACACGGGCCAAGCGACCGCCTCGAGTATCAGCTCCGCGGTACTTTCGATGACCAATGTATCGGCCATTTCCGCGAATATTGCCGTTGCGATGGCGTTACCGAAGACGTCGTTTTGCCAGCTAACGGTTGCGCTGGGAGAAAGGTGAAGTTCAAACGAAAACAGTTTCACGTCGCAACTCTCGCGCGGCCGAAGCATCAACCGGTGTGCTCCGAGCTGAACTGCCTTCTGGTAACGAAAGCTGGTCCGATGTCGGACAGTGAGCTTTGTCACTGCTATTCAATCGCTCGGAAACGCTCGATCCGGGTTCTCACTGCAGAACCGGTCGAGTTCTTGGGGGGAATGCAGCATGTTTCCGGCGATCGTGTCGGTGAACATGTGCACGCGAATTTGCCGTTCCTCACGACCCTCCGCTGTGAGCGCCTCCTTTTCCCACGCCATAGCGGCGGCGCCAGCAATCATGCGAGGATTGGGAAGGTCGGCATTTGCCGCCCGGTCGCGTTGATAGCTTTGCTGAGTACGACATAGGCCGGAGGAAAGGCGCATTAGGGCATCCTCTTGAAAACAGGTGGAAGTTAAGGAGAAATGTTCGGACTTCGCAGCCGGCAAAATCGCCGATAATTAGCGAGCCTGATCGCGCCTTGCCTGCGCAACGGCGTCTCGCAATGATGAGTAGCGGAAGGATTTGTAGCGAAATTCATCTGCCGGAATTTGGGTAATCCCGTATTTCGTCATAAGTTCGGTTGCTTCGGTATCGCTCAAGATATCTGCCATGTTATCAAGCCAGTGCCAGAGCATATGTTTTGGCAGTCAGTTGCCGCAAAACCCGTGAACGATGCTCGAAGCTGTTGAATCGTCTTCCGACCTGGCCATTTGCAAAATCCGCGTAGAAGGTGTCAGCCATGCGGCGGACTTCCGCATAGGCTGGACTGTCAGGACAGGAATTCACATCAGTCTCCCGTTTTGAGCGGGAGCACAAATATCTCTCAGCCGCACCAAGCTCAGGGGCATTGAAGTGCGATAGCCTTGATATGGGGACGGGACCGCCAATTTACCACCAAATCGCCTAAGCCTAAAAATTAAGATGCCGTTCCTGATGTTTGAGGCGGGCCACATGGTATTTGTCATCATGCGCCTTAGCGCACTCTCCGTCAGGCCGATATGCCTCGTTACAATCTTTTCGTAAGCAAACGCTTCTCCCAAAACCTATCCTACCGCGGCAAAGCAAGGAATTGGCATTCCTAGGAAGATCCAGCCGGACCGACTTAGTTTCCGGGTCTCAGCGCTGCTCCAACGTTCGCAAGGATTAGGTTTGTTGATCCAACTCTGATATGGAGCACCATCACCCGATTTCTTCCAGGCATCTCGTGACCGAGAGACGATTGCGCTCTCGCCTGCCGACGGAGATCGAGCAATGTTCTTTCATAACTTACTGGGCACCCATGTTGCCGATCCACAAGCAAATCATTGGGACAATGGCCGCTTCGTAAGCGCGTGCCAGATTTGCGTCCGGCCGATGGTCAAGCCACCCGGCGCGGAGTGGAAAATCGCGCGGGAAGGATCCGTACGATGATGTATGGCAATGACATCGCGCCGATCGCCACCATGGAACTCTTCGAAACGTGGCCGCTGACCCAGTTCACACGTGACAGGTGGATCGGCGATTTGTCCAGGGCTGTAAAGGCGGACCACAAATTTCCAAGGGATGGCGATCCCAACATAGTCCGCAAACATCTGACCGGTAATCAAGCTGAAAGCGCTATGCTCGAAGTCGTCGACGACGCGGATAACATCTGGCTTTGCCTGTGATCCGTCCCCTCCGTCATATTGAAGACGCGAACATCCTCGCCCAGGCGATCGTAAACACGATCCCCGAGCCTTTCCTGGTACTGGACGCCCGGTTTCGGGTGATGACGGCCAACCGGCCCTTCTATGAAACGTTCAAGGTCACTCCCGAACAGACCGAAGGTCGCATGCTCTATTCTCTCGGCGACGGGCAATGGGATATTTCCGCGCTGCGTGTGCTCCTTGAAACAATCATTCCGGACAAGGTAGCGATGGACAGCTTCGAAGTGGAGCATGACTTTCCCGCGATCGGGCACCGGATCATGTTGCTGAACGCCCGCAAGGTCATCTACGAAGACAGCAACGACATCACGATCCTGCTCGCATTTTCGGATGTCACTGAGCGGCGTATGATCGAGCAGGCAAAAGAAGCGATCCAGCTACGGTCGGACGATCTCATCAAGCAAAAGCAGGTCCTCCTTGAGGAAATGCGGCATCGCGTCGCCAACAGCCTGCAGATCATCGCCAGCATTCTGCTGCTGAAGGCCGGCGCAGTCTCGTCCGAAGAAACCCGTCGCCATCTCCAGGACGCGCATCAGCGGGTGATGTCGGTGGCTGCGGTCCAACAGCATTTGCACGCGATCGAGGGTGTGGATGAGATCGAGGTGGGCTCCTATCTCAAAAAACTATGCGTGGGACTTTCGGAATCGATGATCAGCGAGGGCCAGCCCGTTTCGATCAACGTGTTGTCTCACGAGGGCATGATCCCCTCGGCCAAAGCCGTCAGCCTGGGGCTTATCGTCACCGAGCTGGTAATAAATGCGCTCAAATACGCGTTTCCGAACCAGAAGGCCGATGCGCTGATCCTTGTCACCTATGAAATTGATGCGTTGGACTGGAAGCTTACCGTCTCCGACAATGGCGTGGGTAGGGGAACGGGGGGCGCACCAGCTTCGGACGCCGGTCTTGGAACGACCATCGTCAAGGCGTTGTCGAAGCAGCTCGGAGCTCGGATGGATCTAGTCAGCAGCCCGATGGGGCTGACAGTATCCATCACGCGCGCGACATTTACGTCACGCATGCCGCAGGCGGCCTGATTACGAATATTCGTAATATCCGGTTGTAGAATTTATACCGTACAAGATGATAACGTTATCAATTTTCTAAATTTGATGTAGAAATCGTCCTTCTGTATTTATTTATTTCGATGTAGGAACATTATATTATTTAGCTCGTTTGGGTGGTCTGGCTCCTATCGGAATGCCAACGGAGATATCTTCATGCGTAAGTTTATCCTCGCGGCGACGCTGATGTCGCTCGCCGTACCGCTCGCGAGCGTGCAAGCGGACCCGCCATCCTGGGCGCAAAACGATCACAAGGATCGCGCTTCCAATCGCGACAACCGTGATGATCAAAAGCGCAATTGGCGCCCCGGCCGTGATCATCAGCGCGACTATAGCCGTTATGACTATAATCGGCCGGATCCGCGTTACGGCAATTACCAGGCTGACCGCTATTATGCGCGAAACGAGAGCTATCGTCCGCGTCGGCTCGCGGCGAACGATCGCATCTATCGAGGCAGCGACAATCGCTATTACTGCCGCCGCGACGACGGGACGACGGGCCTGATTATCGGTGGCCTAGTCGGCGGCGCGCTGGGCAACACCATCGCTCCTGGTGGATCCAAGACACTTGGCACGTTGCTGGGCGTCGGCGGCGGCGCATTGCTGGGCCGTTCGATCGACAAGGGTGGGAACGTCACCTGCCGTTGAGCAGGCACCGCGTCACTTCCAATCAACAGAGGATATTCCATGACCCACACCAATATATTCCAGCGCCACCTGCTAGCAGGGCTTGCGATCGCATCGCTGACGCTTTCGTCGGCCGCGTTCGCTGACAATGCGGACCGGGCACAGGTGGCGATTGCCGCCGCCAAGGCCAAGATCGAAACGGGAGACCGGCTTGGCACCACCGAGCAGGCAGCAGACGCCCAGCAACGCGCCCGCGTTGCGCTGGGCACCGCCGAGAGCGAGCTCAAGCGCCATCACGAGGCCAGCGCTTACTATGGCGCCAAGCAAGCTGATGCCCTTGCCGGCCTCGCCATGGCAACAGCTGAACTCACCAAGCTGACCACACAGCGCGATCAACTTCTTGCGCGCTGAGCGCGACAACATGGGAGATAATCATGAAATATAACAACATCACGTGCCTTCTCGGCGCCACCGCGTTGATATCGATCACTGCCCCCGCCATGGCCGACAAGAGCGACAAGCTTGCAGTCAGCAAGCTTCACGACAGGATTGTCGCAGTTCGCGCCGAACCGGGTGTGGCTGAGAATGGATCAGCGGACCTCGATCGTGCGGAGGCGACGCTGAAGCCGCTGCTCGAAAACCTTAAGGACAATGACATCAAGCAGGTTGAGAGCATCACCGGCGAAGTCGATGCCCTGATCGAGACCGCGCGCACCCGTGCCAAATCGGCCGCGATCAGGAGCGAAATTGCAGGGTTGGAAGCGGCCCGCGGCAATCGGATCAACACCGCTGAAGTCGCCACGGCACAGGCGCAGAGCGAAACCAACACGTTGCGCGCCGAGATTGCGTCGAAAGAAGCCACCCGCATAGAAACCGCCAAGGCAACGGCCCTCGAAACGAGCCAGCTACGCTCACAGCTGAGCGACTATAAGATGAAGCAGACCGATCTTGGCGCGACGTTGGTGCTGAGCGACGTGGTCTTCGCCAGCGGCGGTTCGGATCTCAAGCCCGGCTCCATCGAACGACTGCGCCCGCTCTCTGGTTACCTCAAGGCGAATAGTGCGGTCCGCGTTCAGATCGACGGCCATACCGACGGGCAAGGAACGGCTGCAGCAAACCAAGCCTTGTCGGAACGACGAGCCAAGGCAGTCGCCGCCATGCTTGCCAGCACGGGGATCGATGCTGCACGGATCGAAACGATCGGCCATGGTGAGTCCGAGCCGGTTGCCGACAACGGGACAGCTGCAGGACGCCAACAGAACCGCCGCGTCGAGCTCACGCTGGTTGGCCAGAAGCTGAGCAGCTTACAAGCCAATTGATTATCCCGGCTCCGTGAGTACGCTCTGCCTGCTTCTGGCGGTTTCCACGTGCCCGCTCCGTAAAGTGCGCCCCAATCGACCGTGCTCACGCTAGCCTTTCACCCTCAATCCCAGCTCAGCCACCCTCCAGATCCGCCGGTTGATCGCCGAGCACACTTAGTGCCGCGCGAACCTTACCGGCACCATCGCCGTATTTTTCTGCGTCTTCCCAGGTAGACGTTGAATCGCGAACAGCCCTCTCGATGTCCGCGGTCCAGTCGATATGGCGCTCAATTGCTTCCGCATCCATTTCTGGCGAGCGATACTTCAAGATGACTCGGTAGGCCCTCGCGCAATATCTCGTCACGCTCCACGCTTATTGCCCCTTCAATCCAATTTCCATCAACCTCCGCACGGCCTCGGGTCGCGATAGCGCGTCGGGCTGATGCTTGATCCAGGCGTCGAGAGAGGCGAGCTGGGCGGGCTGAACCCGAACCATGATCGGTGTGCCGGGCTTTTCAGCGCGCTTACGTTTCGTGGTATCACGAGCTGCATTCGACATTTCGTCGTGGTATCACGAAAGCGAGCCGAACGGAAGCTACCAACGACCGTCCGGCTCTAACCGCAACCGTTTCTGAGGAGCGATCATGGCTATGAACCCACTACAGCAGGGCGCTGCCCCGGCCAATACTGGCCCACGAACGCACCGCCTGAAACTACGCGGCGCCGCGTAGTTGTGCCCGGCTGGCTTCGGCTGGCGGGGCAGTGCTCTACCAATAAGGCCCGACGTAGCCGTAGGGACTATAATAGCCGAAAATCAGCTCACCATGATTGCGGTGGTCGGCGCCGCCGAGATCCCTCAGTTCCGTCCGGTCATAATGGGGCGCGCCCTTTAGCGCGGCCCTATCCAGCGGGACGACATAGCCGCCTTTCTCGATGTTGTAGTCGAGCAGGGACCAGGGAATGGGATGGAACCTATCGCCGATGCCGAGAAATCCGCCAAAGGACATGATCGCATATTTGACCTTGCCGCTGATTTTCTCGATCGAAAGATCATCGATGTGGCCAAGCCGTTCTTCTGCCTGATTGTAAACAGGAGTGCCGTTGACCCGGCTGGCCAGAATGAGTTCGTGCTCGTGCTCGTGCTCGTTCACTGTTTCAGACATTGTCTGTTCCATGGCGTTCGCCTCCTCGCGGCCTCTACCCGGCCGCAGCTACCGGTCTTCCATAGATACCAGATCAATTCATACACCGCACCAGCGTTCCGCGGCGCTCCCGGCCCTGATGGGGCAGGTTTTAGTTAGCCGAAAAGTTAGCCCAGCCGCAGAAAGGAGACGAGCCCGCCCGCCGAACTCAGTAAGTTATTGATTAACTATGTAAAATGGTGCCCAGGGGCGGAATCGAACCACCGACACTGCGATTTTCAGTCGCATGCTCTACCAACTGAGCTACCTGGGCACGCCGTTGGCCGGCGGGCTATAGAGGGGGCTACGCCTCGCTGTCCAGCCCGTCGACGTCGATTTCTTGGCCGCCAGCATCGGCTGGCTGCCCCGCGACACGATAGCCTTCGCCCAGCCATCGCAGCAGATCGCGATCCCGGCATCCCTGGCTGCAAAAGGGTTTATGCGCGGCCGAAGAGGGTTGGCCGCAGAGCGGGCAACCCTTGCCCGCCCGTTCATGGAAATTCCGGTTCGACATCGATGTCGGATATGGCTGCGCCTGCACGTTCGGACAAGAGGAGTGCGCAGCCGCGCCGGCGCATGAGCGCCTCTTGCCAATCCGGTTGCGCCGCAATCCTGCGGATCACTGCGGGGGCAGCATTGAGCGTCAGGCGGCCATGGCCCGGCGTCCGTTCCGCGCGCCGCAGCAGCGAAAGCGCCGCGGCGGTAACGGGATCGGACTGGATCAATTCCGGAAGTGACGCCCTCACCCGCCGCCGCACGATCTGCAGAAATCCGAAGCCGTTCACGGCGGTGCGCTCGAATGGCTGCGGAAGCAATTGATCGACCGCAGCCGCAGCTGCCGCGCGCGCTGCCTTGCTTCCGGCTTCGGCAATCGGGAGGTCCAGCCCGATCGAGCCGCCGATGTCGAAGAGCCTGATGGCGCGCGCCGCGGCGGCCGCACCCGCCACGGCAAGCTCAGGGGGCGCCAGCGTTCCGTCCACGTCAAACAAGGCCATTGCCGGCGTCAGGGACATCCGCAGCAGGCCGCCGGCAAATGGGATGAGGCCCGAGCTTGCCCGATCAAGCCACTCGGACCATTCCGCCTGCTCCAGCAAATCAGGCTGGTGGGGCAGCATCGTCCTGACCGGAAGCGTGCCGGCCACGAGCCGGTCGAGCAAAGATGGCCCCGGGCCGGGCGTTTCGTCCTTGTCCGCGATCCGCACCACGGGCGGCTTCGGATTTCCCGCCTCCGGAATCACTTCCCGAATCACCGAGACCTTGACGGTAGCGCCCTCGGTAAGTCGCCCGGGAATGACGCCGACCGCGTCGCCGAGGCCGGGCAGGATCAGCATCGCACGGTCCGAGCCGGGAAAGCGGCGCACCAATTTCGCCAAATGCACCGATCCGGCACGAGGCGCCACGCCATGGCGCTCGATGGCCATCTCAATGATATTGCCTTGCTCGACCAGTGCCGCACGATCTTCGCCGATGCCGGCCTCGTACAGCCATTCAGCCAAGAGGATGGCCCGCAGCCAGCAGCAGGGCCCGCGTTTCGAACAGCGGCAAGCCCACGACGCCCGAATGGCTGCCGTTCATAAACCGCACCCAGGCTTCGGCCCGGCCCTGAATCGCGTAGCCGCCCGCTTTGCCCCGCCACTCGCCGCTTTCGAGATAGTGGGCGATTTCGCGTTCCGGAAGAAGGGTGAAGGCAACGATGCTCCTCGAAAGCCGCTGCCGTTCACGGCCTTCCGGACCGATCACGGAGACCGCGCTCAACACCTGATGCCGCCGCCCAGAAAGAAGCCGCAGGCAGAACTCCGCTTGCTCGGAAGTCTCCGCCTTGGGCAGGATGCGCCGGCCCATGGCTACGACCGTATCGGCGGCGAGCACCAGCGCGCCCGGGTGACGTTGCGCGACCATCGCCGCCTTCTCATGCGCCATGCGCGCGGCATAAATGCGCGGAGCCTCATTCCGGCGCGGGGCCTCGTCAATCTCAGCGGGATCGATAATGTCGGGAGCAATTCCGATCCGGCCGAGCAAGTCACGCCGCCTTGGGCTTGCCGATGCCAGGACCAGACGCATTGGCGCCGCCCCGGCGTTACTTGAAGCGATAGGTTATGCGGCCCTTGGTCAGATCATAGGGCGTGAGTTCGACCAGTACTTCATCGCCCACCAGCACGCGGATACGATTCTTACGCATCTTGCCGGCCGTGTGACCAAGAATCTCGTGATCATTCTCAAGTTTTACGCGGAACATCGCATTAGGGAGCAACTCCACCACCGTGCCGCGCATCTCGAGTAGTTCTTCTTTCGCCATCAATCCTCGTATGGGTTCGCTTGTCGCGCCGCCTTAACCTCCGCCGTCTGAAAAGGGAAGCGGCCCGACGAACGCTGTGCGCCGGCGGTGTTTTTGCCGGCCTTGCCGCGGGCAAGCATGGCAGAGTATGGGGCGCAGCTCCTGGAGAACGGAATATAGGAATGAACGAGCCATCCTCAAGCGAGCCCGTAGCCGAGGCAGCCAATGCAGACACGCCTCCGGATCGGCTCTCGACCGAGATGCGCAGCCCTTGGTTCGACGCGGACGTACTGGCGCGCGGCATCGGCATCCGCCTCAACGGGGTCGAGAAGCACAATGTCGAGGAATATTGCGTCAGCGAAGGGTGGATCCGGATCGCCATGGGCAAGACCCGCGATCGCAAGGGCAATGCGCTGACGATCAAGTTGCAGGGCGACGTACAGCCATTTTTTCGTGACGCACCGCAAAATAACCCATAGCCAAATATTAACCATCTTCGCTAAAGATAGTCCGGGCAAGAAGCGAGCGGCATCCGATGATGCCAAGGGAGTGTCGGGGGCGTTAATGGCGGAAGAAGGTTTGTTTTTCTACGGCGTATTGGTGATGTTCGTGTTGAGCTGCATGACCAGGAATCATAAGGAAGGCCGGCCGCACGTCCGGCAGCTGGTGATTGCCGCGTGGGCGCTGTTTACCGTTTCGGTGGCCGCAGCGACCTATTTCTCGCTTGCCGCGTTGCACACTGCGCTTCAAGCTTGACGCGTCCGCATCGCGATTGACGCGCCTCGAGATCGGGGGCGTGCCGACAGAAAACACCCGCCGGATCGCTCCGGCGGGTGTTCCTTTCCTCCCCAGGAAAGTTGATCAGGCGGCGAACTGATTCATTGTATTGTGGGAGCCGCCGGCCTTGAGCGCGGCTTCGCCGGCGAAATATTCCTTGTGGTCGTCGCCGATGTCCGAACCCGCCATATTCTGGTGCTTCACGCAGGCGATCCCCTGGCGGATCTCCTGGCGCTGCACATTTTTCACATAACCCAGCATGCCCGCCTCGCCGAAATATTCCCTGGCGAGATTGTCGGTGCTGAGCGCGGCCGTGTGATAGGTCGGCAGCGTGATCAGATGGTGGAAGATGCCCGCACGCGCCGCGGCGTCGCGCTGGAAGGTCCGGATCTTCTCGTCGGCTTCAGCGGCCAGCTCGGTGCCGTCATAATCGACGCTCATCAGCTTCGCGCGGTCATAAGCCGAGACGTCCTTTCCTTCTTCCGTCCAGCGATCATAGACCTGCTGGCGGAAATTGAGCGTCCAGTTGAACGAAGGCGAGTTGTTGTAGACGAGCTTCGCGTTCGGGATGACCTCGCGAATGCGATCGACCATGCCGGCGATCTGCTCGATGTGCGGCTTCTCGGTCTCGATCCACAACAGGTCGGCGCCATTTTGCAGCGAGTTGATGCAATCAAGCACGCAGCGATCGGCGCCGGTTCCGGAGCGGAACTGGTACAGGTTGGACGGCAGCCGCTTCGGGCGCAGCAGCTTGCCGTTGCGGCTGATGACGACGTCGCCATTGCCGACCTGATTGACGTCGATCTCCTCGCAATCGAGGAAGCTGTTATACTGGTCGCCAATGTCGCCGGGCTCGCGGCTGAACGCGATCTGCTTGGTGAGGCCCGCGCCGAGCGAGTCGGTCCGCGCGACGATGACGCCATCGTCGACGCCGAGCTCGAGGAAGGCATAACGGCAGGCGCGGATCTTCGCGACGAAATCCTCGTGCGGCACGGTGACCTTGCCGTCCTGGTGCCCGCACTGCTTTTCGTCGGAAACCTGGTTCTCGATCTGGAGGGCGCAGGCGCCCGCCTCGATCATCTTCTTGGCGAGCAGGTAGGTCGCCTCGGCATTGCCGAAGCCCGCGTCGATATCGGCGATGATCGGAACGACATGGGTTTCATAATTGTCGATCGCGTGGACCAGACGCTGCGCGTCGATCTCGTTGCCGCTCTCGCGCGCCTTGTCGAGGTCGCGGAACAGCATGCCAAGCTCACGGGCATCGGCCTGCTTGAGAAAGGTGTAGAGCTCCTCGATCAGCGCCGGAACGCTGGTCTTCTCATGCATCGACTGGTCCGGCAGCGGGCCGAAATCGGAACGCAGCGCGGCCACCATCCAGCCCGAGAGGTAGAGGTAACGGCGCTTGGTCGAGCCGAAGTGCTTCTTGATGGAGATGAGCTTCTGTTGGCCGATGAAGCCGTGCCAGCAGCCGAGCGACTGCGTGTAGTTAGCAGGATCGGCATCATAGGCCGCCATATCCTCGCGCATGATCTTGGCGGTGTAGCGCGCGATATCCAGCCCCGTGTTGAAACGGTTCTGCAAGCGCATCCGGGCAACGGCCTCGGCGCTGATCGCATCCCACGTCCCCCTGTGGCTCCTGATCAGCTGATCGCTTTGCTTGATGATATCCTGATATGTCACGTTGCTTCCCCTGGGAATGAATGGTTGCAAGATCTATACAGCGCAAACGGGCGTTTTCTGCATGGTTCCAATGAGAATTGAAGTGAGCTTGTGCGACGCACAATGATATTTTGACGTGCGTTTGTAAATTACACACAATAACTCGAGGCGATAAGTTTCGTTCGGACCGGGCAGGTGCTGGCCCGATCCGCGGCGCTCGCGCGCGTCCGCGTTTTCATTGTGAGGCCGATGCCAATTGTCGTCGCATGAAGAAAAACAACCCCCTGCGAGAGGCCTTCCGCTTCGGTCTCCTTATTGACAAGCAGCTAGAATCAGCCGACCTTTCATCCCATGGACGCCGACGATCTCTTTCCGAAGAGTGTCAATGATCCACTGGTCGCGCTTCAGCGCCAGGATCTGGATCCGCTGTCCGTTGAGGAGCTGAAGGCAAGAATCGTTTTGCTTGAGACGGAAATTGCGCGTGCCAAGACCAAAATCGAAAAGGCCGTTAACCATCGCGCAAGCGCCGAGGGTTTATTCAAGCAATGAGGGGCGGTCGTCGCTCCCTGCCGGACCAAGTTGGCAGCGACGATGTCGTCCTTGATGATGCGGGCGGGGCTTCCGATATTGGGATTACCGCGCTCCATCTGAGCCGGTGGGAGTAATTGCATGCCTTCATTTGCCCGCGAGCTTGAGCAGACCCTGCACAACGCTCTTTCCGCCGCCAGCAGCCGCCATCATGAATATGCGACGCTGGAGCATCTTCTGCTGGCTCTGATCGACGACGAACATGCCGCCAAGGTGATGACGGCGTGTGGCGTCGATCTCGGCGAACTCAAGGATGGGGTCACCCATTATCTGGACACCGAGCTTGATGCGCTCAAGGTCGACTCGAACACCGATCCATCGCCGACCAGTGGTTTCCAGCGCGTCGTCCAGCGCGCGATCCTGCACGTGCAGTCCTCCGGCCGCGAGGAAGTGACCGGCGCCAACGTGCTCGTCGCGCTCTTTTCCGAACGCGAAAGCTATGCCGTCTATTTCCTGCAGCAGCAGGATATGAGCCGTTTGGATGCCGTCAGCTTCATCAGCCACGGCGTCGGCAAAGGTGGTACTCCAGTTGAAAGTCGTGAGGTGAAGGGCGCCGAAGAAGAGAAGCCCGCCGCCAAGGCGGAGGGCGGCAAAAAAAGCGAAAGCGCGCTCAAGCAATTCTGCGTCGATCTCAACGAGAAGGCCAAGAACGGGAAGGTCGATCCGCTGATCGGCCGCGGGCCCGAGGTTGATCGCACGATCCAGATCCTCTGCCGCCGCTCGAAAAACAACCCACTTTATGTCGGCGATCCCGGCGTTGGCAAAACCGCCATCGCCGAGGGCCTGGCCCGCAAGATCATCGAGGGCGATGTGCCGGACGTGCTGCGCCCTGCCACCATCTACTCGCTCGACATGGGCGCGCTGCTTGCCGGCACCCGCTATCGCGGCGATTTTGAGGAACGCCTCAAGCAGGTCGTGACCGAGCTCGAGAAGCTGCCGCATGCGATCCTGTTTATCGACGAGATCCACACCGTGATCGGCGCGGGCGCCACCAGCGGCGGCGCGATGGACGCTTCCAACCTGCTCAAGCCGGCGCTCTCCGGGGGCACGATCCGCTGCATCGGATCGACCACCTACAAGGAGTTCCGCAATCATTTCGAAAAGGATCGCGCGCTGCTGCGCCGGTTCCAGAAGATCGACGTCAACGAGCCTACGGTCGAGGATACCATCAAGATCCTCGCCGGCTTGCGGACGGCGTTCGAAGACCATCACTCAGTCAAATACACGCCCGATGCGATCAAATCGGCGGTGGAGCTTTCCGCGCGCTACATCAGCGATCGCAAGCTGCCGGACAAGGCGATCGACGTGATCGACGAAGTCGGCGCCATGCAGATGCTGGTGGTGCCGTCAAGCGCAAGAAGGTGATCACGCCGAAGGAGATCGAGGCTGTGATCGCCACAATGGCGCGCATCCCGCCAAAGACGGTTTCCACCGACGACAAGAAGGTGATGGCGACCCTCGATACCGATCTCAAGCGGGTCGTATTCGGGCAGGACCAGGCAATCGAGGTGCTCTCTTCGGCGATCAAGCTCAGCCGCGCGGGCCTGCGCGATCCGGACAAGCCGATCGGCAACTACTTGTTCTCTGGCCCCACCGGCGTCGGCAAGACCGAGGTTGCCCGGCAGCTCGCCAACATCATGGGCATCCCGCTCCAGCGGTTCGACATGTCCGAATATATGGAGCGGCATTCGGTCAGCAGGCTGATTGGCGCGCCTCCGGGTTATGTCGGCTATGATCAGGGCGGCCTGCTCACCGACGCGGTCGACCAGCATCCGCATTGCGTGCTGCTGCTCGACGAGATCGAGAAGGCCCACCCCGACCTGTTCAACATCCTGTTGCAGGTGATGGACAATGGGAAGCTCACCGATCATCACGGCAAGACGGTCGATTTCCGGAACACGATCCTGATCATGACCACCAACGCGGGCGCATCGGACATGGCGCGCGAGTCGATCGGCTTCGGTGCGATCAGCCGCGAGGACGTGCAGGAAGAGGCGATCAGGAAGATGTTCACGCCGGAATTCCGCAATCGTCTCGATGCGGTGGTGCCGTTCGGTTACCTGCCTCCGGAAGTGGTCTCGCGCGTGGTGGAAAAGTTCATCCTCCAGCTCGAACTCCAGCTTGCCGACCGCGAAGTCCATATCAGCCTCGACGACGAGGCGCGCGACTGGCTTACCGAGCGCGGCTACGACAAGCTCTACGGCGCGCGTCCGATGGGCCGCTTGATCCAGGAAAAGATCAAGCAGCCGCTTGCCGAGGAGCTGCTGTTCGGCAAGCTGGTCCATGGCGGCGAGGTGAAGGTCCATCTGAAGGATGGGGCGCTCGCGTTCGAGATCACGCCGGCCGCTCCGAAAAAGCCCAAAAAGGGCGGACCAGCCAAGCCCAAGGTCAAAGCGTAAATTTCCTCCGGCTGAGACATGAAGGAGCCGGCGGATTGCTCCGCCGGCTTTTTTTGTGCGGCGGCCCCATTTGTCATTCGGCTGCAAAGCCCGCGCTGCAATGAGCCGGCGATTCGTTTGCCGGTGGGGTTCAAGCGTCCGTGAAAAGCCGCTAGTCTCTCGCTGGGGCAGAGGAGAGGACATGGACCAGCAAACCTTGCGTGCCCGCGCGATCGCGCTTTATGACGATTTCACCCATGTCCATCTCGACCGGCGGCGCTTTTTTTCCGAGCTGACCAGGCTTGCCGGCGGGGTCGCGGCGGCGCAGGCGCTTGCCATGAGCATCGCCGCGGATCCCGCCGCAGCCGCCATGATTGCAGAAAACGATCCACGCATCTGGTCGCGCGTCGCCACCCTCGATACGGCGCAGCGTCCCAGTGGCTATCTTGCCCTGCCCGCCGAAGCCATGGCGCATTTCGCGGCCCATAAGCGCAAGCTCGGCTATGTGCTGGTGATCCACGAAAATCGCGGACTACAGCCTTATACCAGGGACGTGGCGCGCCGCTTGGCGGTGGCAGGATTTGGCGCGCTGGCGATTGACCTGCTTTCTCCCTATGGCGGCACGCCCGCCGACGAGGACAAGGCCAGGCAGGAGATTGGCCAGCTCAATCTTCAGTCTGCCGCTGCCAACTGCCTCGATGCGATTCGATGGCTGAAGCAGGGGGCGTTGTGCAATGGCAAGGTCGGCGTGCTCGGCTTCTGCTGGGGCGGCGCGATGGTGAACCGGCTGGCGGTCACGGCCGGCAACGCTATCAACGCCGCGGTAGCTTTCTATGGCCCGACGCCGGATCCAGCTGAAGCAGCCAAAGTCAAGGTGCCGATGCTGCTGCATTATGCGGGCAATGACGCGCGTGTGGATGAAGGCGCGAAAGCGTGGGTGCCTGCGCTGAAGGCGGCGCATGTCGACGTCGCCAGCTACACCTATCCCGGCGTCGAACACGCGTTCCACAACGACACCGCTGCGGCACGCTACAATAAGCCGGCGGCGGAGCTCGCCTGGAGCCGCACCATCGCGTTTTTCAAGGAGAGGCTGTCATGAGTGGCGATTTGATTTTTTACACCAATCCGATGTCGAGAGGACGCGTCGTACGCTGGATGCTCGAAGAAATCGGAGCCCCTTATGAGACGAAGATCCTCGATTATGCCACTAGCTTGAAAGCGCCCGAATATCTGACGATCAATCCGATGGGGAAGGTTCCGGCGATCGTGCACCGGGGCAAAGCGGTGACCGAAACCGCCGCGATTTGCGCCTATCTCGCCGATGCATTCCCTGAAGCGGGGCTCGCGCCTCCGCCAGATGATCGCGCCGACTATTATCGCTGGATGTTTTTTGCGTCGGGGCCGGTCGAGGCGGCGTTCAGCAACAAGGCGGCGGGTTTCATTCCGGATGCCGACAAGCAGCGCATGTTCGGATATGGAAGTTATGACCTTGCAATCGATGCGTTCGAAAATGCCGTCAGGGGCAAGGCGTTTGTAGCGGGCGGGCGGTTCAGCGCGGCCGACGTTTATGTCGGGTCGATGCTGGCATTCATGATGGGCTTTAAGCTGATGGAGCCGCGCCCGGTATTTTCCGAATATGTCGAGCGGCTCGAGGCGCGACCTGCCTGGAAACGCGCGAAGGAGATTGACGACGCGCTCATTCCCCAACCGCAGCCCGCTTAAAAAAAAAGCCCGGCGGGATTTCCGCCGGGCTCTTTCAAACTTCCCGCCAGATCAGCGGCGATTGCCCATGAACTGCAGCAGGAACATGAACATGTTGATGAAGTCGAGATAGAGCGACAGCGCGCCCATCACGGCCGTCTTGCCGACCATGTCGGTGCCAGCAATATGGAAATAGAGGCTCTTGATGCGCTGCGTGTCATAGGCAGTCAGCCCCGCGAAGAGCAGCACGCCCAGGAAGCTGATCACAAGCTGCAACGCGCTGGATTGCAGGAAGATGTTGATCAGCATCGCAATCAGCAAACCGAACACGCCCATCACCATGAAGGTGCCGAAGCCCGACAGATCGCGTTTGGTGGTATAGCCATAGAGGCTCAGCCCCGCGAACCCGGCCGCCGACGCGAAGAAGGTCTGCGCAATCGACGTCCCCGTGTAGACGAAGAAGATCGATGCCATCGAGAGCCCCATCGCGACCGCAAAAACCCAGAACAGGGCCTGAGCGGCTGTCGTGGAAAGCCGGTTGATGCCGAAGCTGAGCACCATCACGAACGCCAGCGGCGAAAACATGATGAGGTATTTCAGCAGTCCGGGGCCGAACAGGATCGCCGGCGCCGCCGAGCTGTTCGCGAACAGCAGCGCGACGATGCCAGTAAGCAGCACGCCCGAGGCCATATAGTTGTAAACCGAAAGCATGTACGAGCGCAGGCCAGCATCATAAGCTGCTGCACCCGTGCCGACCGACGTCGCGCGCATCGCAGCGTTTGACCGGGGGTCAGACCAATTCGCCATCGTTAATCTCCATATGCGGGCGCGGGAAAAATTCCCGCTTCCGTCCGCTGTAATATCGGATTGTTGACGCTAGGTTTCAAGCGAAACCGGACAATCCAGCGCCGAGGGAGCCGATTCGATGCACCGCCTGTTCGTCGCCCTCAAGCCGCCGCCACCGATGCGGGACGCGTTGCTCGCGGCGATGGGCGGGGTTGCGCATGCCCGCTGGCAGACGGCCGAGCAACTTCACCTGACCTTGCGCTTCATCGGCGAGGTCGACCGGCACCGCGCGGAGGACATCGCGGCGGCGCTAGGCGGCGTGCACCATCCTGGCTTCGCCTTGTCATTGGCGCGATTTGGTCAGTTCGATCGGAAGGGCAGGACGGATGCGCTCTGGATCGGAATAACACCGGACGAGCCCGTGCGGCAGCTTCACAACAAGATTGACCGCGCGCTCCAGCGGGTCGGCATCGCCCCGGATCAGCGAGCTTTCCTGCCCCACATCACGATCGCCCGGTTCGGGCGAACTGCCGGGGATGTCGGGCGATTCATGGAGTTGGCGGCCGTCCCCCAGGCGGCGGCGCAATTCAACGAGTTCTGCCTGTATGAGAGCCAGCTTGGTACGGATGGATCCAGCTATTCTATTATTGCGCGCTATCCGCTTGAGCGCCCCTGAGCGTCGCGGCCGAGACCCACAGGAAAATATGCTTGCGCGGCCGCCTCCTGCGGGCTCTGTTCAATTGCACAGCTGTTATCGTTTGCTTGAGGTGATAGGCCCCCAGCCGAGCGACGGAAATTTTTTGAAGGGAGTGGCGCTTTGGTTAAGGGCATGGTCGACGGTTCCACATCGGAGCGGGGGAAATCCCCACTTGATGCAGCCATGTGGGCAATGCCGAGATGAGCGGCATTGGGATGGAGGCCGCGCTGGCCATCGCCGATCGGGTGGAGAAATTCGTCCGTGAGGTTGTCGTGCCATATGAAAAAGACCCGCGACGCGATCATCATGACGCCCCGACCGACGAGCTGGTTTTCGAACTCAGAAACAAGGCGCGCGAGGCTGGTGTATTGACGCCGCATATTCTGGCGGACGGCAGCCATTTGTCGCAGCAGGAAACTGCCATTGTGCTGGCGCGAAGCGGCCTCTCGCCGCTTGGGCCGCTCGCCTGCAACACCAACGCTCCCGATGAAGGCAATATGTATCTGCTCGGGAAGGTTGGCAGCGCGCTGATCAAGGAGCGCTTTTTAAAGCCTCTGGTCGAAGGCCGGGCGCGTTCTGCCTTTTTCATGACCGAGCCGGCGGCGGATGGGGGTGCGGGCTCCGATCCCTCGATGATGCTCACGACTTGCCGTCCTGACGGGAATCATTGGGTGATCAATGGGCGCAAGGCTTTCATCACGGGTGCCGATGGCGCGAAGGTCGGCATCGTCATGGCCAAATCGGACGAGGGGGCATGCATGTTCGTCGTGGATCTTCCCGATCCGGCGATCCGCATCGAGCGTGTTCCCAACACGATCGACAGCTCGATGCCGGGCGGCCATGCTGTGGTTTCGATCGAAAATCTGCGCGTGCCTTCGGATCAGATGCTCGGCAACTCCGGCGAGGGCTTCAAATATGCGCAGGTGCGGCTCTCGCCGGCCAGGCTTTCGCACTGCATGCGCTGGCTGGGCGCGTGCACCCGTGCCAATGAGATCGCCTCCGACTATGCTAACCGTCGCCAGGCATTCGGCAAAACGCTGATCGATCATGAGGGCGTTGGCTTCATGCTGGCCGACAATCTCATCGATCTCAAGCAGGCCGAACTGATGATCAACTGGTGCGCATCGGTCTTGGACGCCGGCTCGCTCGGTACGTCCGAAAGCTCGATGACCAAGGTGGCGGTGAGCGAGGCGGTGATGCGCATCGCTGATCGTTGCGTACAGGTGATGGGGGCCACGGGGATTACGCAGGACACCATCGTCGAGCAGGTTTTTCGCGAAATCCGCGCATTCCGTATCTATGACGGCCCCACCGAAGTTCACAAATGGTCGCTTGCCAAGAAGATCAAGCGCGATTGGAACAGCGCGCAATCATGAGCGATGCGGTGACACGAGCCAATATCGGCACCACGGCGGTTCGCGAAGGTCATCAGTTTGACGAAGCTGCGCTCGCTCGCTGGATGGCGAGCCATGTCGAAGACTTTGCCGGGCCTGCGACGGTCACGCAGTTCAAGGGCGGCCAATCCAACCCCACCTATCGCTTGTCCACGCCCGGCCGCGATTATGTGATACGCCGCAAGCCGCCCGGGCAGCTGCTGAAAGGGGCGCACGCAATCGAGCGCGAAGCCCAGGTGCTCACGGCGCTGGGCGGCATCGGCTTTCCCGTTCCGCATGTTTTCGGGCTCTGCACCGATGATGCCGTCATCGGAAGCTGGTTCTACGTGATGGACCTGGTCGAAGGCCGGATCTTCTGGGACGCGACCTTTCCCGAGGTGAGCCGCGAGGAGCGGCCGGCTTATTTCGATGCGATGAACGAAACGATCGCGCGGCTGCACATGGCCGATTATCAGGCGATCGGCCTCGGCGGCTATGGCAAGCCCGGCAATTATTTCGCGCGACAGATCAGCCGCTGGTCACGTCAATATCTCGAAGATGTCGAAGCTGGGCGCGACGCCAACATGGATCGTCTGGTGGAATGGCTGCCGAGTGCCATACCGCCGGGAGATGACAATGCGATCGTCCACGGCGATTTTCGCTGTGACAATATGATCTTCCATCCAAGCGAGCCGCGGGTGATCGCCGTGCTGGATTGGGAGCTTTCCACGCTCGGGCATCCGCTGGCGGATTTCGCGTATCACGCGCTGATGTACCACATGCCGCCAAACATCGTCGCCGGGCTGGTTGGCGCTGATCTCAATGCGCTCAACATTCCTTCGGAGCCGGAATATATCGCAGCATATTGCCGCCGGACCGGTCGCGAAGAAATCGCCAACTGGCCGTTTTACACCGCCTTCAACTTCTTTCGGCTGGCCGCGATCTTTCACGGCATCAAGGGCCGGGTGATCCGGGGAACGGCCGCCTCCGCCCATGCCAAGGAGCGCGCGGCCAGCTTTCCCGTTCTGGCTGAGCTCGCCAGCAAGGCGATGGATGGGGCCGTGGTATCCGCCGCCACGTGAAGATCAAAGGCAGCGGGAAAATGGGCTGCCCGTTGTTGTGAACGTAGATTTGGGTGGCGCATCTCCGATAGGAAAGCCGCGCTGGCGGGGAGTCGCGGGTCGGGGGTGTGAGCATGAGCAGTGAGGGTGCGGCGACGAGCGGGGAGGTCCGGCTGCATCCGAGCTGGCTCGGGCCGCTCAGATCCGAATTCGAAAGCTCCTATATGCAGGCGCTCAAATCCTTCCTGCTGGCCGAAAAGGCGGCGGGCAAGTCGATCTTTCCAAAGGGTGGCGAATGGTTTCGCGCCCTGGATTTGACCCCGCTCGAAGATGTGCGGGTCGTGATCCTGGGGCAGGATCCCTATCATGGGGCCGGCCAAGCGCATGGACTTTGCTTTTCAGTGAAGCCCGATGTCCGCATTCCGCCCAGCCTCGTCAATATCTACAAGGAGCTTGAGGCCGACCTTGGCGTTCCGCCCGCCCGGCATGGCTTTCTCGAGCATTGGGCGCAGCAGGGGGTGCTGCTGCTGAACGCAGTGTTGACGGTCCAGATGGGGCAGGCCGCCTCGCATCAGGGGCGCGGCTGGGAGCGTTTCACCGACGCCATCATCCGTCTGATCAATGCGCGCGAGGAGCCAGTGGTCTTCATGCTCTGGGGCAGCTACGCACAAAAGAAGGCGGCTTTCGTTGACAGCGTTGACAGGGGCGGCCGGCACCTTGTGCTGAAGGCTGCGCACCCTTCGCCGCTTTCAGCGCATAGCGGCTTTTTCGGCTGCCGGCATTTCTCGAAAGCCAACGCATTCCTGAAGCAGCACGGGCAGAAGCCGATCGATTGGGCGCTGCCAGCGCAAATATGATCGGCTCGCGGCGCCTAACTTGAGGCTTGCCGGCCGAGCAAAGCGCGGGCCTGGCTTGCGATTTGCGCGAGCATGGCTGCGCTTGGCGCCCCGACCGCGCGAGCCCGCTCAATCAGGTCCCTGAACTGGCTGGTCTCGGTCGCATGCTGGGTCAGCCACGCCTCGATCGCCGCGACCGGATCGCCAGACGGCAGATGCGCTAGGAAATCGAGCCGAAGCTGTTCGAAATCGCGCGCCAGGCCTGCTGCGAGCAGCCGCTCCCAGGCGTCGGAAGGCTGCAGGCGCGCGGTCGCGGCGCGAGCCCAATCGAGCCCCAGCGCTTCGCCCAGCTTCACATAGGCGTGGGTGACGGCGAGGCCATCCATGCCTGAATTATGCGCCAGCAAGGCATTGCCGATCGCGCCGTCCAGTTCTTCGAGCCTGATGATCTGGTTGATAAGGCTATCCTCGGCGCCGGTTGTCTGCAAGCGCGCGCGCAGAGCCTCCGATTCAAGGCGCGCCTCGCGCTTGAGCAATGTCGACAAGGACGCCTCGAGCTGCCCGATACCGCGCTTCAGACGGCCCACCAGCTCGCTCGGTTCGCCCCGGCCGCCGGTGGAGCGGAGCATGTCCGCAACGTGGCGTCGCACCGCGCTTCCGGCGGCTGTCATCAGCATGAGCCGGTTGCCTTCGGTCACGGCGGCACTCTCAATGGCCTCCCACAGGCTCTGCACGTCAAACAATGTGTCGACAGCAACATAAGCGGCCGCGACCTGCGCGAGCCCAACGCCTTCTTCCTCGGCAAGTTCGAACGGGATCACGAATCCAAGCCGGTTGATGATGCGGTTGGCGAGCTTGGTGGCGACGATCTCGTTGCGAAGGCGATGGCGGGCGATCGGCTGGGCGCAGCGATCCCGCATGGCAGGCGGAAAGGCCATTTTCAACAAGGGCTCCAGCAGCTTGTCCTTGGGTGTCTCGGAACGCTCGAGCGCGGCCTGAAGCGCAAGCTTGGAATAGGAGAGCAGCACGGCGAGTTCGGGCCTGGTAAGGCCGCGGCCGTCTTGTGCGCGCCGGTTCAGCACGTCATTGGGCGCAAGCCCCTCGACTGCGCGGTTGAGGCGGCCCTGCGCTTCCAGCATTTCGATGACGCGGATATGGCTGCCGAGCGCGTTGGCGGCGCCATTCTCGCTCAACGACAAGGCAAGCGTCTGCAGGCGATTATCCTCCAGCACGATTGCAGCAACGTCCCCGGTCATCTCCTTGAGGAGGGCATTGCGGTCCTCGAAGGTGAGGCGGCCTTCGATCATCTCGCGATTGAGCGGGATCTTGATGTTGACCTCATTGTCCGAGCAATCGACGCCGGCAGAGTTGTCGATGAAGTCGGTGTTGATGCGTCCGCCCTGCATCGCGAACTCGATCCGGCCCGCCTGGGTCACGCCGAGATTGGCGCCTTCGCCCACTACCTTGGCACGAATGTCCCGTCCGTTCACGCGATGCGCGTCATTGGCCGGATCGCCCGCCTGCGAATTCGCCTCGGATTGCGCTTTCACATAGGTGCCGATGCCACCGAACCAGAGCAGGTCAACCGAACTCTTCAGGATGGCGCTGATCAGCGCCGAGGGTTCGAGACTATCGTCCGTGGTGTCGAGTAGCGCCTTCACCTCGGCGGAAAGCGGAATGGATTTCTGCGTGCGGGGGAAGATGCCGCCGCCCTTCGAGATCAGCTTCTCGTCATAATCGGCCCAGGATGAGCGTGGCAGCGCGAACAGGCGGCTGCGCTCTTCCCAGCTTTTGGCCGGATCGGGATCGGGATCGAGGAAGATATGGCGGTGATCAAAGGCGGCGACCAGCTTGAGTGCCTTGGACAGCAGCATCCCGTTGCCGAACACGTCGCCCGACATATCGCCGCACCCTGCAACGCGAACCGGCTGGGTTTGAATGTCGATGCCCATTTCAGCGAAATGCCGTTGCACGGAAATCCAGGCGCCCCGCGCCGTGATCCCCATGGCTTTGTGGTCGTAGCCCTGGCTGCCGCCGCTTGCGAAGGCGTCGCCGAGCCAGAAACCACGATCGATCGCGATCGCATTGGCGACGTCCGAAAATGTCGCGGTGCCCTTGTCGGCAGCGACCACGAAATAGGGATCGTCGTCGTCACGAATGATGATGCCGTCGGGATGAACGATCGCGTCATTGACGATGTTGTCGGTGACGGAGAGCAGCGAGCGGATGAAGATGCGGTAGCTTTCCGTTCCTTCCGCCAACCAGGCGTCCCTGTCGGTTGGAGGGGGAAGGTGCTTGGGATAGAAGCCGCCCTTGGCGCCGGTCGGCACGATCACCGCGTTCTTGACGACCTGCGCCTTCATGAGGCCCAGGATTTCGGTCCGGAAATCGTCGCGCCGGTCGGACCAGCGCAGCCCGCCGCGTGCGACCGGCCCGCCGCGCAGATGAATCCCCTCGACGCGTCGGCTGTAAACCCAGATCTCACGCCACGGCACGGGCGCGGGCAGGCCGGGAATGGCCGCGCTATCGACCTTGAACGCCAGCGCTTCGTCAGCCGCTGGGCTGAAGGCGTTGGTGCGAAGCGTCGCTTTCACCAGCGCGCGCAGCCAGCGCAGGATGCGATCTTCGTCGATCGCATTGACCAGAGCAAGCGCCGCCCCCACCGCCTCGTCCGCTGCCTTGGCCGTCTTGTCGTTGGCGCTGGCGGGATCATGCAGCGCCTTGAAAAGCGCGATCAGTCCGCGCGCAGCGGCGGGCGAATGCTTGAGCGCATCGACCACCGTCTGCAGGCCGTAGGTCAACCCAGCCTGGCGCATATAGCGGAACCAGGCGCGGAACAGGAGAACGTCCGATGGAGCCAGCTCGGCCGCAACGATAAGCTGGTTGAAGCCGTCATTTTCGGCGCGACCCTCCAGCACCGCCGCGATCGCGCTTTCGTTCACTGCGGCGCGTGCGAGCAGCCGGTTGGCGACATCGCCGGACTCGACCCCCACCATGAACTCGTAGATCTGGGCATCCACATCGGCCGAGAGGCGGGTGGGAACTTCCTTGAGCGCGCTGAACCCGAAATTCTCCAGCACCGGCACCACATCGGACAGCATGACCAAGCCGCTCAGCCGATAGATTTTGAGGCGGAGCGTTTCCGCGCGGTCGGTGGGCGCGCGGTAGAGGCGGGCCGCGCGCTGATCGGAATTCGAAAGCAACGAAAGGGAGAGAATGTCGCGCGCCGCTTCGCGCGGGAAATAGCGTTCGCGATAGGCAGGCGGAAAGGCGGATGCCCAGCTGAGCGCAAGCCGCGTCGCCCGCGTCGGCGAGAGACTCTCGGCCAGCGCGGCTTCGACAGCCGGCGCCCAGCCGCGCAGCATCTCGGCGACCTGGCGATCAAGCTCGGCTTCATTGGGCAGCTTGCCGCGGCCGGTTAGATCGAAGCTGAAGCGCAGCAGGGCGAGGTCGCCATCGCCCAGTTCCATGGACCAGGAGGCGATCGGCGCGTTGGTGGCCTGCGTCAGCAAGTCGCCGATCATGCGGCGCCGGGTCGTCGAAATCTCGTCGCGCGAAAGCCACACGAACGCGAACAGGCGGCGGTCGAGCGCCTCGGGTAGGAGAATCAGCTTCGGGCGCGGCCGATCGGCCAGCGACATCGCGGTCAATGCCAGCCGCTCGAGCGCGGCCGGCTCGAACCCGATCAGCAGATCGTGCGGCAGCGATGCAAGCGCGTGGTTGAGCGCTTTGCCGGCATGTCCCCTTGGATCAAACGCGAACTTCTCGCCAATCGCGCGGAGGCGGGCGCGCAGCACCGGCACCTTTTCGGGCGGCGCTTTCAGGGCATCGCTCGTCCACAATGCGGCATGCACCGAAATGGCCTTGATCTTGCCGGCGTTGCGAACCGGAACGATGAGCAGGTCGAGCGGCACGCGGCGGTGCACCGTGGCGATGCGGCCGGATTTCAGGACAAGCGGGGCTTCATGACCATCTTCGAACCAGGCGAAGGCAGCGCGCCGCTCTTCGTCCGACCAGAGCGGCCCCGGCGCACTGCGCATAATTCCCAACGGCTCGGACGTGCGGCCTTCGGGCGTCTCGAGCTGATGGCCGAGCTGTGTGAGGTGGCTATCGAGGAACCAGCGCAACAAGGCGGCGCCTTCACCGTCCGGCAGCGATTCCGCATCCTTGCGGAGCGCAGACTGCATGAGCGGCCAATCTTCGACCGCCGCGCGAACGTCCGTAAGCGCCGCCAGAATATCATCCTGCAGCAACCGGCGCGGCCGTGCGTCGGCGCGCTCGATTTCCATGTAGATCATCGATTCACGTCGTTCGCCGTCAGCGCTGTCGGGCAGGATCGCGACAAGCTTGCCGCTGGCATCGCGCCGCACCGAAACCACCGGGTGAAGCAGACGGTTGATATCGAGACCATGCGCCGCGATCGACTGCGCGACCGAATCCACCAGAAACGGCATGTCGTCGTTGATCGCCGCGAGCCGCATCCGCCGTTCGCCATCGATGGTCAGGCCGGAGGACAGCAGCCGCAGCACCGGCTCGCCCGGCGCCCTGCGCGCGGCAGTTTCCGCGATGAAGTCGACGATCCGATCAATGTCCTGGTCGCCGAGACTGTCCGCGTCGCCCGGCAACGCGCTCGCAAGCAAGGGCGCCCGCAGGGCGTCCGCGACTTTCTCATCGGACGAGCCCGCTGGAAAGCTGCTCCGCACGTTCATCAATGCTCTCCTCGCCGGCCCGGCGTCTTATAGTGTGCGAGCCTATAGGGCTCCCATCAATCCGTGGCCAGAGCAGGAAGAGGGATGCTCAATGTTTCAGAAGTCTTGCTGCCCGCGCGAGTTCTGTCTTGGCGGCCTCGCTTACCGTGACGATGGAGAAGCTGCCGTCGCATTCGCGGCGCGCAACCAGGCTGACATAGTCCGCCTCGATCGGGGGCAGCGTCACGCTCGCCAGTGCGGGGGTATTGTTGAGCACGGCGCGGACAGCGGCTTCGCGCTCGGGCACGGCCGTCGGGCGGCGCAGTGCACGCTCGGCCTGGACGACAGCCTTGAGGCCGCCGGCGAAGTTCTCGAGGAAAGCAGGCAATGCTCCCGCCGGCACCGCAAGGCGGCGGGCATGGGAAAGCACCGCTGCATATTCGGCAAGCCGCGTCTTGTCATGGGCGGCACCGAAGATCAGCTTGACCAGCGGCGTCATCGGCGCGCGCGCCTGCGCCTTCAGGCCTGCATCCTCCAGAATGGTAGCATAGGTTTGCGCATCGTCCTCGGCCGCAAGCGCGAAATCATGGGCCTGGCCGAGCGCGGCATAGAGTGCGGCGCGGCTGCGCTGATCGGCGAAGGTCATCGCATCGGCGGCTTCGCGCGCGATCGCCAGCCGGTCATAAAGCGCGGACGCCGAAGGGATTATGTCTTCAGTCTCGAACACGATCGGTTCGAGGCCGGGGGTACCGAAGCGGCCAAGATCATGGTGCTCCTGCGGTAGCTGGGGGCCGTCCGCCCACAAGGGCGCGGGCGGCGCTGGGCGGGCAGGTTCCGACAGCGCATGTTCGACGGCGCGGCGAACATCGTCGCCGACGTCGACCTCAACGACATCCTTCCAGTTGATCACGCCGTAGATGAAGTCGATCTCGTCGCCATTGGAGGTGAACGGCATCAAAATGCCGCGATACATTGTCGGCAAGCTGCGACGGCTGCCATATTCGGCTTCGAAGCCGATCGGTGCGCGATTGGCCAGGATCTCGAGATAATGATCGGTAAGCCGCGACAGCACCGATCGCGGCGGCACATCGGCGATCGTCCGGATATCTCCGGTCAGGCCGCCCTCTTCGCGAAGCGCCTTGCCCAAATAGGGGATGGAGGCATCTTCCGGCCCATTGGTGAAGTCAAGCAGCACGCTGTTCGGGCCGAAATCGGGATGGTCGGGGTCAAGATCGTCGATCGAGGGATAGGGACGGTCCTCCAGCAGCGAGACCCAGTAATTATAGGCACGCACATGCATGCGCCGCTCGTCCGTGCCGATCGCGGGTGGCGCCTCGATCGCTGGCTCGTCGGCGGCAGGAAAATCCTGCTCCACGCCGCGGTCAAGTGAGAAAGGATTTGTATCGTCCATGCACCCAGCCTCTGAGCCATGCCGGCTCGGCGCCATTTTGGGACCGCATGGTTGATGATTGGTTAATCTCCGTGCCCGCCCCTGTTCGCAAGGCCAGGTAATCCGGCTCGCCGTCAGCCGCTTCGAACCATAAGAGCGATCTGTGCCCGATATTGGCGGCCGGGGGCTTGATCATTTTCGCGCGGAGCCAGCTTGGTCCTCGCCCTTGTTTTCGAATGTGCCGGCTGATAAGGCGCAGCCCTGCCGGAGCCGCCTTAGCTCAGTTGGTAGAGCATCGCATTCGTAATGCGGGGGTCACAGGTTCGAGTCCTGTAGGCGGCACCACGCAGTCCATGAAATACGCGGTCTCGGATATCCCTCGCGAAGGTGCATAGGCCAGCCGCAGTTTTCTGCGGTTCTTTCAGTCTTCGCCCTCGGCGCTCGCAGCCAGAGACGCTTTGGCGGTGGCGATGGTACGCTAAAAGTGGCGCATATCTCAGAGGGCCGATTTTTGGCTGTCAGAATGGGAAGTCTAGGTTCAGGCGAACCCGAACATCTTGCGCTGGGAGGGCCAGTCGAGCGGGATGGCATTGGCACGGATGAGCCTGCGGCCGGTGAGATGGGGCGGCTGGCTGCCATCGAGGAGGGCGCCGATCAGGTCGGGCGCAAGCCAGCTGATGCGCGCGAGGCCTTTGAGATAGCGCGGCGAATATTCGCGGATGCAAAGATGGAGTGTGCCGGTGATAAGATAGTCGCGTGCCGCAAAACCCTGCGCGACCAGCTTGCAAAGGATCGGATCGGGAGACGCGGTGCGATACTCAGCGATCACCAGCCGAACATCATTGCCGCGCTTTACAAGCTTCGAAGCCAATGTGATCTTGTCCGCACCGATGCCGATGATAATCGCGGCTTCCTGAAGCTCTATCCTCACCTGCAACGCCATGAGCGCACGCCGCTGCTCGGCTACCGGAAACTGAGGCAGCCGCTCGACTAACTCGCTTCGGTTGTCCAGCGCCTTGACAAGCTCTCTTGCTGATGGATGCGTGTTCTGGTGCGGACGCTACTTTTGCAGATGATCGATGACCGCTGCAATCACCAGCCGCTCAATCTCGCCGGCGGGTAGCCGCCAGACCAGCTCCTTCTCTCCCGGTCCCAGCCGCGTCTGGTAGTAGCGATAGCGCCGTGTTCCTTTGTTGGCATGCGATGGCGACATCGGCCTGCCATCGGGATCGAACAGCATCGAGGTCAGCAGGCTTGGACTCTTTGCGTTGCGGCCGAGCCTGCGGTCCTGGCGGTTGGCGTCGAGAATGGCCTGAACCTTTGCAAACAGCTCCGGTTCGATGATGGCCTCATGCTGGCCATCATAGATTTGATCGCGGTGCCTGACCTTACCGATGTAGATCGGGTTCTGGAGCAACGCAGCCAGCGGTCCCTTGGTGAACGGGATGCCGCCAACGATCCTGCCATCGCAATATGTCCGCTGCTTGGTGCGGATGCCACGCTCGTAAAGCTCCTCGACCAGCGCTCCGATCGAGCGCAGTTCGACATAGCGTTCGAAGATCAGCCTGACCGTTGCAGCTTCTTGTGCGTCGGGAACCAGCTTGCGGTCTTGCAGCGCATAGCCGATCGGGATGGGACCACCCATCCACATGCCCTTGGCCTTGGAGGCCGCGACCTTGTCGCGGATCCGCTCGGCGGTCACCTCACGCTCGAACTGGGCGAAGGACAGCAGGACATTGAGCGTCAATCGTCCCATGCTGTTGGTGGTGTTGAACGCCTGGGTGACGGAGACGAAGCTTGCGCCATGGGCATCGAGGATCTCGACGATCTTGGCAAAGTCGGCAAGGCTGCGGGTGAGCCTGTCCACCTTATAGACGACGATAATATCGATCTTACTGGCTTTCACGTCATTGAGCAGCTGACGCAATGCTGGACGCTCCATAGTACCCCCTGACCAGCCGCCATCGTCATAGCGTTCGGCAACGGCTTCCCAGCCTTCATGGGTCTGGCTCAATATATAAGCAGCACAAGCCTCACGCTGGGCATCGAGGCTGTTGAAGCTTTGCTCCAGACCTTCATCGGTCGACTTGCGCGTATAGATCGCGCAGCGCAGCGTCTGGCGGTCAGCTTTGCGAGCCATTGCGCTTATCCGAACGTGACTTCAGACCGAAGAACCTCGGTCCCGACCAGGCGGCGCCGGTGATCTCGCGTGCAATCTGGCTGAGGCTGCGATAGCGGCGCCCATCATATTCATAGCCCTCATCGCAAACCAGGACATGGTAAGTCTGGCCATGCCATTCGCGCACCAGCCGGGTGCCCGGCTTGAGCGATGGAGCAACCACCATGCCGCCGTCGCGAGCCAAGCTGGTCTGCAGGGCAGTGATCGTCTTCATGGTCGATGGCGCCAATCCGCCATGCACGCGCTCTTGCAGCCGCCAGGCGATAGCGCGACGCATCAGGTCGGGCGGCATGTCGGGGGCGACCGAACGGAAGATCTGGCGCCATTGCTGACGGAGAGCGGAGGAGCTGCAGTTGCGCAGCTCCTCCAGCTGTTGATCGAGCCGCGCCATGATCAGTCTGCCTTCTGGATGCGGTAGACGCTAATGCCCTCCACCTTGCTGGCGATGATCACATGCCCTTTCTTGCGCAAGCCGGTGAGTGCGGCACGGGTCGTCTGGGGCAGCCAGCTGGTCGCTTCCACCAGCTGGGCAAGGGTTGCGCCCTCCGCTCGTTTCAGCAGCTCGATCAGCAGTGCCTGCTTGGTCTTGGGCTTCACTTCCGCCGCCGAGCCTTCCCGCGGCGCTGCTTGCGGCGGTGCTTTCCTCCGGCTTTTTGCCATCGGCCTCGGCGACGGCCGCTTGGCCTGCATCGGTGATGACGGCTGCGACTTTGCGCTTGCCATCGACCCGCCAGACGCTGTTCTCGTCAGCAGTGTCCGCTTCTTGCGCCAGGCCGTGCTTGACGAGTGTGTTGATCGCGCGGGTGAGACCAGCGCGGGTCACCCCGATGCTGCCGTTGGCACGCTTGGCAGCAATCGCCAGCAGGACATAGTGAAGGTCGCTGAGCTTGGTCATGTGGGTGTCTCCTCGTCGGGAGCAGCCCCAGTGCCGTCTCCCACCACCCACAGCCCCGCCGGTCGACCGGTCGGGGGCAGCAGCCGGGTTCGTGCCGGCCGCGACTCATGAGCACACCAATGCTTCCGTTGCGACAACAGTCCAGTCCGAAGTGCGAACCTGCGCAAAAGCTGGTTCTGGACTTCCGAGCCGACTTGCACCTGTGTGGAGCGCGTGGGAGACACGCATGGACAATGAGTTGCTGGATCTGGCGGATCGGCTTTGCACCGTCGCAGGCATGATTATGGAAGATCATAACCTGATGGCGGTGAGCAGGTCCAAAGATGTCGATGACCGTGCCGCCAGGCTTGCTACCCTCACCATGGCCGGGAGCAATATCTCGAAATTGATCGCCGCTGCTGAGGTGCTCGTCCGATTAGGCTAACCCCCACCAGTGCGGCCTAGTGGGCTCCAGAACGTCACATGGCTTTGGTGATCTATCTTCCGGCGCGCCGCTGTGACTGGTATTTGCCCTTCACCAACTGAGGGTGGAAAGATGCGCTACGAAATCGCCGGCACGGTCATGCAAACGCTCTCGATTGCGTTGGATCCTGGTGAAACCATCGTAAGCCAGACGCACGCCATGGCATGGATGACCGATGGTATCGAGATGGACACGCACACGGGCGGCGGCTTTTTCGCCGGGGTCAAGCGCGCGTTCAGCGGCGGCAGCTTCTTCATCACCGAATATTCAGCGCGCTCACGGGCCGAGGTTGCATTTGCACCACGCTTTCCGGGCCACATCATTCCGATGGCGCTGAGACCAGGCGAGTCGATTGTCTGCCGCAAGGAAACTTTCCTGTGCGCGGAAAAGAGCGTCTCGCTCGATGTCGTCTTGCAACAGCGGCTGGGTGCCGGCCTCTTTGCCGGCGAAGGGTTCATCCTACAGCGTGTGACCGGTCCCGGCACTGTGTGGCTCGATCTCTCCGGAGAGGTCATCGAAAAGACGCTGGCGCCAGGCGAACGACTCAGGGTGCACGCTGGCCACGTCGGCATGCAGGAGCCGACCATCAATGTCGACATTCAGATGGTGCGCGGCTTTCGTAACGTCCTGTTCGGCGGTGAAGGACTGTTCCTCGCAACGCTGACCGGCCCCGGCAGGATCTGGTTACAGTCTATGCCGATCCTCAATCTTGCCGAGGAGATCGCGCGCCATCTTCCGTCGAATGAAGCCGCCGATGCCGGCATTGGCGCAGGCGTCGGGCGAATGATCGGCGGCGGTGCGGCAGGCGCTGCCATCGGCGGTATTCTCGGTGGCATTCTGGGCAACGAATGACCGCAGGCTTGACTGCTTAGCGCCTCAATTTTGGTCCTTTAAGCTTTCCCGCCAATCGCCTGAAAGCGGACATCGATTGAGCACCCTCGAGGCGGCTGGAATGTTGGACTGTGCGGACTGTCCGCAATCACTAAGCCGATTGTGGTAAGCTGCCATTAAGATAGCTGGGGCAGCTTCGCGCGTAATTTCGGCCGTTCGAGTTTATCCGCGAAATCGGGGCCGCCGAGAGCGTGCTGCGGATCAACCTCCTCGAAGGCGTCGATCCGCAGTAAATCCGCGCAAAGACGCTCCGCATCGCCAGAACCCTTCTCCCAGTTTGTCAGCAAGATGGTGGTCGAAATTTGGGGAACGGACAAAATACCCTCGCACGACATGGCTTGACAGCTCACCATGCGTATCACGGGGCAAAGCTCGGTCATAGAATTGTGTAGGCTAGCTCTGCATACGCAAGTCAGCGCAGCTTGATGCAGCCAGTGCATTTCCCGGCTGCTTCTGCGGCGTCAGCTTTCAGACGAGGTTACTCGGAAAGCGTCGGCCCGCTGGCAGCCTGATACCGATGAGGCGTATGAACGGAAGGCAGGTTTCAGGCCTCTCGATTGACAGCTCGAACGGCAGCTAAGTCGGCGACTGCTACCTTCCCCTGCGGGATTCCTTCGAGAACTCACGGGCCAGGTTGATGAAGGCCTTGAATGCGGCCGAGGGATGCCGCCTGCCCGGATAGTAGAGCGCAAGGGGGGCGAGCTGCGGCGTCCAGTCTTCGAGCACCATCTCCAGCCGCCCGGCATCGAGATCGTCGCGCACGTCGGATTCCATGACGTAGCCGATACCCACGCCTTCCAGCACGGCGATGCGTGAAAGGCTCGCCTCGTCGAGCGTGATCGGACCGGCGACGTCAATCTGTGCGGGCTGGCCATCCTTTTCGAACTGCCAGCGGTAAGGAGCGCCATTAGGAAGCCGTATTCGCAGACAGGCGTGACGCAAGAGGTCCGGCGGGACCAGCGGCTTGCCGTGCTTTCCAAAATAAGCCGGCGAGCCGACCACCACATTACGCCGGCCTTGTCCCAGTGGCACGGCAATCATGTCGCTGGGCACCAGATCCCGCGTCCGAACGCCGAAGTCGAACCCTTCGGCCACAACATCGACGAGCCGCCCTTCGGTGACCAGGTCGATGTGCACCTGTGGATAGAGCCTCAGGAACGTCAAGATCAGCGGTGAGAGGATTTCACGCGCCGCCGTCGTGAAGGCATTGATGCGCAGTGTTCCCGCCGGGATCTCCTGCTGCGATCGCGCAGCGTTCATTGCCTCATGGATGTCCTGGAGCGCCGGCCCGACCTGTCCCACGAAGTTGCGCCCGGCATCGGTCAGCGAAACACTGCGGGTGGTGCGGTTGAACAGACGCACGCCGAGCTGGCGCTCCAGCTTGCCGATCGCGTTGCTCAGCGCCGTCGTCGACAGCTCGAGCTCGAGCGCTGCAGCACGGAACGAACCTCTTCGGGCGATTGCGATAACCGCATCCAGTTCCACCAAGCCCGGCCTAACCATTGTCCCTCTAATTGAAACGCTTCATCCAGATTTATCCCGATTATCGGCAGGATTGTCGATAGCTAGATTGGATTAGCTGGGAACAGCCAGCCAAATTCATCAAAGGAGATCAGCGATGGCTATCGAACTACCCAAAGCAATCGCGGACTATTTCGCAGCCGACGCAGGACTGAGTGCTCAGGCCATTGCCGAGTGCTTCACCCAAGCGGCTATCGTCAAGGATGAGGGCAACACCTACACCGGTCGCGATGCGATCCGTCGGTGGAAAGATGAGTCCTCGGCGAAATACACCTACACAGTCGAGCCAATTTCGATTGCTGACGAAGGTAGTCGGACCGTCGTCACCAGCCATCTGGTCGGCGGCTTTCCCGGCAGCCCAACCGATCTGCGCTACTTCTTCGTCCTCGATGGCGAGAAGATCGGCGAGCTGGAGATCATACCATGATCCCGTTCATAACTCTCGAGGGAAAGCGTGCGCTGATCACTTCGGGCACCCGCGGCGCGGGGGCCGCCACGGTGGCGTTGTTCCAGGAACTCGGCGCCTGTGTCCTGACGACCGCGCGAACGAAGCCCGACATGATAGGCGGATCACAGTTCGTCGCCGCCGATCTAACGCGCTCTAAAGATTGTGCGCTCCTGGCCAAAGCCGTGCGCGAACACCTAGGCGGCGTCGACGTCATCGTTCACATGCTGGGCGGCTCATCGTCGCCGGCAGGAGGCTATGCCGCCCTGACTGACGCGCATTGGCAGCAGGAGCTCGATCTCAATCTGATGCCGGCGGTACGCCTCGATCGGGAGCTCATTCCTGAGATGGTGGCGCGCGGCAACGGCGTCGTGATCCATGTGAGCTCAATCCAGCGCGCGTTGCCCCTACCCGAGGCAACGACAGCTTACGCTGCCGCCAAAGCGGCGCTGTCGACCTACAGCAAGAGCCTCTCCAAGGAAGTTGCGCCAAAGGGCGTACGTGTAGTTAGCGTCGCGCCCGGCTGGATCGAAACGGAGGCTTCGGTAGACCTGGCGAAGCGATTGGCGGCTGGGCACGGTGCCGATATCGAGCAAGGCAAGCAGATGATCATAGAATCGCTCGGCGGCATCCCGATCGGCAGGCCGTCGAAACCGGAGGAGGTGGCGAGCCTGATCGCGTTTCTAGCGTCTGACCGGGCCGGTACGATCACCGGCGCTGAATATGTGATCGACGGCGGTACCATTCCGACTGTTTGATGAAGGACTGCGAGATGACGAAAGAGCACCCGCGATGTGCGTGGGCCGAGGGCGATGCCTTGATGGCTTCCTATCATGACCAGGAATGGGGTGCGCCACAGCATGACTCGCGCATGCTGTGGGAAATGTTGATGCTCGAAGGGTTTCAAGCCGGCCTCGCCTGGATCATCGTTCTCAGAAAGCGGGAAGCGTTCCGTAAGGCATTCGCCGGGTTCGATCCGACGCTTGTGGCCAGCTTTGGTGAAAAGGATGTCGCGCGGTTGATGACCGACCCGGGGATCATTCGCGCCCGGGCCAAGATCCGGGCCACGATCGCCGGCGCGCAAATCTATTGCGACATGGCCGCGGGTGGCGAGAGCTTTGGCGACTTCTGCTGGTCATTCACCGATGGGAAGCGGATCCGGGGCAGCGGCAGAGAATGGATGACCAACTCGCCGCTGTCGGAGAAAATCTCGAAGGAGATGAAACGCCGCGGCTTCAAGTTCGTCGGGCCGACAATCGTCTATGCTTGGATGCAGGCGGTCGGAAACATCAACGATCACGCCATTGACTGTTTCCGTCGCAACGCAGTCTGAACGGACGGCAGGTCTTAAGGAACATCATCGACTGCCTGAACGTCCCCTTTGTCGGCGACTGCGGTCCTCCTGCGCAGCTCATTCGGAAATGGCAGCACTTGACCAGTTCAAGTCATTCCGCGCTAACGGCGTAAAGGTCCGGTCACGCCAGAACACGCCATTCCATGCATTAAAGCAGGCGGGCGGCTTACCGGGGATCGCCCGCTGTTTAGCGCTGGGAGTTCTTAGACAGCTTGCGCGGATCGCGCGTACCTTGCCGGGTCATTGCGGAGGTCTGGAATAATCAGCGAGTCCAGCGTATCCGGAAACCATTAAGAACCAAAAACAATCGGGAGACAGGCAATACCGACCAACTGTCCCGGTATAATCACCGCCGTGCTGCTTTGCTCCACCGCTCTGATGCTGGGAACGGCATGGGCCGAGCCCGCCGTTTCACCCGCGTTCAGCCTCGAAGATGCGTTCCGCAGCCCGCCCCAATCCGCTAGGCCGCGCGTTTGGTGGCACTGGATGAACGGCAATGTCACTAAGGATGGCATTGCCAAGGACCTTGCGTGGATGAAGCGCATTGGGATTGGCGGACTGCAGAACTTCGACGCCAACCTCCAGACGCCGCAGGTGGTCGACAGACGCCTGGTCTACATGACGCCGGAGTGGAAAGACGCATTCCGCTTCGCGGCGAGCGAGGCCGAGCGGCTGGGGCTGGAACTGGCAATCGCCTCTTCACCGGGCTGGTCCGAGACGGGCGGACCGTGGGTCAAGCCGGTGGACGGGCTCAAGAAGCTGGTGTGGAGCGCCGTGGACGTGGCGCCCGGTCGACGCCTGGCAGAGCCGCTGCCTGTGCTGCCGGACCGCACCGGGCCTTACCAAGATCTGCGGCCTGCCTTGGCTATCGAGGAGATGATCTCCGGACAACTTGGGCCCGAGCGCCCGCGCTACCGTGGCCAGGTCGGAGTCTATGCCTTTTCGGTGGATGCGGCAACTGTGCTGCCCACCCCCAGAGCATCGGACAGCCTTGGCATGGCACTCGATGCCACCAAGCTGGCGGACGCCGATGAGGGCGGGGGAGTAATGCTTGGGCGGCAGGAAGGCTCAGCACCGGGAATTACGCTCAGCTACCCGCGTTCCGTCACCGTGCGCTCGGCAACCGTCTTTGTGCCCGATATTTCGCTACCTTTCGCTGGTGCCGCCTACACCGCCCAGGTCGAGGCGAGCGACGGCGGGGCGAGCTGGCGTAAGGTGGCAGACCTGACGCTGTCCGGCGTCCCGACCACCGCGAGCTTCGCGCCCGTCACCGCACGCCAGTTCCGGCTGGTGCTGAACCCTGCTCCGGCCAAGGGCGGCCTCGGCGCCCCCGCTCCTGGAGTGGCGGGACCGGCAATGGACGCGATGATGGCTGGCGTGCTGGCCAGGAAGACGGTGGCGGTCGGCACTTTCGCGTTGTCAGCCAGCCCGATGGTCGACCGGTTCGAGACCAAGGCGGGCTTTGCCGTGAGCCCTGACTATTATGGGCTGCCGCAGCCTGGGGATGGGGCGATAGGCATTCCCGTGAGCGGTTTGATCGATCTCTCCCCGCGGGTACGGGCGGACGGCACACTCGACTGGACTGCGCCGCGGCTACCAAAAGGCAAGGTCTGGCGCGTGTTGCGCCTCGGTTGGTCGCTGCTCGGCACGACCAATCATCCGGCCACGCCCGAGGCGACGGGTCTCGAGGTGGACAAGTACGACGGCCCGGCGGTGCGCGCCTACCTTGAGCATTACCTCGCCATGTACAAGGACGCGGCCGGAGCGGAGCTCTTTGGCCAGCGCGGCGTGAGGGCATTGCTGACCGACTCGATCGAGGTGGGTGAGGCCAACTGGACGCCGCGGATGATCGAACAGTTCCGCCGTTTGCGCGGCTATGACCCGACCCCGTGGCTGCCCACGCTGACAGGCACGCTGGTCGGCACGCGCGAACAGTCCGACCGGTTTCTATATGACTACCGGCGGACGCTCGCCGACCTGCTCGCGAGCGAGCACTATGGGACCGTCGCCAAGGTGGCGCATGAGAAGGGGCTCATTGTCTACGGCGAGGCGCTAGAAGATCATCGTCCGATGTTGGGCGACGACATGGCCATGCGCAAGGCGGCGGACATTCCGATGGCCGCGCTGTGGGCCTTCGACCGCGCCGAAGGCCCGCGCCAGACCTTGATCGCCGACATGAAGGGCGCGGCGTCGGTGGCACACCTGTACGGCCAGAACCTCGTCGCTGCGGAATCGATGACGTCGTTGATGGCCCCCTGGGCCTTTGCACCCAAGGACCTCAAGCGGTTCATCGATCTCGAACTGGTGACGGGCGTGAACCGGCCGGTGATCCACACGTCGGTCCATGTTCCGGTGGACGACAAGCAGCCCGGCCTTTCGTTGTTCATCTTCGGTCAGTACTTCAACCGCAATGAGAGCTGGGCCGAGCTGGCCAAGCCGTGGGTGGACTATATTGCGCGCTCTTCGTTGCTGCTCCAGCAGGGGCGCAACGTGGCCGACGTAGCCTATTTTCACGGCGAGGAGGCTCCGCTGACGGGGCTCTATGGTGATAAGCCCGTGGCCGATGCGCCGACGGCCTACGCCTATGACTTCCTCAATTTCGATGCCCTTACGGGACTGCTCGCCAACGACGGGGCCGAGGTGGTGAGCCCCGCCGGCGCGCGCTACAAGGTCATCTACCTCGGCGGGACTACGCGGATGGTGACCCTGCCGGCACTGCGCAAGCTGGCCGCGCTGGTGGAAGGCGGGGCGACGGTAATTGGCCGTGCACCGGTGGCCGATCCGAGCCTTGCCGATTTGGATGGCCAGTTTGCCGAGCTCGTGACCAAGTTGTGGCCCGGGCGCGGGTCGGCCAAGGTCGGCAAGGGGCAGGTGATTGCGGGCGACGATGTGGAAGCGGGGCTTGCCACGATGGGCGTGCGGCCGGACTTTCGCTTCACTGGCGGGAGCGCCGGGGCGAAGATCCCCTTCCTTCATCGCACGACCGACACGGGAGAAATCTACTTCCTCAGCAATGGCACCACCTCCGCCGAGATGATCGAAGCGCACTTCCGGGTGACCGGCAAGCAGCCCGAGCTTTGGCACGCCGAGACCGGCACCAGCGAGCCGGTGAGCTACCGGATCGTGAACGGCGAAACGGTCGTGCCGCTTCGGCTGCGGGGGGAAGATGCGGTCTTCGTCGTGTTCCGCAAGCCCGCCGCCGCGGCGGAACTGACCGTGGCCACGTTCGAGCCGACGCCGGTCGCCGCACTGGACGATGCCTGGACGGTGGCGTTTCAGCCCGGGCGGGGGGCTCCGGCAACCCTGGTCCTGCCCAAGCTCGCGCCGCTGCAGGACAGCGCCGATCCGGGGGTGAAGTACTTCTCAGGCATTGCTACCTACCGTCGCACCTTCGTGCTGCCCAAGCCTGTCCGTGGGACGGGACCTGTATGGCTCGACCTGGGGGAGGTCGGCGATCTGGCCCAGGTCAGCGTCAATGGCGCGGATGTGGGCACGGCCTGGCATGCGCCGTACCGCATCGACATCGGGCGCGCGGTGCATAGCGGGCGCAATCGGCTCGAGATTCGCGTTGCCAACACCTGGGTAAACCGGCTGGTCGGCGATGCGCAGCCGGTTGTGCAGCATCCTGTGACCTGGACAGCCATGCCGACCTACCGCGCCGATGCGCCGCTGCGCCCTTCCGGGCTGATCGGCCCGGTGCGGTTGCTGTGTGGGTGCAATTAGGCGATAACTGGCGGATCCTCAATCGGCGCGCTGCTGACATTCCACCAAGCCTGCGAGGCCAGGACGATCAGCGGGGCGCCCGCGGGCACTGAACCTGTCGCAGCCTTCGGTTTACAGCGCCATGGCCATGCTCGAGGGCTTCTGGATACGTGGGGAGTTTCGGCGCTCGCGCGAACTGGCCGATTGTCCCAAGTTTGCCTTTATGCAATGCTGGCTTGGTAGCCTCTGAGGGTCTACTTTGAACACGATCTGCCGTTGGGCATGACGTCTAGGAACGGCAGCTAAGTCCCAAGCCCGGTCGATCGAGATGGCCGCTGTTGTGAGTGAATGGAGGACAGCTTTCAGGGATCCGTTTCGTCGCCTCGAATGACCGATTTGTCGGCGTGAAGCGACGAGGTTGTACCGTTTGAAGATATTGTTCTGCCGCCAAGCCTGCTTGAAACGGCCACGTTCACGACCTGCGGCGCAAGGCATGGCGACACTATTTGGATCGAACTTCGTTTAATAAGAATACCAGCGCGGCAAGACAGGCGCGCGGAGGGGAGAGACGCATGTCGACTTTGCGTAACCTGATCGTCGAGATGGTCGAAGTCCATCGGGTATTGGGAGCAATGGCGTTGGAAGCTCGGATCAATGCGGCCCTCCGCCCCGATGTCCCGATGTCCCGAGACTGCGTAAGCGCTCCGCACGAGCGGTCCAGCTTATACTCGCGGCCATCAACGAAGACAGCCAACTTTCTGCAGATCCGGAACTGGCGGCAGAGTTTCGGCGGAAATTCTCCGACATGGGGGGCGAGGATAGCACTATTTCAGGCGAAGTGGCCGGCTGCCCTGCTCAGTGACGATGACGACCAATTCATTGCTGATCGAAAGAGGCTGCGCGAGGAAGACGCACCGGTTACCGAATGGGCATTGCGAATGCTCAAGTAACTCCGCCCGCGCGATGCTCAGTCTCTTCCATGAACAAATGGTAGGTTTCGGCCGTCGAAACCACTGAACGCAACGTGCGGCATCGGCGAACGAGATAGCACCCACCTCTAATTCGGCTGACCTAAGTACCCACGCCTTCGAGCGCCCATCGGCGCGCGAGATCCATATCGGTGAAATAGCCCTGCTTGCTGCGGTCAACACCGCTCGCCGCGAGCTCTTGAGCGCGCCTGTCCGCTTGCATCTTGGCGAGGTGGCTACCGAAAACGACCGCGACGCGGCCGGAATGCAGTTCCGCCGCCTCGCGCGATCCTTCGATGAACGCTTGGCTCGCTTCGCTGGAAAGGACCGCCAGTTCGCGAGAATCGCTCAAGGTCGGAAAAGAAGGATAAGAAAGCCGGTACCGGGAGATCATCTCCAAATAGTCCCTGTGAAACGAGCGCACCGTCTCGACAGTCCAAAATCCAGAAAGCGTGATCTCAAGGAGGCCTGCCCGTTCGTCAAAGTTCAACTGATACATTTGAAATGATCCGAACTGTTGTCCAACAGGTTGTCGCATCGCTTTAAACGGCACTCAACGATGCGATCGATCGAGTGCGCCAGAACGAGCATAGCACATGCCGGACCGTGAAACACGTGAACGGACGACCGCTTTCCGGTGGCGCGTAACACCTTCAAGATGGCCGCCATTCGAAGGGTTTCGGGCGAGACATGCCGAAACAAGCGAACCGCCACGGATTAAAGTGCCGCCGCCTCTCGTTACCAGTCTGAACAATCAGGGCGGGAGTGAATTTATGCGCGTATCGATCGTCACCATCGCGATCGCGGCAAGTGCGCCGGCAATGGCCGCAAACCGAAGTGGAGATCAGCCTTCAGCGGTTCGTCCGGTGTTGTCAAAGCCGGCGGTCGAAATCTCGACTGGCTTCGAATATCAGGAAGGCAAATATGGTACTGGCCAGAAGGTCGAGACAATCTCGATACCCACCAGCATCCGCGTCACAACCGGCCGATTCCAGTTCAGCGCCACATTACCCTATGTGCGGATCGATGCGCCAGGGAATGTCGTCGGCGGCGGAGGAGGAGTCTTCGGCCTGCCGATCCTGATCGATCCCAATCAGACCGCAACACGTACTCGCCGTGAAGGCTTGGGTGATTTGAAGCTGGGTGCAGCCTATACGGTGCCGAGCACCATCGTCGATCTCAGCCTGCTTGGCCAGGTCAAGCTGCCAACCGCCTCGAAGGCCGGCAATCTCGGCACGGGTGAGACCGATTATTCCCTCGGGGCCGAATTTTCCAAGCGCCTCGGCGGCGTAATCCCCTTTATCGGTGTCAGCTACACCATTCCGGGCGATCCGAAGGGCTATGACCTGCGCAACAGCCTCTCCATGCGAGGTGGCATCGCGACCATGTTGTCCCCGCAGGTGCGCGGCTATATTTCCTACGGCCAATCCCGAAGCACGAGCCGTCTCCTCACCAACGAAAAGCAGATATCGACCGGCATCAACGCGGGGCTTTCGAACCGGCTGTCGTTTGGTGTTTTCGGCACTGCAGGGCTGTCCCAAGGATCGCCGGACATCGGCGCGGGCGTTCAACTCGGCATGAGGATCTTTTGAAGCAGGAGATTGTTATCGGTCGTAGTTCCTGGCACAAAGCTGCGGTGGGGCGTGCCTCTCGGCTAGCGTGATTTATGAGGGTCGGCTGCGCCCCAGATCAGCCTAAGACCGAAGCCTGCTATTCGGGGGCGCTTCCAAAGTTCGAACCGTCGCCCAACCACTCTATCGCGGCGGTTCGAGACCGGTCTGAACGACCGCTAACAGGTAGGGCGCGAGGTTGTTCAGCTCCCATCTTCGACGACGACTATGGCCGGCGCGTGACGGACTACTTTCGACTTCCGGCCGACCTTCCCGAATGATGCTCTGGTCCTAAGGGACGGGTGAGGTGAAATACTCGACCGGCGTCGAATAGACGCCGGGTTCCGAATGAACCGTGCTATGGCTCAAGTGCGAGTCCCTGCGCTCACTCTGCGAGCGATCAGCTCGCGATTTCCCGGACCTGGCTTTCATCCCGAAAGCTTTCCGGTCTCCCCGGAAAGGGGGCCTCTTCGTGAACCGACCTATTCACCCTGACGTCGCGCGCAATCTGGCGTTGGCGATCCTTGCTTCCTCCGCAGCGCCGGCACTTCTTCTTGATGGAGATCTGACCGTGATTGCAGGCAGCACCTCCTTCTATGCTGCCTTTGGCTTCCAACCGCAGAACGTGACCGGGCGGCCGCTGTTCAAGCTCGGCGCTGGTGAGTGGGACGTTCCGCAGCTCCGTTCGCTGCTCAGCACAACCCTCTCCGGCCTTGCCAGGATAGAGGCCTATGAAATGGATCTAAAGGGCGATGCTGCACCCCGGCGATTGGTCCTCAATGCCCGGAAGCTCGACTATGGCGATACCGAACAGGTTCGCCTGCTCCTGACGATCTCCGACGTCACCGAGGCCCGGATCAGCGAGAAGCTCAAGGACGACCTGCTGCGCGAGAAAGCCATACTGCTCCAAGAGCTTCAGCACCGGGTCGCCAACAGCCTCCAGATCATCGCCAGTGTGCTGATGCAAAGCGCCCGGCGGGTGCAATCCGAAGAAGCACGAAGCCATCTGCATGATGCCCACAACCGGGTTATGTCTATCGCGACCCTGCAGCAGCAGCTTGCGGCCTCGAGGCTGGGCGCAGTCGAGTTGCGCGGCTATTTTCAGCAGCTCTGCGAAAGCCTTGGCGCTTCCATGATCCACGATGATGCACGGGTGTCGATCACGGTGAGCGTCGATGGCAGCAGTGTAAACGCCGATATCTCGGTCAGTCTCGGACTGATTGTCACCGAACTGGTCATCAATGCACTCAAACATGCCTTTCCAGGTGATCGCGGCGGCAAGATTCTCGTTGACTACCATGCGCAAGCCTCCGACTGGACATTATCCGTCAGCGACGATGGGATTGGCACTCCGGAGACGCTTGCCACCACCAAGCCAGGTCTCGGTACCAGCATCGTCGAAGCCTTGGCAAATCAACTCGAAGCGATTGTCGAGACCAAGGGCGGTCATCCAGGCACAAGGGTCTCAATCACACACACCGATGCTTCGATAAGGTGACGTGGCAACCAGAGTTCATAATCGCCCCCGATCCAACGTCAGCTGAATGTCGGCTTTGCCAGTCAGGGCACGAAAGCTTCAAATCCGATATCTGAAGGGCCCATAAGCGGTTATGGCGACTGACCACATACTTTCGAGCCGCGTTGAGATGCGGGCGACCGACTCATGGCTATACCGGGTTGACGAATGGCGCCGGGAGCAGCCTGGCCGTCCCTCCCGCGCTGAAGCCATCCGCAGGCTGGTGGAGCTCGGGCCTGAAAGCAAAGTGCCATCCAGCCCGCCAGCTCTCGCGGAGTTGGATTATTGGAACCGCAACATCAGTGATCGTCGCGTACAGCGCGGGCATTGATCGGAGCGGAAGGCTGTGCAGCTCTTTCCGAAGGCGCAATTGGGATTTCGGCGCAACATTCTGGAGCATGGTCGTTGGACTAAGATCTGTCTTTCAGCTGTAGCTGGTTCCGCTCTTTAGCGTCCCGCGCCATTGTCACATGCATCCTGGCTAGCTTTAAGTGAACCGCTCGCATCTTGGGGTCCGTGAATTCTGCAGCCAATGCGCGCTCATGTGGTTCGCGATTTAGATGATAAGCTTCATCCCTTGATTTGTTCATGATGCTGATCCTGCGCTGACAACTTACCGGCTTTTGAAGTAGTTTCGCCAGTGAGCCGCCACGATGAGCAGGCAACGCTGGAACACGATCTTTGACGTCTTCCGTGATCGCAGCCTACCGTCTATCGGACCCTCTCTCTACGGCCGATTGGACAGCCTGGATGAACTGGTCCTCATATTGCCGCGTCGAAGTATGATCCTGCTCATATTCGCCAAGATCGTGGCTCGAACCAAAGGTTTTTTTTAACCGATCTAAAACTTCTGGCTGTTCTTCAGCTATGTGACGAATGAGTGCCTGAAGAATCCGTTCATGCGCGAGTATCTTACGCGCAAGATCTGCACTCTCGGTCGAGGTCAGAGACAGGCCGCTCGCCATCGTCGGGTTTGGCGTGTCAGATATTCCTGGCTCAGTTCGCACGTCCTGCTGCGCCTTAGCGGCTGCCACCTCTTCCGCAGCTGATCGAAATGCCGTGAAATGTCTGCGTCCAGGTAGGTGATTATGTGCCATGATAGCTCCCTCGACGGGCGGGAGCTGCTATCTCTCTGTCACACCGAGCCCAACCTACAGCGCAATATGTTATATTTGGGAATGCTTAGCGGCGGAATCAAGCTTTGGACAAACAGTTGGTCACGCTTACCCATCTTTAACGTACGGCCGGTTTCAGAGAGGGTTTGACCTTCCAATGGCACTGCAGAGCAGGTGGTGAAGGACATCCGGCAGCAGACCCGTCGGCACTTCTCGGCCGAGGACAAGATCCGCATAGTGCTCGAAGGCCTGCGCGGCGACGACAGCATCGCTGAGCTGTGCCGCAAGGAGGGCATTGCCCAGAGCCTGTATTACACTTGGTCTAAGGAGTTCATGGAGGCCGCAAGCGCCGCCTGGCGGGCGATACCGCCCGTGCCGCGACCACCGGCGAGGTGCAGGACCTGCGCCGCGAGGCTCGCGCCCTGAAGGAGCCCAACGATTGTTTCGGACCCAACGGCCCTTGGCGACCGCCTCGTTGGCGTGGAACAATTGCTCGGCACAACCGAGCTTGCTAATGCTTTGGAAAGCGTCCGTTTCAAGCAGTTTCTCGACCATATCCCAATTGCGATTTGAGTGGCAGAGTTTAATAGTCGGTCGCGTTGAGATGGGACGAGCCACAAACGCCCACTCCTAACCGATAGGCCGCTATCTTATTAACCGAGAGAGTCAGCGATGAATTTCTGCTTCCGATCTTCCGTCCTGAAAGATATGGCACCTCGGCCGGCTTAAGTAGCTTCCTGTGCGGGGACATGGGTTGGCACACATGTTCCTCAGTTGTTCCATAATGGGATTTGGACTTAAGGTTCTATCGCAAGCGTGGACCTATGACCTTGCAGCGTAGCCGCTGGGAGTGCTCCCACTATCGAATATAACATAGGTTTGAAGTCGGTCGACGAAATAGGTTTCAAACAAGTCGGCCAGCAGGTAATAGGTTATAGATTCATTGTGTCTAACAGCGGATCATCGGAAAGGTTGTTGCCTTTCTTCAATAGTTCCTGAGCGCGTGCAATGTCATCCGGCCCCTGCCGTTCATGCCCATCCCCGAATGCAATATAACCGTACACTTGGCGATTGTCTAAGTATTGAGGGATCTCTCGTTTACGAGCACCTGCAGAAAACACGACATATTCGTGGCGCTGGGTTTCGTCAGTATAAGAGAGATAGGGCAGTACATCTGCCCGAATAAGGTAGGTGCAGTGTACCACCGGTACTTCCAGAATGCCGCGCACCCAGCGATTGAGCACCCATAAATATTGATCGCATTCGCTATAATATCCATCCGCGTCGATTTCAGAATGGTAATTTGAATAAAGGTCACCCGGGTTCATTGCGCGCAGCATTGGCGCAATAATTGGTAAATTGAGTGCCACTAGCTCTCGCAGGGTGCAAGAGCGGACAAAATTGTCCACATCCGCCACAAAATAGAAATCACAACCATGGTCCAGAGTACGAATCAAGCTGACATTGCGAATGCGACCGAGAACTCCAAATCGGGTGGCATTCCATTCGTGCACGCCAAAGGACTCGACGTGATCATCGACGTCTTCGGCATCAAAATCCACGCCTGCATAAAGGTGGCCTACTCTGCTTACCCACTCACGCAGGAGTTGTTCAGTGGAATCTGTGTTATTATTTGTACGGATGTACAGAACGATTGAGGACTTCGGATAGTCCATCGATTCTATACAATTCAAGTACAATGGCAAGAACGTCTCCTTTTGTTTGGCGAGGATCGCGACCAGAACCCGAGGCTCAGCCAGCTGCGGGCGTAGCTGCCGCGCGGCCGCCAAACTATGCTGCGCATCAAAGGGTTGAATGCCTAAAGATCCTAACTTATGGGATCGGGGCATTTTTTCACTCGCGAAACGCGCATTAGCGACCACGCGGTGCATGTCCGGTCCTAAGGATTTCTCGACCGCGAGAAGCTTGAGGCTGGCATCAAGGCAATCAGAATAGTGCCCAGACCAGTAGGCGTTGACTGAAAACTCATCCAACAAGCCGGTTTCGTAAATCCACGGCTCGACGAACAGCGCATCGGATGGCATCGGAATGCTCAAACCGCGTTTTGCAATATCATATCCCTCCGCGTGAAACCCCTTCTGACGGCACAATCGACTTGCTCCGTGCAGCGCTTCCGCACGTGTTGGCAACGACTCTGCTGCGCGAAGATAAACATCAATAATCTCTCGATCTGGGCGGCCGAGCTGTTCCATTATTTGAGCGGCGCTATAAAGGCTGATGAAAACCTCCTCCTGCCAAAAGCCGAGTTTGCTCCGTGCTAAGTAATGTACTAATGCCCTTTCCCATTCGTGGCAGTCGCGATAGCTCTGTGCGAGGTAAAACCGATAGCGAGCGCGCAGAAATGGATTGCTCTCTGTCTGCAATGCGGCCTCGAGCACCTCCGCGTCATGCCGATAGGTCTGCGGGTCCTTCCGACGCGCTCCGTCATGATTGCGCTGTAGCCGTATCCCATAAAGCCTTTCTGACGAATCGGCGACATCGCATGTCAGATATTCATGCAGCACGCCCTCATAACGCCAAGGCAATGCGTCTTTTACAAGCTGTGGGCGCGCGTAGATCGTACCGACATCGATGATTTCTATCGTGTATGAATCGGCGTCCAACATTGGAAGGGCGATATCCGGCGCAATTTCCATCACGTCATCAGCATCGATAATCAGTGTATAATCGCTGCGCCCTCGCGCGAGCACGAGGGCTTCGGAACGGTTATGTGCGAAATCCCGCCAGGGTCTTTCATATAAATTGCCTGGAAGATCGCGCAGATGCTCACGAATGATATCCTGCGTTCCGTCGGTGGACCCGGTATCTACGATCACCCAACAGTCTATGATTGGCCGCACGCTGTCGAGGCACCGGCGGATTACGTGAGCCTCGTTCTTGACGATCATATTTAGACAAACCGTTTGTTTCGAGGCGTTCATTTGTAACTCCGTATGCTAAAGTTGCCGTCACCGAATCGAACCAAACGAATTGAGGGAAAAATGACCACCCAACGGTTCTCATGAAGCGAAGGTGCTTGCTGTCTTTGCTTGGAGGCAGCATGCTGATGCCGCGTGAATTCGCCGCAGCAGGTTCTCATTCGCCAAGTATGACATTGCTCACCGCCAAATTGGAACTCGGAGGCGCTTGGGGCGGATCTGCGACGGAGGACGCAGCGACCGTCATCGAACGCGCGCGGGCGGCTTGCCTGGCGGGCGTAACTCTGCTCTCGGACCGCCAGCCCGATAAGCTTAGGGTAGATGATCAGTCCGGCAGCAATCCCTCGATCTGGCTTCATCCAGGTGCTGCGACAACCGGTTGGATCATGGTGACCGTTGGCGATCGCGACTGGTGCAAGCTCGCATACCAGTTCGGGCATGAGCTTGGGCATGTACTTTGCAATAGCTGGGCGCAGGATGCCAAGCCCCGCAACCCATGCCAGTGGATAGAGGAGGCGCTGGTCGAGGCTTTCTCCTTGCGTGGCCTGCGACTTCTGGCGGATGACTGGAGGCACACACCACCTTTTTTGAACGATGCGGACTTCGCTATCTCGATCGAACGCTACGGGGCGCGCATGCTCGACGGATATCGAGCTCTCAATCCGGATGGAGCGAGTGGGTTGAGGGCGTGGTTCACTTCGCATGAGGCATTTCTCAAGGAGAACGGGGGCGTTGACGCCGCAAGTGGCGCTGTCTCTACCATGCTCGCTCTCCTGGAGAGCGATGCGGCTATGATTACAGATATGGGAGCGCTTAATCGCTGGCCGGAACGAAGCGGCGTTCCCGTGCATGATTACCTCCGACTCTGGAAAACCAGCTGCTCACAGTTGAATGCACCAGGACGATTGCCGGCGCGGCTGCAAAAGCTCCTCGCCAAATCGTGAATGGGGGAGCCGCTACATAAGCTTACTCGTCGTAAGAGCTTATGGGGGATGCCGTGCGACGTCAGAGTCCAAACCGAACTCGCTTTGTGAAATTTGCGCGGGATGCTTCGCCAACTCTTCGTTCAGTGTGGAAAGCTCACCCATGGCTTCAGGTACGCCAAGCAACGCGGCGTGTTCATACCAGCGACGTCCGACATCTATATCTTGAGGTCCCCCAAGGCCGCGCACTGAATAGCGCGCGATCATCAAGGCGGCGAGCGGGTGTTCCCGCTTTGCTGCCCGGACAAACCAGCGGCGCGCCTCTTCGTGATCAGTTTCGATGTCCTGCCCATCGGCATGTAATGCGCCAAGCGCGAACATCGCGCCCGTATGTTCCGCCGCGGCTTGCAGTAACCAGGCTTTGGCCAATTGAGGATTACGCGGTGTACCGAGACCATTTAGGTGGCGCTCGGCAAGCGCTACCTGCGCTTCCACCAGGCCGGCTTCAGCGGCGCGGGCAAACCAGGTAATGGCTTCAGCATCATCCCGCGGTACGCCGCGACCCTCGGCAAGCATCCGACCATACCAATATTGCGCGCTTACCAAGTCGTCCGCTGCGCGCTTTAGCCAGAATGCCGCGCGCACGTCATCGCGTGGCACACCCACTCCCTCTGCAAGACACACCGCATAGTTGAACGCCGCGACCAAGTCGCCTTGTTCCGCTGCGATCTCAAACCATTTATGCACGGGCGGCGGTTCGCCCATAAGAGTCGAGGCGCCGCCCGCCCGAAGCAATGTTGCAAGATCGGCTTGGGCATCGGTATCGCCCGCCTCGGCTGCCCGCTTGAACCAGATGGCCGCCTCGTCAGGATCTAGCGCCACACCCGCGCCGGTGAGATAAAGCGTGCCGAGATCGCGCGCGGCAGTTCTATCTCCGCGCTCTGCAGCCACGCGGAACCAACGTGCGGCTTCATCATAGTTCGGGGGAAAATGCCCGGAGCGAACATGGATGGCCCCGAGTTGCGCCGCGGCGTCCCGATCACCCGCGATTGCGGCGCGTCGCAGCCAGCTTTCTCCATCCATTGGATCGGCCGATCCGCCGCGACCTTCGAGGATTAGCAACCCAAGTTTCAGCTGGGCGTGAACGACTCCCGCCTCGGCTGCAATCCTGTAATGAACTCGTGCCTCTGCCTCGTTCAGCGCCGTACCAATCGCACACTCGGCTGCAACGCCCAGCAGATAATGTGCAGTGGGCAAACCGGCCTCCCCGGCACGCACGAGCTCGGTATGCGCAGCAACCGCATCCTCTTCCCCGTCGCCGCGCGTCATTAATGCAATGGCGTAGCCAAGCCGCCCTTGCGGACAATTCTGTTCGGCAGATTTGCGGAACCATTCGAAGGCCGCGTCGAGATCGCGCAATTCGTCTGGTCCGGAAGTCAGCGCATGGCCAAGTAAGGCCTGGGCATCTGGAACGCCGATCTCGGCAGCCGACCGCGCCCAAAGCGCGACTGCATGATAATCAATCTCCGCCGACTCTGGGATATCGACAAACAATGCCGCGTTCGGGCCAAACGCCGCCGAGGGTAAACCCTGGAGGTGCAGTTGGGCCAGGCAAACTTGCGCGCGGACATGCCCAGCGTCAGCAGCACGGCGATACCAATGCGCTGCTGATGCTACGTGGCGGAGCGCGCCTTTGCCCTCGAGATATCGCTCTGCGACAATGAACGCCGCTTCTGCGTCGCCGGCGTCCGCCGCCGCGGCAAAAAGCGCAAGCGCGCGTGCTGGCGCCACATCTGACAAGCGCTCTGCCCGCGCCCGAGCCCGCTTCGAGGATCGAGATGCGAAGCGATCGAGCGATCCAGCGAAGCGGTTCAATGTTGGAAAGTGATTCACGGCTTAAGGCTCGTGTAAGCTGTCATGGGCAATCGGAAGAATCTTGGTAATAAAATAGGCGAGCACAGATCGCGTACCGACCTTCACGTCAGCGGTGAGGGGCATGCCCGGCACCAATCGGAAACCAGGTGGGGTGTCATGCAACATCAACTTATCGATGGTGATATCTCCACGATAGTAGAGTGTACGTGGCCGGTTCGGCAGCGTCGAACCACCTTGTTGAGGGGTCGCTTCGGGGCTGAAACTGTCCGCACTAATTGCGCGTACCGCACCACGAGCGCCTCCATATTGCAGGGAAGGCAGGGTATCAAACTTGATCTGAACCTCGTTGCCCGGCCGGACATAGCCGCTGTCGATACCGGAAATATAAGCTTCCACCGAAAGTCGTGCATCAAGCGGGACAAGTTCAATCAGAGGGTCGTCGCTGGAAACAACTGAGCCCACAGATATCTTCCCGACCGCCAGCACGACCGCATCGCGAGGCGCGGTCAGTATCACCAGCTCATTATGAAATTTCGCCTTCGCATATTCCTGCTCCGCTTGCGCCAGTTTGCCGCGAACATCAGCAAGTTCTTGTGAGATCTGACCCTTCCAGCGCTGAATAAAGGCTTCGCGCTCTGCCTTCTGGGCGGCGAGCTTTCGGCCCGTCTCTACCGAGTCGGATTTCGCCTGGGCGAGCGAAGCTTCTATTTTCAGCGTTTCGTCTTTGGCCAGTAATGTGTTTAGCTTGCTTCCATATCCACGATCTTGAAGCGTCTGGTGCATGCTCTCAATTTTGGTTGCGGTGCCAAGGCGGCTGCGATTATAGTCGGCCTGCGCCGTCGAAGCAGCGATCTGGGTGCGCAGTTGTCCAATCGTCTGATCATAGGTTTGCAGGGAGGAACTGTACTCGTTCATCTGTTGACGGAAAATCGACCCTTGTAGATTGGCTAAGGGATTCGCGGGATCGGGTACATAATGCGTACCCGATGTCGTCCCTTGCAAGCGAGCCGCCTTGGCCCTCAAAAGGTCGACTTGATCCTTCATTGCGGCAAGATCCGCGGCAGTAAATGTTGGATTTAAACGAGCGAGTACCTGACCCTTGCGAACGATATCGCCCTTCCTCACATTAATACTCTCAACAATGGTCTTGTCGAAGGACTGCATGACGATATTTGGCGCCTCGCCAACCAGCTTGCCGGTTGCCGATACGATCTTGTCGACGCGAATAACGCCGCTGGCGAGGATAAGCGACGTAACTAGGAGAAAAACGATGAGGTTGGTTGCGCGCGCGAGAGGCGGAACCGGGCTGGCGACGATTGCCGCTGACGGACTCTGAAATTCGAGCGCGGCAAGCGGCAAGGGCCTCTCGCGTTTAATCCCGCTGGTCACCTGAACAATCCGCGCGAAAGTCGGTGCCGTAATGGCGTTGTCCTCGGGATCACCCCGTTGGCGACCTCATGCCAACTGTATAGACGTCGGCACAGCATGCGCGTTTCCTTTGGAATCGATATGGCGGTTCTGCTGAAGCCACAGATGGCGATAGACGGAGCAACGCTCGACAAGCTCGCGATGCGGACCCACATCGATGACCTTGCCGTGATCAAGCACGAGTATCTGATCGCAATCGACAAGTGAGGAGAGACGGTGCGAGACGATCACCATCGTGTGGCCGCGCGCCATCCGATGGAGATTTGCGTTGATTAATGCTTCACTTTCCGGATCAAGTGCCGAAGTCGCTTCGTCGAGAATCATCAGCTTGGGGTCGGTGATCAGCGCCCGTGCGATAGCGAGACGCTGCCGTTGACCGCCAGATAGATTCGGAGAGCCCTCCTGAATCCACGTTTCGTAACCATGTGGCAGCTGTTCGATGAATTCTTCCGCACCAGCAAGCCTCGCCGCCTGCACTGCATCCGAAAGGGTCAGGCCCGGGCGTCCGGCGAGGATGTTATCTTTTACCGTGGCACGAAATAGGAAGTTTTCCTGCAGTACAACTCCAAAGCTTTGACGAAGATGACGTAAATTTACCTCGCGGAGGTCCATGCCGTCGATCTTAACCGTGCCCGAATAGTTTCTGTTTATGCCCATCAACAAACGCGTGATGGTAGATTTTCCAGATCCGGAGCGACCGACGACGCCTAGCATCGTACCGGCGGGGATAGAAAATCTGATGCCATCGAGCGCCGGGATCTTCGTTCCTTCATAACTGAAGGTCACTTCTTCGAAGCTAATGGCTCCCTTGAATTCGGGTCGCAACCCATGTGTTAAGGCGCGCTTTTCAGTTGGCCGGTTGAGCACGCCGCCAACTTGTGAGAGAGCCTCGCGTGCCTCCTGCACGTCCTGCAGGAGACGCGCGAGATTCACCAGCGGGCCGGCCACGCGCCCCCCAAGCATCATGAAACCAATTAGGCCGCCAATCGATAGCGGGTTGTTCGAACCGATTGCGAGATAGGCACCGAACGCTAGTACGCCAGCTTGCGTATATTTCTCGAACGGCATTACCAGAATCATCGGCCAGCTGCTTAGCCGGCCCAGTTGTAGATTGAGTTCACCCACCTTCGCGACGCGCTCGTCCCATTCCGTGCCGCGGCTGCCTTCGAGACCCAGCGACTTCGTCGTGCGGATGCCGTAGATACTCTCGACCAACGTTGAACCTTTGTCCGATTCCGCCTGAACCAGCTTGTTCGTCATTTCAGCGAGCGGCCCAAGGAACGCCGCAATCACAAGCATCAGGCCTCCGGCCGCGACTAAGACGGTCAAAGCGAGCCAAGCATTCATATAGAACAGTACCGGCAGCAGTAGCAGCACCATGAAAACGTCGATGAACGTCGTCATCATCCTGCCGGTGAGGAACTCCCGGACGCGGTAAATCTTGCTGATCTTATAGGACAACTCACCCGCCTGATGTTGCTCGAAAAAATCGAGCGGCAGTGTCATTAGCCTGTCAAAGATGGCTATATTCATCCGCGTGTCGAGGCGATTAGCAAGAATGACAAGAAGCATACGCCGCGACCAGGTGATCAACATCTCGAAAGCAAGTGCAATCAAAAGTACAATGACGATCAACGTGAGTGTGTTGGCGCTTTGATAAGTCACAACCGTACCCAAGGTGGTCATGATCATAAGCACCGGCAGTACGCTCAAGATGCTGATAGTGACTGAACCGATCGCCACGTCGCGCAGAATCGTTTTCTCGCCCCAAACCAATCGGGTAAGCAGCGCAAGATCAAAGGGCTCTTCGGCGTTTCCGCCGTCTCGCGCAGTTCGCACCAGCACCGCGGCGCCGTCCCAGACCGATTGCAAGCGGAGTTCATCTATCGGCAAGGGGGGGGTGGCGTCCTCCGCCATCGGGTCGCGCAAGAGTAACACATCATGCTCGTAATCGCGGCCAACCACCAAGGCTGCTCCGCCATCAGCAAACAACAACAAGATCGGCGCTACGCTATCGATTTTCATTAGCTGGCGAAAAGTAAGGCGCACGCCCCGCGCCCAAAGGCCGTGCTGGCGAAACCATTCCACCAGCGAAGCGGAAGTGGGAGCGGCCCCGGCGGCATCGAATCGGAGCGCACGCGCATCGCCATCGACACCATGATATTGCGCGACTTTTATCGCCGCTTCCAGACGCGTTTGCGGCAAGCCGAATCCATCCGATGCTGTCGGTATTTCGCCGATGTTATTGGCCGTCGATACGGGTTTGATATCCACTTGGCCGCTCTTTCTCATAAGCGAACCTGAAGAGATCGGCTGCGATGGCCAATCTCTTCAGGTCCCGGGGGGCCTAGTGTTTGGTGAAGATGGAAGACATCAGATCATGTCCTTTCTTCTCCCAATGCTGAGGCGTGGCGCCGTCGGAGTGGCCGGTTGGTTTAACCGATGATCCCAGCACACCATGTCCGTGCTTCGTGCTGCCCATCTTTGCCAATAATGTTCCATGCGGCAGAAAATCAGCCCGAGAAAGCGCAACGCCGTGATGATGTTTACTGATGGCCTGCCCAGAATGCTTGCTGTTGTTGTCGCTCTTGGGCTGCCCATACATGAAGGACATATGGTCTGACCTATGGTCCGACCTAGAGGCATGTTTGCTCCAGCTTGAATGGGCTTGGTGCTTGTCACCGTGCCCGGTTGCACAAATTACTCTCAAGTGGCGGGTCGGTCCAGTTGCGCACGTTGCTCCGGTGTGACCAGTCGCCCCGGTATGGCCTGTCGCTCCGGTATGCCCGGTTGCGCCAGTGTGGCCGGTCGGTCCAGTTGCGCACGTTGCTCCGGTGTGACCAGTCGCTCCGGTGTGACCAGTCGCTCCGGTATGCCCGGTTGCGCCGGTGTGGCCGGTCGGTCCAGTTGCGCACGTTGCTCCGGTATGGCCTGTCGCTCCGGTATGCCCG
>Ga0105249_10000182_pt1 | contig 73467 bp, 62 predicted proteins | sample KBSS44metaG_FD_81522 | JGI IMG/M metagenome (GOLD analysis project Ga0105249, IMG submission 81522) | Switchgrass rhizosphere microbial communities from Kellogg Biological Station, Michigan, USA - KBS S4-4 metaG | ecosystem: Host-associated > Plants > Roots > Rhizosphere > Soil | place... | reverse complement strand
ATGAGGGATCTTGGTCGAACCTCACCCGCGCATCACTTCGCCGACGCACGCTTCGACGAGGGAGCTGGGCTACGCCCTCTTGACTGGCAACGCTTTATAGGTGTGTCCGTATCCAATCGTTAGCGCCCGCACGCGCGGCCGTCCCCCTCAGCACTCCACCCTCGCCCCTTGCAAAAAGACCGATCGGTCTTTTTATTTCACCTCATGTCCACTCCCTCCGAACCCACCAAGGGCGAACGCACCCGCGCCCGCATCGTCGCCACCGCGGCTCCGCTCTTCAATCAGCGCGGCTTCGACGGCGCGAGCATGTCGGACCTCATGGCCGCCACCGGCCTCGAAAAAGGCGGGATCTACCGCCATTTCGAGAGCAAGGACGAGCTGGCGTTCGCGGCTTTCGACTACCTGATCGAGAAGCACCAGGAGCGCATCCACTCCTTCATCGACGCGCAGACGACGGCCGTCGCCCGCCTCACCGCCCTCGGGGAAGCCATTGCGAGTCTCGCCGAGCGGCCGGCAGTGAAGGGGGGATGCCCGCTGTTGAACACGGCGGTGGAGAGCGATGATGCGAAAGGGCCGTCGTACGCGGAGCTGCGCAAGCGCACGCGCGCCGGCATGCGCCGCTTGATCGGCTACGCGCGCCACATCATCGAGGAGGGAATCGCGAGTGGCGAGCTGCAGCCGACGCTCGACGCGGCGCGCGAGGCCGAGCTGATGATCGCGACGATGGAAGGCGCGCTGATGATCTCGAAGCTCTTCGACGAGCCGCGCTACGTGCTCCAGGCCGCCGCACACTTCGGGCACCTCGCGTCGCGCATGGCCCGCTCGCAAGCCGGCTGAGCTGAGCCGCCACTCCAATGCTAGTCCAGCCCGCCTTCGCGCATGAAACAAAAGCGACCGATCGGTCGCTTACAGTGTCCGCATTCGATTTCCCGACACTGAACGCCACATGACCGCTATCTCGTTCCCCTCCATCTCCGTCGCACCGCGCGCCAGCACGCGTGCCTTCGCCTATAAGTGGCCCATCGCCATCGGCGTCCTCCTCGGCGCCATCATGGAGCTCGTCGACACCAGCATCGTCAACGTCGCCTTCTCGCACATGGCCGCCAACCTCGGCGCCTCGATCGACGAGATCACCTGGGTGGCCGTCGGCTACATCCTCGCGGCGGTGATCGTGCTCCCGATGACGGGATGGCTCGGCGCCCGCTTCGGACGCAAACGCTACTACCTCACGTCGGTCGCGACTTTCACCATCGCGAGTGTGCTCTGCGGGCTCGCGACCTCGCTCGGCTCGCTCGTCATCTGGCGCATCATCCAGGGGCTCGGCGGCGGCGCCCTCATCTCGACGTCGCAGGCGATCATGTTCGAGTCCTTCCCGGCGGAGGAGAAGCCGATGGCCTCTGCGCTCTTCGGGATCGGGATGATGGTCGGCCCCGCCCTCGGCCCAACCCTTGGCGGGATCATCGTCGAGCGCTTCACGTGGCCGTGGATCTTCCTCGTCAACGTTCCTTTCGGCGTGCTCTGCTTCCTGCTCGTCTGGGTCTTCTATCGCGCGGACCCGCCGCCAGCGAAGTCCGCCGGCACCATCGACATCCCCGGCTTCGCGCTCCTCGCGATCGGCATCGGGTCGCTGCAGTTCGTTCTCGAGCGCGGCGAGCACTACGACTGGTTCGATTCCAACCTCATTATCGGGCTCGCGGCGACCGCGGTGGTGGCCATCGCTACTATGATATGGTGGGAGCTGCGTGTCCGAGCTCCCGTGCTCAACCTGCGCGTCCTCAAGAACGTCTCGCTCGCGGCGGCCACGGCCCAGATCTCCGCTATCGGGATGGCGCTCTACGGCAGCGTGTTCGCGCTCCCGCTCTACCTGCAAACGATCCTCGGGTTCGACGCGGAGACTACGGGGTGGCTGATTTTTCCGAGTGCGGTGTCGAGTGCGATCACGATGTTCGTGGCCGCGCGGTTGTTGAAGATCTTTTCTCCGCGCACGATCGTGGCGGCGGGGACGATGGTTCTCGCGTGCTCGATGTTCATGCACGGCACCCTCACCACGGACAGCGGTGCGACGGACGTGCACCTGCCGGTGATTCTCCGCGGCATGGGCTTCGGGCTGATCTTCGTTCCGGTGATGACGGCGGCGTTCGTCGGACTGCCGGCGAAAGACTCGGCGCACGGCGCCGCGATGTTCCACCTCATGCGACAGCTCGGCGGGAGCATCGGGATCGCGATCGTGGCGACGCAGCTCACCACCGGTACGGCGCAGCATCGCGCGACGCTCGTGGAGCACGTGACCGTGTCCGAGCCTGCGACGGTGGAGCGGCTCGCATCGATGACGCACGCGTTCCGGATGGAGGGGAGCGACAGCCTGACCGCATCGCATCGCGCGCTCGCGGGGCTCGACCGGCAGGTGGAGCGGCAGGCGCAGATGATGGCCTATCGCGATGCGTTTCAGCTGCTTGGGATCGTCGTTCTTTGCAGCATTCCCCTCGTGCTCCTGCTGAAACGTCCGCAGCCGGGGGACGCGCCGACCGACACCGGGGCGCATTAAGCCTGCGTTCGATGAAGGCCTCTCTGTAGGGGTTCAGGCGGTGGGTGGATGTTCTTTGACTTGTGCGCGACCGAATCGGCGAGCACATCCACCTATCCCCTGGCGGCAATGTCGGCAGAACGCAAAGAGCTTTTCTCGCAGCGGAGTCTTCGCAGCATCCTGGTGATTGCGTTGGGCGTGTTTGGGCTCTCCGGCCTCACAGCCGGACGCGCCAGCGGCCAGAAGGTCGAGCGAGATCCGGCGCTGCTGATGGGGACACTGCCGAACGGGCTGCGGTACTATCTGCGCGTCAACGGCGCGCCGGTGCATCGCGCGGAGTTCCGGCTCGTCGTCAACGCCGGAAGCATGCTCGAGGACAACGATCAGCAGGGGTTCGCGCACTTCCTCGAGCACATGGCGTTCAACGGCACGAAAAGCTTCCCGCACAACTCGCTCGTCGATTTCATCGAGACGAGCGGGATGAAGTTTGGTTCCGACCTGAACGCGGAAACGACGCCGGACGAGACTGTCTACCAGTTCAAGCTTCCGACCGACGATCCGAAAATTTTCCAGCGCGGCCTCGACATTCTGCAGGACTGGGCCAGCGGGGCCATGACGATCGACTCGAGCGAGGTGCACGGCGAGCGCGGCGTGATCATGGGCGAGTGGCGCATGAGGAGCCTCGTCGATACGGTGACGCACAATTACCAGCTGCACTTCGACTCGCTCTGGTTCGGCAATTCGCGCTACTTCAGCCGCCAGCCCATCGGTGATACGACGGAGATCGAGAACGCGCAGCCGGGACCGATTCGGCGGTTTTATCATGACTGGTATCGCCCGGATCTCATGGCGATCGTCGTGGTCGGCGATTTCGACAAGCAGCAGATGTTGAAGGAGATCACGCAGCGCTTCGGCAGCATTCCGGTTCCCAAGAACGAGCGGCCGCGCATCGACGCGAAGCTCCGGTTCTCGAGCACTCCGGAAGTGGACGTGTACCGTGGTTGGGTCAGCCCGTCGATCGAGATGTACTGGCAGGCGCCGAGTCAGCCTGCGGCGACGGAGGCGGCGGTGCGTCAGGAGCTCATTCAGAAGCTCTTCTGGCAACACGTGCAACATCGTCTGCTCGCGATCCGCGAACAGCCATCCCGTCCATTCGTCACCGCGTCGATTAGTAACGGACGCGTAGTCCGGCCCATCGATCTCGCGGGGTTCACCGTCATCGCCGAGCCGGATAGTCTCGAGCGCTCGCTCGCGACCGTGCTCACCGAAATTCAGCGGATCGCGCAGCACGGCATGCCTGCGGCCGCACTCGACCACGAGAAGGCGCTGATCATGCGCGGTCTCGAGAGCGCGGCTGGGAGCGAGCTCGCGCGACCGTCGGCTGCGTTTGCGGATGATTACCAGGAGCATTTTCTCACGAATGAGGGGACGCTTCTGAGTCCCGCGCAGGAGCTTGCGCTCGGTCGTCAGATCCTCCCGACGATCACGCCGGAGGTGCTGGCGCAGGCGGCCAAGCAGCTGTGGAGCACGCACACGGGCGAGCGGATCTTCCTCAAGCTGCCGCGCTTCAGCCACATCCAGCCGCCGACGCGCAAAGACATTCTCGCGCTCATCGATTCGGTGGCGCGCGCGGCAATTCCAACGGAGCCACCCGCGGTGGCGACCAGCCCACTGTTGGCGCATCTGCCAACGCCGGGGCGCATCACGGGCGAGACGCGCGACACGATTGCGGGAACCACCACGTGGACGTTGTCGAATGGCGCGAGAGTGATCGTGAAGCCAACGTCGAATGACCCGGACGAGATTCTTCTGCGCGCATGGAGCCCGGGCGGCTTTTCGCGCATGCCCGACTCGCTCTTCTATTCACCCGGTCGCATGGTCGCGACGCTCATGACCGCGGCGGCGGGGCTCGGCACGGACGCGCATGGCGCGCTCGATGGAGACAAGGAGTCGACCGGTCTGCGCGCGCTGAAAGTCCACATCGGATACGCCGACGAGTCGATCGATCTCGCGGCATCGCCGACGGAGCAGGAGACGCTCTTCCAGGAACTCTATCTCCAGTTCACGGCACCCAGGGTTGACACTGCCGCGATTCACAGTTGGGCGAGCCTCGCCAAGTATCAGAGCAACGGGGCGACGGTGCAGGATCAGATCGACCAGATTTTCGCGCGCGGCGAGGCAAAGCTTTGGCCTGTTTCGTCCGAGATTGCAGATTTTCTGCACCCCGACGAAGCGATGGCGGCGTACAAGAACCGGTTCGGGAACGCGGGCGGATTCACCTTCATCCTCGTCGGCGCGACGACGCTCGAGCAGGTTCGGCCGATGGTGGAGCGCTACATCGCGAGCCTCCCGTCTACCGGAGAGCATGAGACGCCGCAGCCGCTCGAGGTTGCTCCCTTCGTGCGCAAGGTCGACAACGAGATGAAGATCCTGACGCTTCCCGAGGCCCAGACGTCCATCCTCTTCGATGGGCCGTTCCCCTCGAAGCCGGACGAGTACCTGCGCGCGCGCCAGGAGCTCGACGCGCTCGCGACGGTGCTGCAGGATCGGGTTCGCGTCCGAATCCGCGAGGAGCTGAGCGGCGACTACAGTCCGACGGTTTCGGCATTCACCTATTCGCTGCCGATTGAAGGAGAATCGTCGGAGCGCTTTCGCGTGCTGGGTGGCTTCACCTCGGTTCCGGAGCGCATGCACTCGCTCTGGAAGGAATACGTTGCGATTCTCGACTCGGTGCGGGCACGCGGGGCGACGCAGGATGAATTGGACCGAGCGGCGACGATCTCGCGGCGACAGCACGAAACAGCGCTGGAGAGCAATGAGTACTGGATGAACGCGATCCAGCGAGACGATCGGCTCTCGATCCCGCTCGGCCGCATCATCGATCCGTCCGCGTCCAGGTCGATTACGCCGAGCGAGCTGCAGGAAGCGGCGAGACGCTACTTGCCGAAGGATGTCTACATCCATCTCACCGCAGTTCCCCGAGACACCGTCCCCGAATAAAGGACGGGAACGACGGTCAGCCCCTGTTGGCGCGCCGCGATGTCAGGGAAATCGCGCGCGCCTACCCCGGCGGCGGGCCCGCAGATAAACTAAGAGCCCGTCGGAAATCGCACCGACGACCGGCCGGCTTGCGGCCGGACACCGCCCGCCCCCCATCCGCCCACGACCGCGGATGACTTCGCGCTCGAGATGGAGGGGTTTCGCGGCGATGCCGTGTCCTCCCATTGAAGTGGCGTCCATTTGGCTGGCCAATCCACGCACCAGGAGCGCGTCGATGATCCGCTCTCCAGCGAATGCGGATGGAGGGGGGAGTGATCCCCTGTCGCTCCGCCTTCGGGGACCGATCCGCTGGTCATTGCACCGGCGAGGGCGCAGTGCGTCCTCGCCCGTTCGCGCATTCGCGAGCGACGCATGCAGGTAGAGCGCGCGGTGCCACTTCGCCTCGAAACATCGGTTCCGATGGCCTCCGTATCTGAGCCATCGCCCGAGTCGCTGGAGCGATGGGTTGCGGGCATCGCGGAGGGAGACTCGGCATCGTTCGAGTCGCTCTTCCACGCGTTTTACGACCGGCTGTGCACGTATGCGGAGGCGTATACGCGCTCGTCGCATGCCGCCGAAGAGATCGTCGACGACGTCTTTCTCGCCTTGTGGGCGGGACGCGAGCGGCTCGGGCCCAAGATCGCGGTCGCGAGCTATCTGTACGTGGCGGTACGCAACCGCGCCCTGAACCGGATCGGCCGCAGCAAAATCGAGCATCGGTACGCCGAGCGTGCGGCGATCGATGGGATGGCGCGACTGGCGAATCAACGCAACGAAGTCGAGGACGATGTTCGCAGCAGTGAGCTGTACGCGCTGGCGAAGCAGGCGATCGAGGGGCTCCCCGATCGCATGCGCGAGACGTACCTGTTGTACTACCAGCACGATCTCAGCTACGCGGAGATCGCAGGGGTCATGAATGTGTCGGTACGCACGGTGGAAAATCAGCTCGCGCGCGCAGTGAAGCGGCTATGGCGCGGGCTCCACGGCCTGCTCGAGTGAGGGCGTATGTGGACCGATGATGAGAACGAGATGAACGAGCCTGCACTCGACGATCCGATCTGGGCGACACTCGTGCGCTTCAGTCGCACGCCGCTCTCGAGCGAGGATGCGGCGGAACTCGAGCGCTGGCTCGCGGATGATCCGATGCGGCGCGACATGGTGCGCGCCGTGCAGCGGCTCGCGACCGTGGCGCGCGACGAGCAGCGGTCGAATCGGTCGCGCGAGGCCTGGTCTCGGGTAAGCGCGCAGCTTCCGGATGCGAATGTGTCGCCCGTCGCGCCGCGCCCGCCACGTCCGCGTCTTTCCCTCAGCACGCGCCAGGAATCGCCGCGCATGCGGAGATACGTCGTTGCCGCCGCCCTCGCGGCGAGCATCGTCATGGTCCTGGTGAAGCGCGAGGAATTCACGCAGTTGATCAACGGCTGGCTCACGCCCGCCGTGCCGATGCGCGAGATCGCAACGCGCGTGGGCGAGCGCGTGACTGTGAAGCTGGAGGATGGCTCCACGGTCGTCGTCGGTCCGATGAGCAAACTGCGCTACGGAAAGCTCATCGATGTGCCGGAGCGCTCGCTGCAGCTCGAGGGCGAGGCGTTCTTTACCGTCGCGCCGGATCATGTTCATCCGTTTCGGGTACTGGCCAAATATGCGACCGTGCAGGTCGTCGGCACTGCGTTCGACGTGCGCGCCTATCCGAGCGACACGGTCGTGCAGGTGACGACGGCACACGGCAAAGTGGCACTGCGCTCGCGCGCGGCGAGCGACGATGGTGGCGGGGCGCTGGTGGAGCGCGGACAACGCGGAACGGTGGACACGAGCGGGTACGTGCGCGTCGTGAGCGGCGCCGATGTCGATCGCGAGATCGGCTGGACGCACGGGCAGCTCAACTATCAGCTCGTCCCGCTCGACGCACTGTTGAAGGATCTCGGGCGATGGTACGACGTGGACTTCGCACTCGCGAATCCCGCGCTCGCGAACGTGCGCGTCACGATCACGTTCGACAGCGCGACCGCCGACGACGCTGTGTCCCAGCTCGCGGCGCTGCTCGATGTGCCCTCCGCACGGCACGGCCGCGTCGTCACGCTCGGCGCGCGCTGATCGCGCTCGAAATTCGAGCGAGGGGTTTATCGGCTCACGTCGGTCTTAGATCAGCGTAACAATCCAGAAACATCGCACAGGCGCGGAGCCAACCATGCACGTAGCTCGTTGGTTTGTGTTGGCAGTAATCGTGGGAGGGACCTTCGCGCCAGTGCGCGCGCGGGCGCAGAACACGAGCACGAAGGATTCATCGAACACCGGCGTCGCTCCGCTCCAACGCCAGGTGACGCTCGCGATGCACGATGTCACCGTGGTCAGCGCCATTCAGGCGATCGACCAGCAGGCAAATCTGCGACTCAGCTACACCGATCGCCTGCCGCATCTCGACAAGCACATCTCGATCGCGGTCACGAACATGCCGGCGGGAGATGCGCTGACGAAGGTGCTCGCGGGCACGGGGATCGTGATGCGCGTGACGGACAAGGGGCGCATCACGCTGGTGAGGCAGGAGCGGCGGGCGGAAAACGATGCGAGTCCCGACACCGTGCCGGGTGAGTTGTGGGGACGCGTGACCGACTCTGTGACGTCGAAGCCGCTCGCGGGTGCGATCGTGAGCATGGCGGGTACCAAGTTCACGACGACGTCCAACGACAGCGGCTACTACTGGTTGAACCCAGTCCCGTCCGGGGTGGCCACGGTCGTGACGCGTATGCTCGGGTTTCGTGCGATCACGCGCGTGGTCGCGGTGATCGGGGGACGGCAGAACCGCGAGGATTTCAAGCTCGAGATGGAGATGAGCCGGCTGCAGGAGGTCATCACCACGGCGACCGGCCCGAAACGGAAGCTGGAGCTCGGCAACGACATCACGATCATCAACGTCGACTCGATCGCCCAGACCGAGCCGGTGCAGAACATCACCGACATTCTGGAGACGAGAGTTCCCGGGCTGACGGTGCAGCGTACGTCGGGAGCGCCGGGGGATCCCTCGCGCCTGCGATTTCGCGGCGTTCACAGTGCACTCGCGGACAACGATCCGATCCTGATCGTCGACGGGATTCGCGTGTACGCAGCGCAGTCGGCCGCGCGCTCCAGCAATCTCACGAACCTTGGGGACGCCAGTGGCTTCCCCGCGCCGTCCCCAATCGACCAGATCGATCCAAACTCGATTCAGACGATCGAGGTGCTGAAGGGCCCGTCGGCCGCCACGCTCTACGGCTCCGACGCTGCGAACGGCGTCATCGTCATCACCACCAAGCATGGGCGCGCGGGACCGACGACGTGGACCTCGCACGTCGAATACGGTGTCACGACCCAGCCGGGGAAGTACCCGCTGGGATACTTTCGCTGGGGACATCCGCTCGGGTCCGGGGGCGAGCAGCAACAGTACTGTGCGCTACGCAATCAGCTGTGCATTCTCGACAGCGTCTCTCGCTTTCAACTCCTGAACGATCCGGAGTACAGCATCATTGGAACCGGCAATCGCAAGGCGACGACGCTCGGCGTGTCCGGCGGAAACCAGTCGATCACGTACAACCTCAGTGGGAGCTATAGCGATGACATCGGGCTGGTAAAGCTCCCGCCGTACGAGATCGGTCTCTACCAAACGACGGTCGGCACGGCGCCACCTGACTGGATGCGACGCCCGCAAGACTACGAGTCGTGGAGCACGCAGGCGGGGCTGACAATGAAGATCAGTCCAACGGCAAACGTCACCATCAACTCGTCGCTCAGCCGAGACAACCAGCAGCGCTCCACGCTCGAGGGCGAGATCCCCGCGCTCATGGGCATGTACGTCGACACGCTCACCAAGACATACCTCCAGTCCAGCGGCTCGTATTTCCAAACCAACACTGGCGTGTTCGGCGACTTCTACCGCCGGGTGACGGATCAGGCAACCACGTTCACGAACGGCGTGACCTTGAACTGGCAGGCGAGGTCGTGGCTGACGTTGAATGCCGACGCCGGCATGAACTCGATCGACCGACAGGATGGCAACATTCTTCCGCGAGATGTCGCACCGTCGGGGACGGATACCTCGGGCGCGGTGACACTCGGACGGGGCTCGTCGCTCGTGCGCAACGTGGATGTACGTGGCACGGCCACGGCTCCGCTGCCATTCGGATTCAGGCTGCAAACGTCCCTCGGTGCCAACTACACCAGCACGAGCACAGCGGATCTGACGATCGGCGGCACCAATATTCCGATTGGAACTACATCCGTGTCCGGCGCAGGGCAGATCTCTTCGCCCCAGGAAAGTGAGATCGACCTCACCACCTTCGGTTGGTACATCGAGCCGACGATCAGCCACGATCGCCTATGGATCTCGACGGGGCTGAGGCTCGATGGGGGGAGCACATTCGGAAACCAGGCAAAGCTTCCGCTCTTTCCCAAGATCAGCGTCTCGTATCTGATCTCCGACGAAAGCTGGTTTCCGTTCAAGAAGTTGTTCACCACGCTCCGCTTGCGCGGTGCCTACGGTCAGGCGGGCGTGCAGCCTGGAGTCGGCGACCGCTTGCGACTCTTCAATCAGCAACAGGTCTGGCTCGACTCCGGCTTTACCACGACGACGAATCTCAACACGCTCGGCAATACTCAGCTCAGACCTGAGCGATCGAAGGAATTCGAAGGGGGATTCGACACCGATCTGTTCAGCGACCGGGTGACGATCGGCTTCTCCGGGTATAACCAGACGCGGTACGATGCGCTCATCAACGTTCCCGTCCCGCCGTCGGTGTACGGAAACTACATCACCTCGGTCGAAGAGAATGTTGGTGTCATAAACAACAAGGGCTTCGAACTCACGCTCGGTTTCGTGCCGATTCGCTCCGATCTGATTACGTGGAACACGCAGGTGAGCCTGAGCCGGAACTCGAACAAGGTGCTCTCGCTCGCTCCCGGCGTTACTCCCTTCTTCGACCCCACCGGCACCGAACGTGTCGTCGCAGGATATCCGCTCTTCGGTCGGTGGGCGCGCCCGATCATCGGCTACCAGGATGTGAACAAGGACGGCATCATCGAGTCGAGCGAGGTGCAGGTCGGCGACTCGCTCGTGTACATGGGCAGCACCGAGCCAGACATCACGGCCTCCTTTGGCGAGCAATTCAGCCTGTTCCGCGGACGCATCAGCGTGTCCATGATGTTTCAATACCAGGGTGGGCTGACGCAGCTCAACCAGATGGCGCAAACGGACCAGATTTTTTCGGAGGCGCTCAACGACCCACATGCGCCTCTGGGACAGCAGGCTGCGGTCGCCGCCATGGGCCTGACCACTTACGGCGAAATGCAGACGGTCAACACGCTGCGCTTCAACAGCTTTTCGATCGGCTATGCCTTTTCAAACTCGACGGCGCACCTCTTCCGCGCGCAAGCGCTGTCGATCGCGCTGCAGGGGACGAATCTCGCGCTCTTCACGAACTATCGCGGCAAGGATCCAAACGTGAACGCCTACGGATCCGGGAATGGACTCGCCGATACGGGACAATTGCCCCAGCCGCGATCGTGGCAGGTGCGTGTGAGCGCGACCTACTGAATGTCCCACGCCGGAGCAAACACGTGTACATGACCAACAGCCGCACACTCATCCGAATGGCATGCGCGCTGATCCTCGGGGCGAGCTTCGCCTGCTCGCCGTCGGATCTCGTCTCCAATGCGCAATTGCCTCCAAACGTGCCGGATCCAAGCACGACAAAAACTCCGGCAGGAGCGCTCTCGGCCTACTATGGAACGCTCACGCTGTTCAATCTCGCGTTCGCCGGGAGATCGAACGGAGGACAGACGTCTGCCGTCGCCGTGTCCGGTCTGATCAGCGACGAGCTGCAGGCGAAGGAGATCGGTGGACCGGCGGGGGTATCCGACCAGTTCATGTTGATGGACGGCCGTACGCTCCCGGAATACTCGTCTCCGCAACTCGAGTCGACAGCGGGCGCCCAAGGCTCCATCCAGCTGTACGACGACCTCGAGGCGACGCGCGGGCAAGCGAATGAGGCCCGCGGCCTGATAGGGGACTACGGCACCGCCAACATGAAGGAGCTCAGTGGACACCTCTACGCAATCCAAGGTGTCGCTGAGACGATGCTCGCGGAGATGTTCTGCTCCGGTGTGCCTCTGAGCACCGTTGATTACAACGGGAACTACACGCTTCGGCCTGGCTCGTCGACGCAGGACATTCTCACGCACGCGGTCGCGCTGTTCGATAGCGCCCTGACGCTGGCCCCCGACAGCCAGCGTGTCGTCGCTCTTGCGAGCGTGGGTAAGGGGCGAGCATTGCTCGGGCTGAACGACTATGCGGGTGCGGCCAATGCCGTGGCAGCCGTGCCGGATGGATTTCAGTACCTCGAGACATATCCGGGAAGCGACATCGCGACGACGAGTGGCAGTCAGCAGGCCACTCAGAGCTTCGCCGTCGTCAATTCGGTGTTCGGCGGATGGGAATTGATCGCGTCCGACAAGGAAGGACTCAACGGACTCGACTTCCGCTCAAGCGGTGATCCGCGAACGTCGCAGACTGCCGTTGGCACGACCGATCACGGCGTGACCGTTTATCATCCCGACAAGTATGACCAATCGGGTGGCGGCTCAGTCGTCCTCGCCGATTGGGAAGAAGCGCGCCTCATCGAGGCCGAAGCTGCGCTCAAAGCGGGCGATCTCAATACCTGGCTGGGCAAGCTCAATCATCTACGTGAGAGCGCGATCTCGCCGGCACTCCCGGACACCACGGATCCCGGCACTCCGGACGCGCGCGTCAATCTCACGTTCCGCGAGCGTGCATTCTGGCTCTACCTGACCGCGCACCGCCAGGGAGATCTCCGCCGTCTCATTCGACAGTACGGGAGGTCGCAAGGTGTGGTGTTTCCGGCGGGTCTCTATCGCGGCTCCAAGGGGAGCTACGGTAGCGATGTGAACTTCCCTCCTCCCGCACTCGAGCGCGTGGCCAATCCGCAATACACCGGCTGCCTTGGACGCGGCGCATGACCCATTCACCCACGGCTGCCTGCATGGACGTTCGCTCGCGCGCACTGGCGCTCGCTCTCTTCGGCGCGCGGATTGGCTGCGCGGCGATCCTCTCGATCTCGCTCGGCTGCGGAGAGCCGCCAGCCGTGACCACCCCGAAGACGGATGGTTCGACGCTCTTCTGGTCGCTCCAACTCGACCAGCACGCGCTCAATCTCTCGACGGTTTCGCCGTACGACACGGTAAGAATTCTCGCGACGCCGCTCAACTCCGCTGGGCAGGCGATGACCAATGAGCACGCGGTGACGTACGTAACCGGCGATCCCGCGCGAGTGCAAGTGGACAGCACCGGGCTGGTTCGCGCCATCGGCGAAGGGACCGCAATTCCCATCGTCGCCACGCTCACGGATGGCAATCTCACGCACACAGACACGGCACTCGTCAACATCGTCGGCGATTCAGTTCCGTTCCTGCTCCAATCGTTTTCGATTCATCCGGTGCCGCCGGACAGCACGATCTGGAATGCGAACGATCTCCAGACCTGGTTCGGGCCAAAAATGATCATCGCGCACGATGCTCAGGGCGATACGCTTCCGTCCTCGCTCGCGATCTATTTCTGGTCTTCCGATACGACCATCGCGACGATCGATCGAAGCTCGGGTGCGCTCTCCGGAAAACGTCCTGGACAGGTGACCGTCGTCTCGCAGACAGACGCCTTTGGAGTCGCGAAGGCGGACACGATTCCTTTCATCATCACCATGCCGGCGTTTACGACAGTGTACATCGCGCAACCGTACACAGGCGCGCCTACGGTCATAGCCTCCCCGAGCCCGATCGAAATCGCGCAGGGTGGCACGGTCGCGTTCTTTGACTTCACCCTCAACCAACTCACCGTCACCTTCGACGATTCGACGAACGTAGCCGAGGACGAGCTGTTCTGCCATTGCGGTGCGGGGAACATTCCTCTCTGGGGTGGAGATACCTCCGCTGACTGGTACGACCTCGACCAGCGCGGCCGAAGCTTTCCCGTCGCCGGTACGTACACGTATCACGTCGCTGGATTGGGCAGCACGACGGGCTCGATCATCGTCGATCCGCGGCCGGCGAGCGCAGGTCAGGTTGTGTCTCCTAACATCGGCGTGAATGCGAGTCGGGCGCGCTTCACTCCGATCGCAGCGAGTCCCCGCCGCATGCACGCGAGCACGACCACGAAGGGTGCACCATGACCGTCTCGCGTCGTGACTTCGTAAAAATCGGCGCAGCGGCGGCCACGCTCGCTGCGCTCCCGCGACCGCTTCGCGCTGACTCGGGCCGCGCGCAATCGCTCAGCCACGGCATGGCCGATCCCGAGCGTCGCTCGCTCGCGATGCGCGCACTCGATGCGGCGACCGGGGCAGGTGCGGTGTACGCCGATGTGCGACTGACGCACAACTGGACGCGCTTTCTCTATGACAAGGACTTCATGGACGGCGAGTCCATGGAAGTCGGCGTGCGCGCGCTCGTGCAGGGCTACTGGGGCTTTGCCAGCGGTCCGGTATGGAGCCCGGACGAAATGGCGCGACTCGGACGCGAGGCCGTGCACCAGGCCAAGACAAACGCGCTCGGCAAGTCGCGTGTCGTCAATCTCGCGCCGGCTCCAGCGGTGCAGAACGGCAGCTGGGTGATGCCAGTCGAAATTGATCCGTTCGAGATCTCGCCGTTCGAGATCATGGACTATTTGCGAGGGCTCGGGATCTTCACGGGAAACGTGAAACACGGCGCCAGTCTTCGCGCTTCGGAAGCGTTCTTCACGAAACAGGAGAAGGCGTTCGCATCCAGCGAAGGAAGCTATTGCACCCAGAAACTCTACACGGGATCGGGGAAACTCGTAACCAATCTCGAAAGGGATGGACGCAACGATTCGCGCGCCGTTGATCTCCTGACGGTCGCTTCGGTGGGATGGGAGCTGTTCACGGGACAGCCGCTTCGCGATGCAATTCGGCAGGCGATCGAGACGAGCGAGCGGGACCTGAAGCTACCCGTGAAGCCGGTGGATGTCGGGCGCTACGACACCGTCGTCGATGCGCTGGGTGTGTCGGGATTGCTCGATGATACGCTTGGACGCGCCACGGAACTCGATCGAGCGCTGGGTTACGAGGCGAATGCCGGAGGCACCAGCTACATCAACGCGCCGCTCGACATGCTCGGCAGCTACAGCGCCGGATCTCCTCTTCTGAACGTGACGGGCGATCGTTCCGCGAAGGGCGGTGCGTCCACGGTGAAGTGGGATGATGAGGGAGTCACCCCCGACGAGTTCACACTCGTGAAAGACGGCGTGCTCTCGGACTTCCAGACGACGCGCGAGAGCGCACGCTGGCTGGAGTCGTATTACTCACGCGGGAATCATCCCGTGCGGTCGCATGGATGCGCCAACGCCGATTCGGCCATCAATGCCCCGATTCAGCACGCTCCGAACCTCGTCATGCGTCCGGGAAGGGAAGCCCTCGATTTCGAGTCTCTGATCGCAGGACTCGAGAACGGTCTCGCCATCACGCAGCTGCAGACGGACATGGATTTCCAGCACCTCAACGGCCTCGGGCTCGGCAGAATCTACGAGGTGAAGAAAGGAAAAATCGCGTCAATCATCGGCGGCGGCGGCGTGCTCTTTCGCGCGCCCGAATTGTGGAAGGGAATGCACGCGCTCGGCGGATCGGCGAGCACGCGTCGATTCGGTTACTACGCGGCAAAGGGCGAGCCGAGCCAGAAGACGTGTCACAGCGTGACCGCGGCGCCTGCGGCGTTCAAGCAGCTCACTCTCATTGACCCGGAAAGGAAGGCATGAGCAGGAACCGTGATCGGCTCGTACGGCTGGACGATAGCCATCGAATTCTCTCGCAACAGGAATGCGACGCCATCGCCGAACGCGTATTCCGCCTTGCCCAGGGCGGCGGCGAAACACGCGTTCGCATTGGCAGCTGGTGGCAGGGAGAACTCCGGTGGGGGCGTAATCGCGTAAGTCTTGCGAGCGATCGGCGCGATGTTTTTCTCAACGTGACGCGTGGCCTTCCCTTCGGTCCGCACGGCGGCTGCTCCACGAATCAATTCGATGACGTGTCGGTGGAGGCGGTCGTCCGCGCAGCCGAGCGTCAACGGGCGCGATCGAATCAGCCGCCTCCAGCGGCCTATTTGCCGAAGCTTCCGAAGCTCGACCTGCCGAACACGGCGATCTGGAGCGATGCCTCGTATGGGGCGACCACGGAAACACGAGGAGAGCTCGCGCGTACGATCGTCGACTCCGCGGAAGCGAAGGGGATGCTCAGTGCAGGGTACGCCGAAGTGCGCGCTGCTTCCTATGCTGAACTGAGCTCGGCGATTCGAGCCGGGGAGCCGGCGGATTACGAGAATCCGTACACGGCATGGACGCAGGCCCAGTGCTCGATGACCGTTCGCGATCCACAGGGAACGGGCTCGGGTTGGGCGGGCCATTCCTCCTATGATTGGTCGAAGATCGATGGGGCGGCACTGGCCGACCAGGCTCTCGACAAGTGTCTTCGTTCTCGAAATCCGGTTGGGCTGGAGCCGGGGCGCTACACCGTCATTCTCGAGCCGCAGGCAGTCGCCGATTTCATGGAGGCGCTGATCGCCCAGATTTGGCTCGGAAGAACGTGGGCCGAAGGCGGGAACGGTCCGTTCTTTCTGACCGTCGATAGTGCTCTCGGCGTGGCTCGCACGAAGCTCGGATTGAAAATCGCGGACGAGCGCATCTCGCTGAGTCATGATTACGCGGATCCGGCGCTCGGAGTCGTTCCCGAGTTGGGTATGGGGACGAGCCCGATATCCTGGATCGATCACGGGGTGCTCACGGAGTTGAGCTACAGCCGCGATTACGCGCTGCACGAATTGGGCGAGTCGTACGGTGCGCGAACACCGGCCGGTTACCGGATGAGTGGAGGAACCACGACGCAGGACGAGATGATCCAGAGTACGAAACGTGGGTTGCTCGTCACGCGCTTTTCGAATATCAGTATGCTCGACCCGCGGAGCCTTCTCTCGACTGGTCTGACGCGCGACGGCCTGTGGCTGATCGAGAATGGCAAGATCACGAAGCCAGTGAAAAATTTTCGCTTCACGGAGTCGCCGCTCTTCATGCTCAACAGTATCGAGCAGCTGGGCCCTGCGGTGCCCGTCTTTCGGGCAACCGACCTTCAGGGCGGCAGCGGACGTCTTACGCCGGCAATCGTGCCGTCGCTCAAGGTGCGCGACTTCAGTTTCACCTCTCTCGTGGATGCCGTCTGATGCGAGTTCCGTTTTGGCTCGTCGCGATGAGCATCGCGCTTCGCGTTCCCGCGGCGACCGCGCAGACGCTTTTGGCTCCTCCCGACACCAATGTCGATGTCGGGAAATACACGACGATCGAGGAGTGCGTCGCGGCCACCGCTCGCGTGGAGGAGGCGCTGTATAGAAGGGAGCGACTGGGCGTCTGGCGTGACACGCTGCCCTGGAATCCAAAAGAGGCGCTGGAACCACTTCCGGAGCCCCTCGTGTCGACTGCTCAGCGGTGCAGCGCGCGCTTTCAGGCGGCAACGGTGCAGCTGTCGGACCTCAGGCTCGTCGTGCCGCTATTCCTGCTCGGCAATCGTGACAAGGACGTGGCGACGCTGGCGACTCGGCGCCTTGCGGCGATTGGCGCTCATGGAACCACGAAGAGCGCGGCGCCCGCCGTCGTGAGCACCGAGGTCGAGCGACTGGCGGTGCTGGACTCCGTATTTCAATGGTATCTGAGCGCACGCCCCGCGCGAATTAGCTCGGCCGATTCTCTCGTGACCGCGCTCGATCGATCGACTCCGCGGCCGATGCGCGCCAAACCGGCGGCGAAGCTGATGCAGATGTATCTCGCTCTCGGGCTCAAAGCGCAAACGCTCCAGGACACGATCGTTACGCGCGCCCGCGCAATGCGGGCGATCGCATTGCTGGATTCGCTGACGCCATCGGAGCGACAGGCTGTTCGCGAGACGGAGTTCGGAACGAGCCAGAGCTTCGAGAGTTTTGCCTACGCCGCAAATCTTGCCAGGGCGGGGTACGGCGTGATGCTCGACAGTTTGCGCAAGAGCACAGCCGCATTCGTGGCGCTTCAGGCGTCGCTCTGGACGGAGGCCACCGGTGAGTCACCGGAAGCGGCCGGGTTCCCGATCGGCCGAAAGGCGCCTCAGCTTGTCGGTGCTCAGTCGTCCGGCGCGGGCACGTCCGTGCCGCGGCCGGTCGCCGGCAAGGTCAATCTGGTCCTCTTCGTGGACCAGATGTGCACGGATGTGATGGTGCTACCGAACCAGCATTTGAACGACCCCTCGGAGTGCCGTCCGGTGGCGGCTTCGCTACGCCGGATGGCGGCGCGTGATCCTTCGCTCGAGATCACCCTCGTGGATCGGACGCGCGGATCATTCATGTACCTCGCGCCGCCAACGCCAGAGGAAGAAGTGGTGCAGATCAACAAGGATCTTGCGGCGCATCAGGTCCCCGGAACTTCGATGATCGGCACCACCCAATTCTTTCGCATCGCCGCTCCAGACCGCAGACGTATCGCGACGAAGCAGCTTCCCAACTTCAACGCCTACACTTTCGGAAAGAGCTGGCCGAGCGATGGCGGTGCTGCCTTCATCATAGACCAGGACGGAATAGTCGTCCTGCCGACAGGCGCGCTCACGCGCGATTACGAGCAGTTCTTCGGGGATCTCATCGCCGTCATGGAAAGCCGCGGAAAGACTTCGACGGCGGCGGCGGGTAGTCCTCGCTAGCGTTCGGTGGGGTGGCGAGCCGCCGCCCCACGCCCCTCACCCATCGCACTCGACTTCGCGCGAGTGCATCTTCCTTCAGCACGGCGCGCACATTCGGTGCGCGCTCGTGCCCCGGCAAGTGCAATTCGGGAAGGGAAGCGCAAGGTCGCGATGCCAGTCGACACGCAGCTCGAGAACGCCCGTCCGACGCTGATCGGACTCCCCTACGACGCAAGCTCCTCGTTCCTTCGCGGCCCGTCGCTCGCGCCCGCGCGCATCCGCGAGGAGCTGCACTCGTCGCAGTCGAACGGATGCAGCGAGTCCGGGCTGCACGTCACCGGCGACGATGTCGTTGCCGATGTCGGGGATCTCCTCCTTCCCGCATCTGGCGACGCGCGAGGGATGATCGAGAGCGGGATCCGCGCCCTCATCGATTCCGGCGGCCGCCCGCTCTCACTCGGCGGCGATCACTCCGTCACCTATCCCGTGCTTCGCGCGCTCGGTCCGCGCGTGCCGGGGCTCACGATCCTGCAGATCGATGCGCACGCCGATCTCTACGCCGAATTCGAGGGCGATCGCTTCTCCCACGCCTGTCCGTTCGCGCGCATCATGGAAGAGAAGCTCGCCGCGCGTCTCGTGCAGGTGGGCATTCGCACGATGAACGCGCAACAGCGCGCGCAGGCCGAGCGATTCGGCGTGCACGTGATCGACATGCGCGCGTGGACGGCCGGCGCGCGCCCCGAGCTGCGCGGCCCGCTCTACGTCAGCCTCGACATGGATGGGATCGATCCCGCCTTCGCGCCTGGCGTGTCGCATCGCGAGCCCGGCGGGCTCACTGTGCGCGAGGTCGTCACGATGATTCAGTCGCTGCCGGGGCCGATCGTCGGCGCTGATGTGGTGGAGCTCAATCCCACGCAGGACACGAGCGGCGCGTCGGCCACCGTCGCCGCGAAGTTCGTGCGCGAGCTCGCGAGCCGCATGCTCGAGACATCAAGCGCGGCCTAGTGCGCGTGGCGAGCGGTCCGATTTCTACTCTCTAAAGACGGAAGTGAACTCGTGCTGATGAGAACATCGAGATGTGTTGCGCTCGCTCTCGCCATCACCGCGCACGGAGCGCAGGCCCAGGGCGGAGTTTCCATCGCAAAGCTCGCGCCCGGCGTCTATCTCCTCGTCGCGCCCTCGGGAAACATGGTCGCGCAGGTGGGGCCCACCGGCGTCGTGCTCGCGGGCGCGCAAGCGAAGGCGTCGACGCCAGGCGTCGTCACCGCGCTTCGCACGATCTCGGCGGCGCCGATCCGCTACGTGCTCTTCGCGCCCGGCGACTCGATGGGCGACGAAGCCGACGCGGGATGGAGCGAGCGCAACACGACCATCGTCGCGCACGAGCGCATGAAGATGACGGCACCACACGTCGTCTCCGCGCTCGGATTTTCGGAAGTGATGCAGATCTATCTCGATGGGCAGTCCGTGCACGCGGTGCATCAGCCGCCCGGACACACGCGCGCCGACATCATCGTCCACTTCGAAAGCCATCGCGTGCTCTACCTCGGCTACGCCTTCGTGGCGAAGGGCTATCCGCGCATCGAGGCGCACGCGGGCGCGTCGATCGATAGTCTGATCAAGGAGGTCTCCCCCTTTGCCGGATTCGATGGCGTGCAGATCGTTCCCGGCCGCGGCCCCGTCTCCACTGCCGCCGATGTGGGCGCGTATCGCGACATGCTCGTGGGCGTGCGCGAGAAGGTGCAGGCGCTCGTGTCGCAGAACAAAACGCTCGCCGAGGTGATCGCCGCGAAGCCGAGCGCCCAGTGGGATGCGACGTACGCGCGCGGGGGGGCATCGCCGGAGCGATTCGTGGAGAGCGTGTACTTGTCGCTCAAGCACTGAGTCTGTGAGCGGTTAGTGACGCGGGGTGAGTCGACACAAGCGGAGGTGGGCGGACACAAAGATAGACTGCCAACTACAACTGCTCACTGCGTACACGAATCAAACCAATGAAGACGAATCGAATCATGTAAGGCGGGCTGCATCGCGGCGAGGCGAGGTTGAGGTGAGACTCATCGTTATTGCCCGCCAGCGCGGCAGTCGCGAGACGCAGAAACAAGCATCAACAATTAAATACGGACACCAACGGACAAAAAAACGGACACTGACGAAAAAAACTGCGTCGCAGTTTCCGTCAGTGCCCGATCTTTGTTCGTTTGTGTGGTATCACCACACGCGCTTCGGAGACGGCGCGCGGAACTGACCGCGATCGCTAGGTCGTGATCGAGATCGCGACGGCTTCCACTGGCGCGGACTCCGGCGGAAGCAGCGCCGCCACGCGCTCGAGCGCCTGCTCCGCGAGCTCGCGATCTCCCGGCGCGCTCTCGGCCGCAGCGACCTGCCGCTTGAGCGCGTCGTACATCTCACGGGTGAAGCCGTACGGATAGTCGTGCATCAACACGATCGCCAGCGCACGGTAGCGCTTGAGGTGACGAAGCCGAGTGATCATCGACTCGACTTCGTCAGCCGAGTGGTTGCGTCCGGCGCGTTCGAGAACCGCCCACTCCTGCTTGGTGAGCGCCGGGGGCAGCTCCTCGCTCATGCTCAGCCTTCCGCGTCCGCGACGGTCGCTTCCGCGGCCGGTGCTGCTGGGGCGGCGACGGCGCCCGCAGGGCGCTGACGCTGCCAGGAGGTGGTGCGGGGGCGTGCGCGACCGGCCAGAAGTTCCTCGTGATAGGCGAGAATGCGGCTCTTCACGTTGGCGTTGGTGTCGGTCGGCTCGGCGCGAAAAGGAGCGTAGCGATTGCGCGTGTCATTGGACACCGTGAACCACCACCAATCCTGCGGATGCGCAACGGACTGTTTTTCGACGAAACAGCTGAAAATGCGTCCGGCGTCTTCGAACTCGAATTCCTTCACACGCGTCTCCTGAATACAGTTCAGTAATCTAACCGGTTTCGCACCCTTTCGGGGGCTCCGGCGAGCGCGACATTTTGCATCAGGTGCCTGTAGACGCGATCGGCGCGCGGAAGTTTCCGTCAGCGCGCGTCCGGTGGGCCGGCCGCGATCGACTCGCGCACATCCGCCTCGAGCTGCACGCGCAACGTCGCCAGCTGTCGCTCGCGCTTCCCTTTGATCACGCCGATGATCGTGCGCGCAAGCGAGAAGGTCGTGAGCTCGAATGCAATCGCGGCGAGGATCGAGGGCCAGATCGAGTGCGTCGTGCGCTCCACGCTCACGAAGGCCAGCACCGCGAGGCTCGCCGTGCCGCCCACGATGCCGCCGTAGAGCCCTCCCGCCAGCTGCCCGAGCCGCTCGTCGATGCGAATGCGCGTGCGTCCGCCGCGCGGCGAGAGCGTGACGCTCACGTTGCGTCCCTTGCGGCTCACGACGCGCGAGCTCCACGTGAACGTGCGTCCGAACGCGCTCACCGCGCCTTCGTCGTGCAGCGTCGTTCGAATCCGCTCGACGATCAGCTCATAGTCGGCCTGCGCGATCTCTCCGTCGACGTCCGACTCCTCCTGCAAACGAAAGGGCGCGGCGAAGAGCGGCGTGAGGATCGGCCGGCGCGCGAGCGGCGCGGAGGGCGCATCCACGCGCGAGCTGCGCCGAGCGCCGCCGCGCACGAGCCCGAGCTCCTCAGCGGCGCGATCGACGTGCTCGCGCGAGATCCCCGCTTCGATCGCGGACTCGCGCACGCGGTCCATCGCGATGCCGCTCGTCGCGCCCGCGGGTGTGAGCGCGGCCGGAAGCGCGGCGATCGGCGGCGCCGGATGCGATTGCGTGGCCGCCTGCAGATCCGCCGCTCGCTGCCACACCGCGTTCGCTTCCCTCTCGGAGAGCACCGGCGGCGTGAACACGCCCTGCTTCCCCTTGTCCCACGCCTCGTCGAGCGCGCGCGCGAGTGCGGTGCCCGTCGCGTAGCGCGCGTCTGCCTCCTTCGCCAAACACGCATCGATGACGCTCGCGAGCGCCACCGGCGCGCGCGGCGCGACCGCGAGCAGCGGTGGCGCCGGCTTCGTCACGTGCGCGACGATCACCGCGGATGCGCTCTCGCTATCGAACGGCAGTCGTCCGCTCAGCGCCTGGAAGGCGACGACGCCGAGCGAGTACAGATCGCTGCGGCCATCCTGCCGCTCGCCGGAGACCTGCTCGGGGCTCATGTAGTGCACGGAGCCGAGCACCTGTCCCGTCATCGTGAGTGGCGCGGCTTCGGCGACGCGCGCGATGCCGAAGTCGGTGACCATCGCGCGGCCGGAAGTCGCGTCGAGCAGAATGTTTTCCGGTTTGATGTCGCGGTGCACGATCCCGCGCTCGTGCGCGTACGCGAGCGCGAGCGCGACGTCGCGGATGATCGGCACCGCCTCGCTCGGCGACATCGGCCCGGCGCGACGCAGCCGCTCGGCGAGCGACTCGCCGGCGATATAGCCCATCACGAAGAACACGCGCGACTCGATTTCGTCGGCGCGATGGATGGCGACGATGTTCGGATGGGAGAGTCGCGCGGCGGTGCGCGCCTCGCGAAGAAATCTTTCGCGCACGTCGGCGCTGCCGGCGAGGAGCGGGGGGAGCACCTTGATCGCGACCTCGCGATCGAGCTTCACGTCGCGCGCCAGATAAACCACGCCCATGCCGCCGCGCCCGAGCTCGCGCTCGATGTCGTACTGGCCTGCCAGGGAGGCGGCGAGTGGGGCGATGTCGGTGGGAAGGGACGTCATGCCGGGCGGAAGGGGACGAAACGCCCCCCAATGGTACGCGCGGCCGGGCGCCGAGAGAAGGTTCGGCGCCTCGGGAGCCTCCGGCGTCGTCGAGACGCCGGAGGCGGAGCTATTTGACGGTTACTGTCCCTGACTCCACGGTGCGGCCGTGCACCGTGCAGTAGAACGAGAAGATTCCTGCACGCGGGAAGCTCACCTTGTAGGTGCCCACCGACTGGACGGTCGACGCGGCAATGCTGGCGTCGTCGAAGGAGACGCCGTGCGCATTATTGCCGGTCCACACCCAAGTAACGGTGCCGCCGGGAGCCACTGTGACGGTGGTGGGGCTATAACCGTTATCGAAAATGATGACGGAGGCCGTGTCGAGCGCGCCCGCGCTGTCGGGGACGCCGCCGTTGTCGCCGCCACCCGTTCCCCCGATCTGGGAGCCATTTCCATTGTTATATGGATCTAACGTCGATTCATCAAAACAACCGACGGCTACGACCATTCCTAGCGCGAGAAATGCGAAAAGAATCCGGCGCATCTTGCCTCCTCGCGGAAACCGCCGCGAACTCGGAAAAACTACAAAAAAAGGGGCCCAACCGGGCTTGACCTACCCCCCGTCGGGAGGCTACTAAGTCGTTGTAACAGAAAGGACGAACGGAACCGCGGTCGGAAACGTATATTGGGCAGGAATTGGCGAAACTTTAGCCCGCCATTCGGTGTTAGGATACCAGCGCTCCTACCTTATTCTTTAAGTACTTGGCGCTTGGCGGCTCGTGCATGAGCCCGCCAGGACAGGGAGATACTTTTACATATGGCAACAGCACCTCGCACTCGTTCTCGCCGTCGCACAGCCACCCCGGCGGCCATTTCGGGTGCGCTTCGTGACGCTGATCTCATTGATCTTTATATCGCAGAAACTGGTCGCATGCCGGTGCTTGCGGCAGAAGACCAGAAGCAGCTCGCGCGCGTCATGCGCGACGAGAAGCGTAGCCGCGCCGAGCGCGAGGCTGCGCGTGAGAAGTTGATCGAAGCGAATTTGCGCTTCGCGTTCTCGGTCGCGAAGAAGTATCAGAATCGCGGTCTCGACCTCGAGGATCTGATCAGCGAAGCAAACGCTGGTCTCGTTCGCGCGGCCGACAAGTACGATCCGAACGTCGGTGTGAACTTCATCAGTTACGCGGTGTGGTGGATTCGTCAGGCGGTGTTCGCGGCGATCGCGACGCACGGCCGCGCGATTCGTCTGCCGTTGAATCGCACCGGAGATCTCACGCGCGTGACGCGTGCACAGGCGGCGCTCCGCGACGCCCTGCGCCGCGAGCCCACGCCCGACGAGATCGGAAAGGTGGCGCAGCTCGCACCGGACGTCGTTCAGAGTCTGCTCGGCGTCGTCACGCCGGAGCGGTCGCTGGACGAGCCGCTCGGCGGAGCGCGCGGCGAGCGTGATGGACAGACGCTCGCGAGTGTCGTCGCATCTGAAGCGTCGGGAGAGGGCTACGATGCACTCTCGAGCGCCGAGGATGAGTCGCGCCGCGCTGCGCTGTACCGTGCGCTGGAGCAGCTGCCACCACGCGATCGTCGTATCCTCGTCATGTACTACGGCCTCGAAGATGAGCCGATGACGCTGGACCAGATCTCGAAGCTCTTCGGCGTCACGCGCGAGCGTGTGCGTCAGCTTCGCGACCGTGCGCTGAAGTCGCTCCGCGCGCACGATGCGGCGGCGACGCTGCACGATGAGTGGGCTGCGTAAGCAACTAGCTCGATCGCTCGAACGCCCCCGAAGACGATATCGGTCTTCGGGGGCGTTTTGTTTTACATCGCGATGGCGTTCCTCTTAGCGACTGCTGCGCGGGCTAGCACTAACGATTGGATGCGGACAAAATCGGAAGTAGCAACGGACACGAACGGATACTGCCAACGGCGGACACGAATCAACCAATAAAAAATCAATCGCACCTAGCGCGGGGCGAGATCCGGGCCGCCGACATGATTCGATTTGAGCTGAGCGCTCGCAGTGAGCAGTATCCGTTGGCGTCCGTTTTTTTTGTCGGATTGTGTCCGTATCCAATTGTTAGCGTTTGTGTTCCGCGAGTCTGAGCAACGATGCACGACCGCCGCCCGGACTCTCACCACTTCTTGCCCCACGCCCCCGCTCGCGCGACATTCCCGAATGACTCAGCGAGCGGGTCGACCACAGGTTCACAAGTTCGGCGGAGCTTCCCTGGCTGACGCGACCGCGGTCAAACACGCGGTCGCCTTGATTGTGAGCCATCGCGCCGAGCCCACGGTGGTCGTGCTCTCCGCCATGGCCGGCGTCACCGATACGCTCCTCGACATCGCCAAGCGCGCGGTCTCCGGCGACGCCGCGGGCGCGCTTCGCGAATCGGCGCGGCTCCGCGCGCGGCACGTCGACGTCGCCCGCTCCGTGCTGCGCGGCGCGAGCCAGCGCGCGGAGGTCGCGCGCGCGATCGACGACTCGTTCAAGGAGCTCGACACGCTCGTGCACGGACTCGACGCAGTGCGCGAGCTCACCGCGCGCACCACCGATCTCATCGTCGCGCGCGGCGAGCGGCTGAGCGCGACGCTCGTCGCCGCGGCGCTGAGGGCCGAGCGGGTGAAGGGGCGCTACGTGGACGCGACGAGTGTCATCCACACCGACGACGCGTTCCAGAGTGCGACGCCCGATCTCGCGGCCACCGATCGCGCCGCGCGCGCGGTGCTCCGCCCGCTGCTCGCGCGCGGAGAGATCGCGATCGTCCCCGGCTTCCTCGGCGTCTCGCCCGACGGCGCCGTCACGACGCTCGGTCGCGGCGGCTCCGATCTCTCGGCCACGCTGCTCGCGCGTGCGCTCAACGCGCGCGCGGTGTCGCTCTGGAAGGATGTGCCGGGGCTGCTCACGAGCGATCCGCGGCTCGTGCCGCACACGAGCGTGATCACTCAGCTCCACCCGCGCGAGGCGGCGGAGCTCGCGTACTATGGTGCGAAAGTTCTTCACCCCCGCGCACTGATTCCGCTCACTCGCCGCGCGATGCCGCTGTTCGTGCGCCCGTTCGCGAATCCCGAGTCCACGGGCACCGAGGTGTCGACGCGGCGCGCGATGCAACGCTATCCCGTAAAGGCGCTCTCGATCTCGGCGGATCAGGCGATGATCACCGTCGCTGGGAATGGCATGCTCGGCGTCCCCGGCATCGCGGCGCGCACCTTCGGCACGCTGCAGCGCGAGGGGATCTCGGTGTCGCTCATCTCGCAGGCGTCGTCGGAGCACTCGATCTGCTTCAGCGTGCCGACGTCGGCGGCGGCGCGCGCACGCAAAGGGCTGTCGCACGAGTTCCGGCACGAGATCGCGAATCGCGAGATCGACAGCGTGACCTCGCGCGACGATGTGGCAACGATTGCCATAGTAGGGCTCGGCATCGGCGACATGCCGGGGACGGCGTCGCGCGTGTTCGAGGCGCTGGCGAGCGGCGGGATCAACGTCGTCGCGGTGGCGCAGGGCTCATCCGAGCTCAATCTCTCGGTGGTGGTCGACGCGAAAAACGGCGTCACGGCGCTGCGGCGCATCCACAACGCCTTCCAGCTCGATCGCATCGGCGGGGGCGGGCTGGTCGCCGGTTCGCACGTGGATGCCGTGCTGCTGGGCTACGGCTCGATCGGGCAGCGCGTGGCGGCGCAGATCGCGCGCAACGGGCGCAAGAGCGGCGCGCCGCGCGTGGTCGGGATCATCGATCGGAGCGGCTATCTGTTCGACGCGAACGGGCTCTCGGCCCCGCGACTCGCGAGTGCGAGCGCGGCGAAGCGCGCGGGGCGCACGATCTCGACGCTGCCGGGCGCGCACGCCTCGTCGACGTCCGCATCGCTCGCGCACATCGCGCGGCACGCGCTGTCGCATCCCGTGTGCATCGATGTGACGGCGGACGACACGATGTCGCTGCTCATGGACGCGGTGCGCTCGGGGATGGATCTCGTGATGGCAAACAAGCGCCCGCTGAGCGGCCCTCGCGCGCGCGTGCGCGAGCTGCGCGCGCTCGCGGCGGAGCGCGGCGTGCGCATCCGGGCCGAGACGACGGTGGGGGCGGCGCTGCCGATTCTCGATACGTACGCGAAGCTCGTGGAGTCCGGCGATCGCGTGCGTCGCATCGAGGCGTGTCCGTCGGGAACGCTTGGCTTTCTGTTCGATGAGCTCGGGCGCGGCAGGAAGTTCTCGGCCGCGCTGCGCGATGCGATGGCTCGCGGCTACACGGAGCCCGATCCGCGCGACGATCTCACCGGCATGGATGTCGCGCGAAAGGGGCTCATTCTCGGGCGGCTGCTCGGATTCGAGGGCGAGCTGAGCGATGTGTCGGTGGAGTCGCTCGTGGCACCGACGGCGGCGAAGATGCCGCTCGCGAAATTCCTCGAGCAGCTGGAGAAGCTCGACGACGCGTGGGATGCGCGCGTGGCGAAGGCCAAGACGCGCGGCGGCGTGCTGCGCTATCAGGTGAGCGCGAGCGCCAGGAAGGTGAGCGTGGGGCTCGTCGTGGCGGATGAGTCGAGCCCGATGGCGTCGCTGCGCGGCACGGACAACCAGTTCGTGTTCGTGAGCGATCGCTACAAGAGCAACCCGATGGTCATTTCGGGCCCGGGCGCCGGGCCGGACGTGACGGCGAGCGGGGTGGTGAACGACGTGCTGCAGCTCGCACGCCGGCGGTGAAGCGTTCATGCTCGTGACTCTGCCGCGTTCCTATCGCTTCGTGCGCACCAGCGGAATGAAGATCTCGTCGACGATCTCCGCGATGTCGCGCTTCGAAAGCGGCTTGCGCGAGACGAACATCTGGTAGCGCGCGAGATCCAGCGGCGTTCGTACCACGCGCTCGGTTAGCAGCGCTGGATCCACATCGCCGCGTCCGACCGCACTCGCCAGAACCTCCTGGAGGTGGCTGGCTGATGTCTGGGAGATGACGCCCTCGGAATCGGAAAGCTCGACCATCAGCCCGCGCACGATCTCGGGAAAGTCGCGATAGCGATCGGACAGCCACTGAAGCACGCGCGCGACGTCGTTTCTGAGACTGCCGGTGTTGGGCGCCCTCGCATCGACCTTCGCGTATCTGCGCAACGCGGCTAACACGAGCTCGGCTCGACTCGGCCATCGACGATAGAGAACCGTCTTGCTGGTTTTCGCGCGCTCAGCGACGGCGTCCACTCGCAGGCCGGCGTAGCCCGCAACCTCGAGCTCGGCCCATGCCGCCTCGAGAATTGCATCCTCGAGGGCGTCGCCGCGCCGGCGGCTGCGCGGTGCGGTGTTTCTCGTCACGGATTCGAGACCAGTTGTTTAGCGACGGTGCGCATTGGGGAGATCAAAGGTCACCGAGCGTTTTTACCTCGACAGGAAGCGACGGTTCGCAGTGCTTGCATCTGGACGTTCGTTGTATTTAAGATACCGTGGTGTCTTATTTATTGCAAGCACTTCGCGTGATGAACTTGTCGGAGAGGAGTGATCGGATCGTGATTGATGTATTGATCTCGGGGTGCAGTATTGCGGGCCCGACGTTGGCGTACTGGCTGGGACGCGCCGGACATCGAGTGACGATCGTCGAGCGAGCGCCGCGCCCGCGGCCTGGCGGGCAGGCGATCGATGTGCGAGGGAGCGCGCTGCAGGTGCTGGCGGCCATGGGCATCCTCGATGCAGCGCGGTCGAAGCGCACCACAATGAAAGGCGTTTCGGTGGTCGATGCGGATGGGAACGAGCTCTGGCGCACGGAGGAGAAGACGCTGAGTGGAGGGCGCTTCGACTCGGACGACATCGAAATTCTCAGAGACGATCTGGCCGACCTGCTGCTCGACCGCGCGCTACCTAACGTGGAAGTGATCTTCGGTGAGAGCGTTGCTCAGCTGGAGCAAAGCGATCGCGACGTACGAGTGCTCTTGGCCGGCGGAGAAAGCCGCCGGTTCGATGTGGTCATCGGTGCCGACGGGCTGCGTTCGAACATACGAAATCTGGTTTTCGGAGACGATTCGCGCTTCGTTCACTCGCTCGGCGTCGGCTTGGCAGTGTTCAGCGCACCGAATTTCCTCGACTTGCGCGACTGGCAGATTGCGCATCGAGTGGGGCGAGGTGGTTTTCTCCTGTACACGGCACGCAACAACAACGAGCTTCGCGTGGCGCTGGGCTTCGACGTTGATGCGGCTGATGACCGTCCCATGAATCTCGATGAGCAAAAGCGACTGGTAGCGTCACGCTGCGCGCAATTCCGTTGGGAGGTGCCTCGGTTCATAGAGGCAATGTGGGACGCACCTGATTTCTATTTCGGCACGGCCGCGCAGGTACGGATGGAGCATTGGTTCGACGGTCGTTGTGTGCTTGTCGGCGATGCCGCGTACTGCCCTTCGCCCTTTTCAGGGCAGGGGACGAGTCTCGCCCTCGTCGGCGGCTCAGTGCTCGCAACGGAGCTAGGAAAGAGTCCATCGAATCCGGGGGCTGCGTTCCACCGCTACCAGGAGCGGATGCGAGCGTACGTGGACCTCAATCAAGCGCTTGCTCATGTCAGCGATCGCGATGAGACCTTCGATGCGCTAACCGATACGGCGAAGAACGCGATCAGTCTGGAGGAGCTGATTTAGCTCGCGTGGCGGCGGTGAAGGGCGGTGTGAGACCACACAGACGGACAAAAAACGGGCACTAACGGTTAACTGCGGATCCGATTTTCCGTTCTTGTCAGCTCGATCGGTTTTGTGGTCCCACACATTCTGTGAGTGCCCGTTCTCCGCACTCGCGACTCAATCCCGCGCGCGCAAATACTGATTCGGCCACGCGATCTCCGCGCCGAGCGCCTTCGCGGCGCGCAGAGGAAAGTACGGATCGCGCAGCTCCTCGCGCGCGAGCAGCACGATGTCCGCCTTCGACTCGCGGATGATGTCGTCGGCATGTGTGGGCGTCGTGATCAGCCCGACCGCGCCCGTGGGCACGCCCGTCTCGCAGCGCACGCGCTCCGCAAGGGGCACCTGGTAGCCCGGGCCGAGCGGAATGCGCACCTTGGGCACATTGCCGCCCGAGGAGCAGTCGATGAGATCGACGCCGAGCGGTTGCAGCATGCGCGTGAGCTCCACGGAGTCTTCGACCGTCCAGCCGCCCTCGACCCACTCGGTTCCGGAGATGCGTACGAAGAGCGGAAGATGCTCCGGCCATTCGTTGCGTACTGAGGCGACGATCTCGCGCAGAAAGCGAGTACGGTTCTCGAACGAGCCGCCGTAGGCATCGGTGCGCGTGTTGCTGAGCGGGCTGAGAAACTCGTGGATGAGATAGCCGTGGGCGGCGTGGATCTCGATCACCTGAAAGCCGGCCGCGAGCGAGCGGCGGGCGGCGCTCGCGAAGGCGGAAATATTCTCTTGAATTCCAACTAAATCGAGCGCGGCCGGCGTTTGCCATCCGTCGTCGAAGGGGATCGCGCTGGGTGCGACGATGGGAGTCCAGCCGCCCTCGGCTGGTCCCACGGGCTTTCCGCCCTTCCACGGGGCCGCGTTGCTCGCCTTGCGTCCCGCGTGCGCGAGCTGAATCCCCGAAACCGAGCCCTGCTCCGCAATGAAACGCGTGATGCGCGCGAGCGGCTCGATGTGCTCGTCCTTCCAGATCCCGAGATCCTCGGGCGAGATGCGCCCCTGCGCGGTGACGGCTGCCGCCTCGGTGAAGACGAGCGCCGCGCCGCCCACGGCGCGCGAGCCGAGGTGGACCAGGTGCCAGTCGTTGGCGAATCCGTCGACGCTCGAGTATTCGCACATCGGGGAGACCGCGATGCGGTTCTTGAGCGTGATGCTTCGGAGCGTGAGCGGGGAGAAGAGGATGTTGGCCATGGCGACGAACGGCGCCACGTACGACTCCGTTCCATGGAGATTCATTAACGCCGCCGAGAGTAGTGATTCGCCACTGGCGTGCTGGCCCCTACGCCATAACTTCGAGCATGCCCGACAACACCCCAGACATCTCCACCGCGCTCGGTGACCGCTACGTCATCGAGCGCGAGATCGGTTCCGGCGGCATGGCCGTCGTGTATCTCGCACGCGACAAGAAGCTCGATCGCGACGTCGCGCTCAAAGTGCTGCGTCCCGAGCTCGGCGCGGTGCTCGGCTCAGAACGCTTTCTCACCGAGATCAAGATTTCCGCGCGCCTCGATCATCCGCACATCCTCACGTTGATCGATTCGGGTGAGGCTGATGGTCTGCTGTACTACGTGCTCCCGTTCGTGCGCGGGGAATCGTTGCGCCACAAGCTCGATCGCGAGCGGCAGCTCGGGCTCGAGGAGGCGCTCACGATCACGAAGCAGGTCGCGAGCGCGCTCGACTACGCGCACCGGCAGGGGCTCGTGCATCGCGACATCAAGCCCGAGAACATCCTGATCCAGGAAGGAGAGGCGATGCTGACGGACTTCGGCATCGCGCTCGCCGTGAAGGAGGCGGGCGGAAACCGTCTCACGCAAACAGGCTTGTCGCTGGGCACGCCGCAGTACATGAGCCCCGAGCAGGCGACGGGCGACCGCGGCATCGATGCGCGCAGCGATGTGTACTCGCTGGCGTCGGTGCTGTACGAGATGCTCGCGGGCGAGCCGCCGGTGACGGGCGCGAGCGCGCAGTCGATGATCGCGAAGCTCATGACGGAGAAGCCGACGCACCTGCGTGTGCTGCGCGACACCGTGCCGCCGAGCATCGATGCGGCGGTGGCGAAAGCGCTGGCGAAGACGCCGGCGGATCGCTTTGCGAGCGCGGGGGAGTTCTCGCGCGCGCTCGACGTGAAGGCGACAATCGATGCCGGTCCATCGACGAGTCCGGTGGCGAAGTCGAGTCGTCGCGTGGCAATCGCGGCGGGAGTTCTCGTGCTTGCCGCCGCCGTCGCCGGCGGCGCATACGTCATGAAGGGACGCGCGGCGGCTCCGCGCGGCACAGCCGCGTCGCTCGGGCAGCGCACGCAACTCACCACGGCAGGCATCGTGCTCGTGCCGGCGATCTCGCCGGATGCCAAGCAGCTCGCGTACGTCACCAGAAAGTGTTCGACGGGACGGTGCGGCTATTCCATCGTCGTGCAGGACATCGGAGGTAGCACGACGCGCTCGATACTCGAGGGCGCCACCGCGGCCTACTATCTCGAGTGGAGTCCCGATCGACGCAACTTGATCTTCAACGGGACGTTCAACGGTCGCATCGGCACATACCTGTTATCGGCACTTGGCGGCACGCCGCGCTGGCTGACGTCGGGTGTCGCAACGTTCTTCGCCGGCGGCGACTCGCTCTTGATCGGACCCAGCTATCGCGCCGACTCAGTGTACTGGATTCGCGTCGCGGGCCTCGACGGTGGCCTTCGCGACAGCATCCGCCTCACGGGCAACGGGCAAGGAGTGGCGGCGGTCTCGGCGATGCCGGGCACGGGATGGATCATCACGATGATCCTGCAGCAGCCGCATGGACTCTGGCAGGTGATCGATCGCAATGGCAAGGTGATCGATCACGTGGTCAATGCGTGTACGTGCGGCGGCGTGGCGACGCGCGATGCGATGTGGCTTTCGCGTGCCGGCGATGGCGTGGCCGAGTCGATCGTGCGCATTGCTCTCGATCCGCTCACTGGCAAGCTCGCGACGCGACAGGACACGATGGTCACCGGACTGTTCACCAACTTCTCGCTCACCGAGGACGGCGCGGGGATGGTGATGGATGAGGGGACGTACGAGTTCAACGTGTGGTCGCTGGACTTCGCCGAACTCGTGAAGGGCACGTATCCCGACAGTCATCGTGTCCTGCACGCCTCGAGCCCCCTGAACGCATTCATCTCCCCCGATGGCGCGAGACTGCTCGTTCGCCGAAGTGTTCCGGTCGGCGGCAATCACGTCGAGACGCGCTTTTCCATCATGCCCTTCGCCGGCGGGTCCGAATCTGCCATCGGTGGTGCGAATCCCGTCGCAGGGTTCTGGAGCGACTCCGTCACGGTGGGGCTCGCGCGTCAGACTCCGTCGGGGCTGCATCTCGCCGAGATCGATGTGCGAACGAATGCCGTGCGCAATGAGATGGATCTCCCCGACTCCGCGCTCGCCTTTGCGCGCGCGCTTCCGGATGGTTGGGCGTGGATTCCGTCCGCCGGCGACAAGCTCATCGTTCGACGCGCAGGAAAGACTCGTGAGTACCCGAAGCCGCAGTGGTACGGTTTCCTCTTCGAGCTCGCTGTCGATCCGGCGCGCAATCGGATCTTCCTCAACGGCAACGATCGCGCGACCGGAGACTCGCTCGGCCTGAGCGTGGTGAACCTCGCGGATGGGTCGACGACGATGTGGGCCACGGCGTTCGCCGAGCTCGCGCGCACGTCAGTGCTCGCGGATGGAAGCGCCTTTCTTCAGGTCTCCCGCACACAGGGGGCGCTCAGCTTCTACAAGGTGACCGGCCCGGGACAGATGCAGTTACTTGGCGACTCTCCGCGACCGCTTCGACAGGTAAGTGTCACGAGCGACATGAAGCACGCGACGGCACTCGAGCGCGACTATCGCGCCGATGCGTGGATGAGCAAGGTGCTCACGCACGACTAGTGCGCCATGTGCTCCGCTGGTGCTGGTAGATTCACCAGCACTGCCGTCACGATGAGCACGATCGCGGCGATCGCGATCTCGAACGTCGCCGACCGCTGCAACTTGCGCGCTCCTGTCTCGGTGCCCATCGACGGCTTCATGCGCCAGTTGTTGTAGGCGCCGAGCGAGAACACCGCAGCGACGAGGCACAGCTTGACCATGAGCGTCTTGCCGTAGATGCTCGTCCAGAGTGCCGGAATGGAGCCCAGGTGCAGCCACGCCGTGGTGAGGCCGGTGAGCACGAGCACGCCGGCGCTCGCGAGCGCGACCCTCGTGAAGCGATTCACCATCGTCGCGATCGCGGGGTCGCGCTCACCCGGTGGAACGGCGCTGCTGAGCGCCGTCGTCAGCCCGGCGACGACGAGCACGAACAGGGTGCCGATCCACATCGATGCCGCGAACACGTGCACGGGATTCACGAGCTCCTCGAGCTCCGTCGTGAGCACGCCGCGCAGCGCGATCATGAGCGTTGCGATGCCGGCGATCGTCCACGCCATCAGCGCGCCGCTTTCGGCGAATGCCGCCGCCGCGAAGGCGAGGATCGCAATCACGGTGACGACGAGGCCCACGAGCGTAGACGGACGTCGTGTGAGTGCCTCGATGAGCGTAATCTGCTTCTCGTTCATCGCGGCGTTCGCGGACATCAGAATCGCGAGCAGTCGCAACACGCCGCCGAGCACTCCGATGCGCGCCGCAGCGCGCGCGGCGACGCCCATCGCCGGCGAGCCGCTCGCCAACGCCGGACGGAGCAGCAAAAAGTAGAACGCAGCGGCGCCGACGATGAAGAAGGAGCCGATGAAGCTCACATATTCGCGAATCACATCGACGGCGGTGAAGTCGATGTCGGCATCGGCGAGCAGAAGCGCAACGTGAGTCATCATGTCGGCAGATCCCCTTCAAAAAAAGAATGCGTCTCGGAGAGCATGAAATGCACGCCATGGACGCGCGGAAAGCAACTGCTGTGAGACCACACGAACAGAAAATAAGCGGACAGTAATGGCTTCTACCCCCTACAACGCCACCGTCTTCGCATACGACGGCGCCCGTCGCGCGTTCGCGGACTGCTCGTATGCGTACGCGATACGAATGAGCTTCGCCTCGCTCCACGCGCGGCCGAAGAACGAGATCCCGACCGGTAGCCCGAACGCATATCCCGCCGGCACCGTGATGCTCGGATAGCCAGCCTCCGCCGCCGGTGACGAGCTCCCGCCGCCATCCGCATCGCCATTCACGAGATCGATCAGCCACGCCGGCCCATTCGTCGGAGCGACGAGCGCGTCGAGCCTGTGCGCGTCCATGATCGCGTCGATCCCATTCGCGCGCGTGTTCAGCTTCGCCTTCGCGAGCGCCTTCCGGTACTTCGCATCCGTGAGCGGTCCGCGCTTCTCCGCCTGCTCGAACAGCTCCTGCCCGAAGTACGGCATCTCCGTGCTCTCGTGCGCCGCGTTGTAGGCGATCAGCTCCGCCAACGTCTTTGGATGCGTCCCCGCGCCGAGCCCCGCGAGATACTCGTTCAGCCCTGCCTTGAACTCGTACAACAGGATCTCCTCTTCCGCATCGCCCACATCGTCCATCTTCTCGATCGGCACAGGGTCCACGATCACCGCGCCCTTCTCTCGCATCAAATCGATCGCGTGCTGCGTCACCGAATCGGCCGAAGTGCTGTATCCGAAGTAGCGTTCGCGCGGAACGCCGATGCGCATGCCGCGCAGCGCGCCCGCATCGAGCCCCGCCGCGTAATTCGCTGCGCGCTTCGCGCCTGGCACCGTCGTCGCCGCATCGCGCGGATCCGCGCCCGCGATCGCGCCGAGCAAAATCGCGGCGTCCATCACCGATCGCGCGATCGGACCCGCGGTGTCCTGCGTCTTCGAAATCGGGATGATCATGCTGCGACTCACGAGCCCCACCGTCGGCTTGATTCCGACGAGTGAGCACGTCGCCGACGGACTCACGATCGACCCGTTCGTCTCCGAGCCGATCGCTGCCGCGCAGAAGCTCGCCGCCACCGCCGCCGCCGAGCCGGAGCTCGAGCCGCTGGGCGTGCGATCGAGCGCGTACGGATTGCGGCACTGTCCGCCGCGTCCGCTCCATCCACTCGATGCATGCGTGCTCCGAAAGTTCGCCCACTCGCTCAGATTCGTCTTGCCGAGGATCACCGCGCCAGCCGCGCGCAGTCGCTCCGCCACGAACGCATCGCGCGGCGGTCGCGCGCCTACCAGCGCGAGCGAGCCGGCCGTCGTCTCCATCTTGTCCGCCGTGCCGACGTTGTCCTTGATGAGGATCGGAATGCCGTGCAGCGGGCCGCGCACGCCCTTGCTCTTGCGCTCCGCATCCATCGCGTCTGCGATCGTGAGCGCGTCGGGGTTGAGCTCGATCACCGAACGAAGATCGTGATCCAGCTTGGCGATGCGCTCGCGATACGCCTCCACCAGCTCGCGCGACGTCACCGCGCCGCTTCGCATCGCCTCCTGAAGCTGCGTGATCGACTTCTCTTCCACGGCGCCGCCCGCGTTGCGCAGCGGAGTCGCCGCTGCATGCGCCTCGGGGCGCAGCGAGGACAAGGGAGAGATGCCGCCGCGGAGCAGCGCGCCGGCCGCGAGAGTGGTCGTCACGAAGCTGCGCCGCGTGATGGACTGCGAGTCGTCGTTCGACATGGGATGCCGGGTTGGGAGATCGCGTATCGTGCTCACCGAGCGCCGAAAAGGGAAGACGCGCAGGGCGAAACGCTCGCGTCAGGCGGTGAGCGACAGCTCCTTCCTGTCCTCGTCCGTGAGCTCGATCGCGGCCGCGGCCACGTTCTCCTCGAGGTGCGCGACGCGCGACGTTCCCGGAATCGGGAGCATCACCGGCGAGTGCGCGAGCAGCGCGGCGATAGCGATCTGCCCCGTCGTTGCGTCATGCCGCTTTGCGACATTTTCGATTGCCGTCGTCGCCTTGCGATTGTTTCCGCCGAGCGGCGCCCACGGCAGGAACGGAATGCCGAGTCGCTCGGCTTCCTGCAGCACCGCCTCCGATGCACGATCGCCGAGGTTGTACCGGTTCTGCACGGAGACGACGTTCACGATCGAGCGCGCTTCGGTGAGCTGCGCGACGCTGAAATTGCTCACGCCGATATGCCGGATCTTCCCCTCGCTCTGCATGATCGCGAGCTCGGCGATCGCATCAGCGAGCTTCACCGCGGGATCGGCCGCGTTGTGCAGTTGGTAGACGTCGATGCGATCGAGCTTGAGCCGTCGGAGACTTCCCTCGAGCGCCTGGCGCAGGTGCGTCGGCTGGAGATTCGGCTTCCACTGATTCGGCCCCGAGCGCGTGTAGCCGCCCTTCGTCGCAATCACGAGCCCGTTTTTGTACGGCGCGAGCGTTTCGCCGATGAGCCGCTCAGAAACATCTGGACCGTACGAGTCCGCCGTGTCGATGAGATTGATTCCCAGCTCGACCGCCCGCCTCAGCACGCGCTTCGCCTCGGCGGCGTCCGACGGCTCGCCCCAGATCCCGCCGCCGGTAATCCGCATTGCGCCGAATCCGAGGCGGTTAACCGTGAGATCGCCGAGGGGAACTGTTCCCGCGTTCGCGGCGTTGGGGACTTTCCTGGTGCTGCTCATCACACTGTGCTCCGTAGCGGTTCGTACGCGCGCGGCACGAGTTGCATTGTCCGTACCCGCCAAAATGTCGGACACAAAAAAGCGAAACCATTCGCGCGTCTCGCGTGTATAGTCAGATGAAGACAAACAGGGGAGGAATGCATGCCGCGTTATGAGTTTTCCATTGGCGGCTCCGACGTACGGCGAAAGGGCGCAGTCGAAAGCGACTCATTCAAGGATGCCCTTGCCGTCATCGCGGTGCAGGCCGATGCCGAGACCGGCGATCTGTTGGAGATTGGAGTCCGCGGATTTCCGCCGGCGAAGTTCCAGTACGTGTTTTCGCTAGACGAGGGCACACAGGTGTGGCGCGCGGCGTACCAGCGCGCGGCCTAAGCGTCCCCCGGCGGTCGTGGCCTCAGCCGGCCGCCGAGAGGGGGCGTGCACCAATTCCCAATCGCACAATGCGCTGCAGCAGCTCCGGGTACTCAACCCCGTCGTAGCGCGCGGCTGACGCGAATTCCTCGCTCTCGCAAATATCCGGATTCGGATTCGCATCCAGAAAATAGAGCTGACCGCTCGCGTCGAGGCGGTAGTCGATGCGCGCGTATCCCGACAGCTCGAGCACACGGTAGATCCGCTTGCTCATCCAGCCGAGCTGCGCGGAGAGCGCCTTCGACAGCCCCTCGGCCGCGCGAATTCGCACGCCCTTCTTCGCCTGATACTCGAGGTCGTGCTTCACCTTCGCGGTGGCGATGAGCGGCTCGTTCGCATCCTGCTCGTCGATGACGAGCTCCCACGCGGGGAAGGTGCGCAGCCGCGAATTTCCGACGACGCTCACGTACAGCTCGCGCCCCGGAATGAACTGCTCGGCGATCGCATCGGTGCCGATGCGGTCGTGGATGAACTCCACGCGCTCGCGCAGCTCGTCGTCATCGTTCACGAGCGAGGCGCGCGCGATGCCGATCGACGCGTGCTCGGTGAGGCTCTTCACGAAGAGCGGGAACGCGAGCTCCGCGGGGCGCTGCACCTTTCGTCCGACCGGAAAGACCTCGAACGACGGCACCGGAATGTGGTGGTACGCAAGCAGCTTCTTCGAAAGCGCCTTGCCGCGCGAGAGCACGAGCCCGCGCGGATTGCAGCCGGTGTACGGCACGCCGATGAGCTCGAGGTAGGCCACGATGTTGTGATCGAAGGTGGCGTTCCACTGAAACTCTTCGAGCAGGTTGAACACCACGTGCGGCTGGATGTCGGTGACTGCATCGCGGATGGGCTGGAGATCGTCCTGCACGCCGAGCGCCTGGACTTCGTGTCCGAGGGCGCGCAGCCCGCTCACGACATCGAACTCGGCGCGCCACGCGAGCGCTTCCTGATCGCTGGTTCCCTCGAGCGTGTCCGGGGGAATGTGATCGGGGTGCGTGAGCGCGATCACGCGCAGCTTGTTGCGACGATGAGCGCGCTTCACAGCGTGATCCATCCCGGCGGCGCCGCGCGGTGTGCGTGGTGGCGCTCCTTATAGTGCTCGCCGAGCGTGCGCGAGGTCTGCGCGAGTGAATGCGGACAGGCGCGCGAGCGCACCGGCGGGCGCACGTTATGCAACTCACGCATCAGCGAGTCGACGTAGGTGAGCTTCGCGAGCGCGATCGGCCAGTTGGCATAGCGCGAGCGCCAGCGCGATTCCGGACGCAGCCACACGGCGAACGTTTCCGCGAAATCTTCGTCGGGATGACTTTGCGCGTACCAACCGGGGAGATGGTGCACGAAGCGCGTGCTGCGCTTATTCGGGCGGTAGCGATCGGGGTATGCGGCTCCCGATGCACCAAAGAGCGCGCGCCACGGAGCGCGGCGATGCAGTCGATGCGCGTGCTGAATCGCGTGTCCGGCCTCGTGCCGCATGATCGCCATGCACGAGGCAGGTCTTCCACCGTCGACCGAATGCATCTGAGCACGCTCGAGTCGCATGAGTCTAGGGTGGGCCAGGTAAAAAGGGATCGCGATACCGGGGATACCGCGCGGCGAGAACCATTCCTCGCCAAGCCATATATGCGGTCGCACTCGCAACGAGCGTTCCGCAAGCTCATGCAGCAGCTGTTGATGACAGCGTTCCACCCATTTGCTGGGCCGCGAGAGGGCTAACTCCCGGAAGCGCAGCGTGAGCAGGCGCTCGTCGCTCCACCGGGACCATGGGGCAAGTTGGGTTCGCCGGCGGGTCATGCTCAAATTCAACGATCCAGCAAGGCGGAGCGCAACAGTCAGAATGCCATATTGCGTGATGCCGGGCACATTGTGCGGGTGTAAAAGAAAGTCGTTGCGAGTGACCCTTGGCGCATCATAGAATTCTGTTCCCCACACGCGCAGTAACCCGGCACAGAGGCTAGCGGATGGCAAACGAACAAGGACCCCAGCAAAAGTGGTATCACACGGCACCGGGATATCTCACCGCGACAGCTGCGCTGGTGGGATCGATCACGGCGGCGGTGACCGGCTTGAGTCAGCTGGGTGTCTTCCACAAGTCGGATACGCCACCCGCGCCGGCGGTTGCGCCTGCGTCGCCAAACTCGACAGCTCAACGCGGAACGTCGCGTCGCGGCTCGCCCGAGTATCGCCCGCCCGCGCGCACCGAGCCCGCGCCGCGCGGTGGCTCGCGCACGGAGCCTGCGACAACGACGCCACCGACCAACACGCCGGCGGCGACACCTACTGCCGCGGCGCCCGCGCCTGCTCCTCCGCCGGCGCCTGTCGCGAAGACGGGAAACATCGGGCCCGGCACGACGATCGAGCTTTCGAGCGGATCGCGCGTGTGCAGCACGAGCAGCAGCGAGGGTGAGAAGTTCACCACCACGACCGTGTCGGCGGTGAGCGGCAGTAATGGCGTCTCACTTCCGGCGGGCACGCAGGTGATCCTGAGCGTCGTGATGGAGAAGGCGCCGGTCTACATCGGCGCGAAGGGCGTGTCGATGGATGTTGGCGGCAAGACAATTCCGATTGCCGGGAGTGCGACCGCGCACACCGAATTCACCGCAGGGCCCACGCAGAAGGGACTTGGCATCGGCGCGTGCATTCCGCAGGGCGGCCGCGTCTCGCTGCGGCTCACGAATGGAGTGTCCGTCACCCAGTGACGGCGTACAGATCGTTGATTTACAACAACTTAGCCATTCGATAGCTCGTCGGGGCGCAGCGCGTATCTTCCGCTTGCGACCGGGATGCGTATGATCGTGCATCCCATTCCATCGGAGCGACACATGGCCCTTGTCGATCGCGTCAAGCAAATCCTTCTCTCGCCGCGCACCGAGTGGCCAGTGATCGATGCGGAGCCGGCGACCGTTGCTTCGTTGTACACGGGCTACATCATGCCGCTCGCGGCGATTCCCGTGATCTGCAACGCGATCGGCATGTCGCTGATCGGAGTGACAATTCCGCTCGTCGGCGGGCACTACAAGACTCCGTTCGGCACTGCGCTGATCAGCGCCGCGGTGACGTACTGCTTCACCCTCATCGGGGTGTACCTCATGGCGCTCATCGTCGATGCGCTCGCGCCATCGTTCGGCGGCACGAAGAATCAAGTCCAGGCGCTCAAGGTCGTTGCGTACGCCTACACTGCCTCCTGGGTCGGAGGATTCCTCGGCCTGATTCCGGCGCTCAGCGTCATTGGCATCCTCTTCGGCCTCTACAGTCTCTACCTGCTGTTCCTCGGCCTTCCAGTGCTGATGAAGGCGCCCGAGGACAAGGCGGTTGGGTATACGGTCGTCGTGATCATCTGCAGCATCCTCGTCATGGTGCTCATCGCGTTTGTCGTGGGGACACTCGGATTCGGCATGGGTGCCGGAGCAATGGGTGCCGCTGGCGCCGGAGCCTATCGCCCCTAGAGGTGCCGGATCGCCCCGTAAACCCCCGAGCCGGCCCGTTAACTGGGCCGGCTCGGATCATTTTATCCCCTGGAATGGGTTGAAAAGACCTATTCGGGTCCGGGCCGAGTCGAAACGATGTCCCGGCAGTCGCGTCTGTAGGGCATGCACTCGAACGAGACCACCACAAACGCGGGGCCCCGCTTTCGCGCATGGATCCTGGATTGGGGTAACGCGCTCACCCTCGTGATCGCCGCGTACGCCCTCCTGTACCTGGGGCTCATGAGCGTCTCGAAAACGGGCTTCTGGGTGCACATTCTCCGAGGCGTCGCGTTCCTGCCCATGAACGCCGCGGCGGCGGCGCTCGCGTTTCGCGCGAGCCAGCGCACGAGCACGGATCCCCGCATTCGTCGCGCCCTTCACCTGATCGGCATCGCGTTCACATGTGTGTTCGCCGGCAACGTGACCGCGTTCTATTCGAAGTACGAGCAGAACGGGAATCCACTCGCGGACTGGACGAACGTACTCTATTTCGGCTTCTACTCGTTTGGCCTCGCGGCGCTGCTGTCGATGCCGCTCGCCCGCCGCGTGCGGAACGAGTACTGGAAATTCATGATCGATGCAGGGACCGTCATCGTGGGTGGCGGACTTGCGGTCTGGTATCTGGTGATCATCCCGTCGAGCACGTACGAGCTCGATGGATTCTGGGGCACGTTCTGGTCGCTGGCGTATCCGATCGCCTCGATGCTCCTGATGCTCGGTGTCGTCACCGCGTTCATGCGCCGCCCGGCGCAGACGAACTCCGGAACTCCCGCCATGCTGCTTGCGGGATTGGTTCTCTATCTGGTGTCCGATCTGTGCACCGACGTCACGCTGCTGCAGCACGGATGGGGAAGCACGAACTGGACGGACGTCATCTATCTGTCCGCCTACGTCGTGATCGCATCCGCGCTGGCGCGCTACAGCTCGAAGCCACCGGTGATCGCCGCCGAGAGCGACCACATCACGAAGTCGCAACCGTTCACCTTCCTGCCGTACATCAGCGTCGCCGTCTGCTACGCACTGCTCGGCGTCGTCGCCGTGCGCCGCTGGCCCGAGCCCATGAGCGTGCTCGCGATTGGCGGCATCATCATCACCGCGCTCGTCGTCATCCGACAGATGGCCGCAGTGCGCGAGAACGTGCGGCTTCTCTCCGAACAGGCGAAGCGCGAGAACGAGGCGCGCTTCGAGGCGCTGGTGCAGCATTCGTCGGACGTAATCACGATCGTCGATCCGGACACCGTCATTCGCTACACCAGTCCGACCGTGCTCCAGATCTTCGGCTACCAGCCGAGCGAGATCGAGGGAAAGCGGCTCGCGGAGCTCGTTCATCCGGACGATGTGCCGCGCACGCTGAGCTTCTTCATGTCCGTGCTCCCGCCGGGCGCAGTGACGACGCCGGCGGAATGGCGGATGCGGCACGCCGATGGCAGTTGGCGCGACGTCGAGGTGATCGGAACGAATCTGCTCGACCAGCCCACGGTTCGCGGCATCGTGCTCAACACGCGCGACATCAGCGAGCGGAGGGCGCTGCAGGCGGAGCTCACGCACCAGGCCTTCCACGACACGCTCACGGGGCTCGCGAATCGCGCGCTCTTTCTCGATCGCGTGACGCACGCGCTGGCGCTCGCGCGCCGGCACTCGCGCACGATCGCCGTGATCTTCCTCGATCTCGACAACTTCAAGACCGTCAACGACTCGCTCGGCCACGCGCAGGGCGACATGCTGCTGATCCACACCTCGGAGCGGATGCAGACCGCGGTGCGGACGGCCGACACCATTGCGCGCTTCGGCGGCGATGAGTTCGCGATTCTGATCGAGGATGCGTCCGACAACGACGCGGCGATGACCGTCGTCGAGCGCGTGCTCGAGCTCATGCGCCACCCCTTCCATCTCGAGGGGAAGGAAGTGTTCGCGTCGGCGAGCATCGGCATCGCGATCGCGGAGCCGAATCACACCGCGAGCGATCTTCTGCGCAACGCCGACATGGCGATGTACATCGCGAAGCAGAGCGGGAAAGGGCAGTACCGGCGGTACGAAGCGCGCATGCACACGGAAGCGATGGAGCGGCTCGAGCTCGAGTCCGATCTGCGCCACGCGATCGAACGCGAAGAGTTCACGCTGCGCTACCAGCCGATCGTCGCGCTCAACACGGGCGAGATCGCCGGTGTGGAGGCGCTCGTGCGCTGGAACCACCCCACGCGCGGAATGCTCTCGCCGCTCACCTTCATTCCGCTCGCGGAAGAGACGGGGCTCATCGTTCCGCTCGGCCGCTGGGTGGTGCGCGAGGCGTGCAAGCAGGCGGTGGGATGGCAGCACCTGCGTCCAAAGGGACGGCCGCTCACGCTCACGATCAACATCTCGGGGCACCAGCTGCAGGGCGAGCACGTGGTCGACGATGTGCGGCGCGCGCTGAGCGACAGCGGGCTCGATCCGCGCCAGCTCGTGCTCGAGATCACCGAGAGCGTGCTGATGCAGCAGAGCGAGACGATTCTCGAACGGTTGCACGCGCTCAAGTCGCTGGGCGTGCGGCTCGCGATCGACGACTTCGGCACCGGCTACTCGTCGCTCGGATATCTGCAGCGCTTCCCGATCGACATCCTCAAGATCGACAAGTCGTTCGTCGACGACGTGGGCCGTGGCGACACGGAGTCCGCGCTCGCGCGCGCGGTGATCGCGCTCGGCGAGACGCTGCAGCTGCAGACGATCGCCGAAGGGATCGAGCTGAAGCAGCAGCTGAGCGGCCTGCAGGACCTGGGCTGCGAGCTCGGCCAGGGCTTCTTCTTCGACAAGCCCATCGACCCCGCGGAAATCGAGCTCGCGCTGCGCAACGCCTACGCGCCGCTGGTTGGTCGCCAGGGCGTCGCCGCGCAAGGGTAACTCGCACCACCGATTCACGCGCTGTTCCTTGCGAGGGGCTGGGCTTGCTCCGATCTTGACGAGATAGATCGGTCGCCCAGTCCTCCAGCTTGGAGACATGCGTGCCTACACTGCCCCGGCGAGAGTCCGCCACTCGCCTCGCGAGCCTCCTCCTGCTCGCCACCGCTCAGCTCTCGTGCGAGCGAGCCGCGCCCCCTCCCGCCCAGTCACACGCCGCAGCGCCGCTGCGCATCGGAGTTTCCTTCCGCGCAACGCAGAGCTCCAAGCCGCTCGATGGCCGAGTGTTGGTGCTCATCTCCACGGACAGCTCGAAGGAGCCGCGAGAGCAGATCTCCGATGCGGTGACGTCGCAGCAGGTGTTCGGCGTGGATGTCGACGGGCTCGCGCCGGGCGCCGAGGCGACCGTGAGCGACACGACGCTCGGCTACCCGACGAATTCACTCGCGGGGATCAAGGCCGGGGACTACTGGGTGCAGGGGCTGCTGCACGTGTACGAGACCTTCCACCGCGGAGACGGGAAGACGGTGAAGCTTCCCGCGGGCGATCGCGGCGAGGGGCAGCAGTGGCCCGAGGCACCGGGGAATCTGTTCAGCAAGCCGGTGAAGATGCACATCGATCCGTCGAGCACCACGTCGATCCACATCGTGCTCGACCAGACGATTCCTCCGATCGCGCTTCCGCCGGACACGAAGTACGTGAAGCACTTCAAGGTGCAGAGCGAGCGCCTCACGAAGTTCTGGGGACGCCCCGTGTACCTCGGCGCGATTCTCGTTCTCCCCGAGGGCTTCGACACGCATCCGGATGCGCACTATCCGCTCGCGATCTATCACGGGCACTTCCAGGCTGACGTCTCGGATTTTCGCGAGACGCCACCCGATACGAAGCTCCCCGCGTACAATCTCGACAGCCTCACCGTGCACTGTCCGAACGGACACGAGCTCGACCTGTGCACGAAGTTCGGCTACGATCGGCTCCAGCAGGAGAAGGGGTACGAGTTCTACAAGGAGTGGACGGGGCCGGGCTTTCCGCGCGTGCTCTTGCTCACGATTCAGCATCCGACGCCGTACTACGATGATTCGTACGCGGTGAATTCGGAGAATAACGGACCGTACGGGGACGCGATCACATACGAGCTCATTCCGTACGTCGAGTCGCACTATCGCGGGCTCGGTGCGTGGGCACGCGCGGTGTACGGTGGGTCCACGGGCGGATGGGAAGCGCTCGGCGCGCAGGTGAAGTATCCGGAGGACTACAACGGCGCGTGGGCGAACTGCCCCGATCCGATCGACTTCCATGCGTTCACGACGGTCGACATCTACCACGACGGGAATGCGTTTTACAGCGCGGGGCCGTGGCGCACGACGCCGCGTCCGGCGGAGCGCGACTACTTTGGCCGCACGCGCGTGACGATGGAGCAGTCGAACCAGAAGGAGGCCGTGCTCGGATCGAAGACGCGCTCGGGCGGGCAGTGGGACATCTGGGAAGCCGTGTTCTCACCGGTGGGCGCGGACGGCTATCCGAAGCGCATCTTCGACAAGCGTACGGGCGTGATCGACACGACCGTCGCGGCGTACTGGCGCGACAATTACGACCTCGTGCACATCATGCGGCGCGACTGGGCGACGCTCGGGCCCAAGCTGCGCGGGAAGATCACGCTCAATGTCGGGCGGTCGGACAACTTCTTTCTGAATGACGCCGTGTATCTCGCGGAGGACTTCCTCAAGAGCGCGAAAAATCCGCCCGCGGATGCGACGGTGGACTACGGCGCGCGCGACGAGCACTGCTGGAGCGGCGACCACGCGAACGCGAACATGGTCACGCGGCTGACGTATCATCCGCGCTTCGTGAAGCTGGCGGTGGCGCACTGGCTGAAGACGGCGAAGGGGGATACGACGAGTTGGAGGTATTAGGGATTGGCGATGAGGGATTATCTTAGTACTAAGATATTAAGGGACGCGACCGGTAAAGTTTTCGCCGGTCGCGTTTTTCATCGCCCGAGCTGAACTGCAACTACGAGCACGAAAAAAACAAAAAAGAGGCCGGAATCGAACCTGGCGCGGATCGAAGTTCGAACCGCAAGAGGATGTCTGAACTACATGATTCGATTCCGGCAGTTTTTTGCCTTTTTCGTGCTCGTAGTTGCCGTGCCAGTTGCGGCCCGATAGTCGCGTTTCTCGCTGCTGGGAGCGAAATTCGTTCGCATGACTGAACGCCGCGTCGCCGCGATTTTCGATCTCGATGGAACGTTGGTGCAGACGGAGGTGCTCAAGGCGCGCTCCTACGCGCGCGCGGCGGTGGAGCTGAGCCCGGAGACGGTGCGCGAGCAGGACGTCAATGCCGCGTACGACTCCCTTGTCGGGCACTCGCGCGAGGAAGTGGCGGCGACGCTGCTCGCGCGCTTCGGGCTCGAAGAGCCGGCGGAGCGGCGGATGGGGGAGCTGGGTGCGACGACGCCGCTCGATGCGTACATGGCGCTGCGCCTCGGCATCTACGAGGCGATGATCGCCGACGAACAGCTCATTCGCGCGCAGGAGTATCCGTGGTCGACGTCGCTCCTGCGCGAGGTGCGGCGCGCGGGGCATCCCGTGGGCGTCGCGACGATGTCGCATCGCAAGCACGCGGTGCTCGTGCTCGAGCGGCTGGGGCTCACGGGCGAGGTGGAGGTGCTGGTCACCCGCGAGGACGTGCGCGACGCGAAACCGTCGCCGGAGATCTACGCCCTCGCCGGCAGGCTTCTGGGCGTGCCTCCACGAGATTCGTTCGTACTCGAGGATTCAGTACCGGGCGTGCAGTCGGCGATCGCGGCGGGGATGACGTGTGTGGCGATCACGAACGACATGACGCGCGATGCGGTGCACGCCGCGAAGCTGCTGCCGCCGGAGCGGGTGGTCGACGACCCATCGAGGTTGGGCGACGTGGTACGCGGGGTGCTCGAAGATCTTGCGGAGCCGCGGTAAGGGCAGCACGATAGCGAATCACGCATCGGAGAGCTGACGATGGCGGCCCCGCGCAAACTCACGATCAAGCGATTCGGATGGGTTCCGGATCTTCCCGACCAGCGCGACTTCACCTTTCGCGTGCCGCGGCGCACGGCGGCGGCGCTTCCGTCCGCAGTGGACCTGCGCCCGCAGATGCCGCCCGTCTATGACCAGGGGCAGCTCGGCTCGTGCACGGCGAACGCGATCGGCGGCGCCTTCGAGTTCGAGCTTCTCAAGCAGAAAGAAGAGGACTTCATGCCGTCGCGCCTCTTCATTTACTACAACGAGCGCGTGATCGAGCGCTCGGTGGAGACGGACAGCGGCGCGCAGCTCCGCGATGGGATGAAGACGCTCGCGAAGCAGGGCGTGTGTCCGGAGCCAATGTGGCCGTACGTGCTCTCGGAGTTCGCGACGAAACCGACGCCCGACTGCTACGCGGTGGCGAAGAAGCATCTCGGCGTCACCTACATGCGCGTGGCGCAGGATGTGGCCGAGATGCGCGGCTGCGTTGCGGCGGGCTATCCGTTCATCTTCGGATTCACGGTGTATGAGTCGTTCGAGTCGGACGCCGTCGCGCGCACGGGAAACATCCCGATGCCTGAAGGCGACGAGCGCACGCTCGGCGGCCACGCGATGTGCGTCGTCGGCTACGACAATCCGAAGAAGCAGTTCATCGTGCGCAACTCGTGGGGCGCGGGGTGGGGAAAGAAGGGCTACGGGACGATGCCGTACGCGTACTTCACGAGCACCGATCTCTCGGCGGATTTCTGGACGTTGCGGAAGGTGAGTTGAGGGGCTACCGGTTCGCCGCCTGCAACACCACCACGCCCATAGTCGCCACGCACAGCGCCACCTGGTGCGGATCGAGCGCCGTCATCATGTCCGCATCGGTGTGGTGGTACCAGAAGTAGCGTGACGCATCGATGTCGAGGCCGAGCGCCGGGACGCCCGCCTCGGCGAGCGGCGTCACGTCGGCTTCCGGCTCACCCATCGTCGCTTGCGTCACGCCAATGCGCGCGAGCGGCGCCATCAGCTCCTTGACCACGGGGAGGAGCGAGTCCGGACCCGTGAGACGAATCCCCTTGGGCGTGAACACGCCGTTGTCCGACTCGAGCGCGAATTTCGTTTTCGGCAGCTCTGCGCGATGCGCTTCGTGATACGCCTTCGCGCCGCGGCCACCCATCTCCTCGTTCACCCAGCCCACTACGCGGATCGTACGCTTCGGTTTGAGTCCGAGCTGCTTGATCAGCCGCACGGCCTCCCACGCGGCCACGACGCCGCCCCCGTCGTCCATCGCGCCCTGGCCGACGTCCCACGAGTCGATGTGTCCCCCGAGTACGATGACCTCGTCTGGGAGCTCCGAGCCGCGCACTTCGGCGATGATGTTGCGCGAGTGCGCATCGGGGAGCATGTGCGCTTCCATCTTCAGCGTCACGCGTATCGCCTGACCGCGATTCTGGATGCGATGCAGCATGTCCGCATCCTCGAGCGTGATCGCCGCGGCCGGTACGTGATGCGCCTTCGCCGTCGTGTCGCCGTACCTCATCGCGCCTGTGTGCGGTGTGCTCAGCGAGTGCGGCGTGACCGAGCGCACGAGTGCCGCAACGCCCCCGTAGGCCGCGGCTGAGTCGGCGCCCAAGGCGCGGTAGATCACGGCGTCGCTGTACGCGTCGAATGGCGGCTTCGTCGTGTCGAAGTGATGATCGAAGAGCACAATCTTCCCCTTCGCCTGCGCTGCGTGCGCATGCAGGTCCGCAAAGTCGTTCACGACGAGCACGGGCGCCGTGATCCCGCCCGCCGGCGTCCCGACGCTGAGGCCGAGTCCGAGCATGTGGATCGGCGCGTGATGCGGCGTGAGGAGCGTCGCCGACTCACGTCCACGCACCCAGTGCGGCACCATCACGGACTCGGTGTGCACGTTGTCGAGACCGTCCTTCTTCATCTGCGCCACGATCCAGTCGATCGCGCTCTCGAGGCTCGCCGACCCAACCGGCCGGTTGCCGTACGTGTCGACGAGCTCCGCGAGCCGGTTCCAGGCGGCGCTGTCCTTCAGCGCACCATCGATGAGCCTGTCGGCGGGAGCGGATTGGGCGCGGAGTGGCGCGAAGGATGCGGCCGAGAGTGCCATCACGCAGGAGAGCGCGATGACTCGCGTGGAGTGAGCGGGCATGTTCGACATGGAAAGAAAAGGGACAGTGGCGCGACCTCCCAAGCTAGAGGCATGCGCTCTCGACGGAAATGTCCGGGCGTTCGGGTTGCGCCAGCACGCGCTGCGCGTCGAACGTGCATGACGAACACGGCATCGACCACGACCCTCTTTCCCACCGGCGAGCGCGGACATGCGCGCGCCTACGCCGAGGCGTGGAGCAGCGTGAGTGAGGCGCTCGTCCGCGGGATGGCGCACGCGCTCAGCAATCGCATCTCGACGATCGGCACGATCGCGGAGTTGCTACGGCTGAGCGCTGACGATTCGACGGCGATGTCGGAGATGCTCGGCATCGAGACGCGCCGGCTCGAGGATCTGCTCGAGCAAATGCGCGCACTCTCTGCCCGCGACGCCGGGCGCGTGGAGGCGATGCGGCTGTCGGACGCGGTCGCGGGCGCGATGGCATTGCACAGCTATCACCCGGAGCGCCGGTCGATCGCGGTGACGGTCGAGCCGGGCGACGAGTCGCGCCCGGTACTCGGCGACGCGCTCAGGCTTCAGCGCGAGCTGCTGCTCCTGCTGGATGCCGCGACGCACGCGGCGCTGTCGCACGAGTCGCGCGCGGTGCGGGTGCGATTCGGACTGCAGGGGCGTGTGGGGGTGGTGCAGGTGCTCGTCGGCGACGGGGCCGAGGGTGGCGCGATTCCCGACTGTGGCCCGGGAATGATCGCGCTCGGCGTCGATGAGACGGACGCCGGCATTGCCTATCTTCTCGTGCTTCCGGCGCTCGGCGCCGAAGCGTAGCGGTCAGGCAACCAGCGAACGGAGCGTCGAGAGCTCGCCGCGAAGTTTCACGATCGCCTTCTGCCGGATCTGCGACACGCGACTCTCCGTGACGTCGAGCACCGCCGCGATCTCGTGCAGCTTGAGCTCTTCGAAGTAGTACAGCGTGAGCACCGTGCGCTCCTGCGTCGACAGGCGGAGGATCGTTTCCCGAAGGATCGACGTTTCCTGGTCCAGCGTGATGCGGTCCTCGACCGACGTATGGTCCTCCGCCGACATCGCCTGGGCGTGCGGCGCATCATCGTTATCGTCGGTGCCGGTGCCGTCGATCGCGACGCGCATCGTGCCCTCGGCCTCCGCCTCGAGCTTCCAAAGGCCCGGCAGGTCGAGTCCGAGCATCTCCGCTACTTCTTCGGCCATCGGCTCCCGTCCAAGCTCGTGGCGAAGCGTCTCGCGCGCCGTCGAAAGCGTGCGGGTACGGCGGCGCATCGAGGAGGGGACGTGATCGATTCGACGCAGCTCGTCTAGGATTGCGCCGCGAACGCGCGGAACTGCGAAGGTGCTGAAGGCGAGACCGCGCATCGGCTCGAATCGATCGAGTGCCTCGATCAACCCCATCGTGCCGGCGCTGACGAGCTCATCCAGCTCCACGTCGGTGGAGACCCGGCGGTGAATCTGCCGCGAGACGTGATGCACCAGGCTGATGTGCTCAGCGAGAAGCTCTGCGCGGGCGGCCTGGTCACCTGCTGAGAAGGCCTGCCAAAGGGTCATTTCCGACATGTGCGCTCCAGTTGGTTACGGGTCCGATCGCGACCGTTCAGTCGCCGGCCTCGGCCACTGTAAAAGCAATTGGAGGCCCACTTGCCGGGCACAGCAAAACGGCGCGAAACCGAGGGTTCGCGCCGTTGACTATTTACGCTGTAATCAATTGTGATTTATGAAGTTACTGGACTGGCTGGAGCGTGCATTTTGGAGTCATTATCGGCCTCCAACGCGAGCCCAAAAGTCCGGCAGAAGGGGCCGGTCGGCAGATTGTGCCGAGTGCTCGCGGTCAACTCTGCCGCAAGATCGCCGGCCCTCGCCGAGGGAATGGAATCGTCGCTTGCGGAACCGCTTTGGTTGGCCCATTGAGCTTGTTCCGAAGCGTACGCACGCTGATGCCCAGTAGCTCCGCCGCCTTCGTCCTGTTGTTTCCTGAGGCCGCCAGGGCATGCTGGATGAGCACTGCCTCGGCCTCGCCCACATCGAGCGTGTGGAGCACGATCCCACCCTTGCGGTCGTCGGCCGCCTCGGGAGCCGTCTGCCCCGCGGCGCCCCCCGGAACGTTCGCCACGGGGCCCAGGCGCTGCCCCTCGAAGGAGCGAACGCCGAGCACGGGGCCGGCGCTCAGGATGACCGCACGCTCCACGGCGTGCTCGAGCTCTCGGACGTTTCCTGGCCACGGATAGCGCTGCAGAAGCTGGATCGCCTCCGGCTCGATCGTAGTGATCTCCTTGCCGACATCGCGGGCCGCGCGCATTGCAAAGCGATACGCCAGCATCGGAATGTCCTCGAGGCGTTCGCGAAGCGCCGGAATCCGGAGCGGAATCACGCTCAGGCGGAAATACAAATCCTGCCGGAAGCGGCCCGCCGCCGCGTCGGCGGCCAGGTCGCGATTCGAGGTTGCAATTACGCGCACGTCAACGCGAATGGTGCTCGTGCCTCCCACGCGCTCGAATTCCTGCTCCTGTAGCACGCGCAACAGCTTTGCCTGCAGGTCGAGCCGCATCTCCGAGATCTCGTCGAGAAGAAGCGTGCCGCGATTCGCGCGCTCGAAGGCCCCTTCGACGCGCTTGATCGCGCCGGTGAAGGCACCCTTTTCGTGGCCGAAGAGCGCGCTCTCGATCAGCCCCTCGGGAAGCGCGGCGCAATTCAACTTGATGAAGGGCTTGTCGTGGCGATCGCTCATGTCGTGGATCGCTCGCGCAAACAGTTCCTTGCCGGTGCCCGATTCTCCCAGCAGCAGCACGGTGGCGCGCGTGGGCGCGGCGGTGGCGACGGACTGCAGCGTGTGGCGCATCACTGCGCTGTCGCCGAGGATCTGTCGCTCGTTCCGCACGACGCTCATTTCTCTGCGCAGCGTGGCGTTTTCCTTCCGGAGCCGCACCAATTCCAACGCCTGCTCAACCGCCAGAACGAGCTGTTCGGGACGCACCGGCTTGGTGATGTAGTCGACGGCGCCCGCCTTGATCGACGCGACGGCGTGTTCGATGCTCGCGTAGCCGGTGAGCATGATCAGCGGGATGTCGAAGCCTTCGCTCGTGAGCAGCTCGAGAAACTCGAGCCCCGAGAGCCCGGGCATCTTGTAGTCGGAGATGATCAGTTCTACGCCGCCGCGTGCGAGCACTTGCAGCGCCTCGGGGACGTTTCGCGCGCCCACCGATTCGTGCCCTGCATCGCGCAGCGTGTGCTCGACGATCATCGAGACGGCCGGCTCATCATCGACGTACAGAATGGACATGGGACGGTACCGAAGAAGGCTAAGCGGCATTGCTGCAGTCATCTTTAGACGGGAACACATGCTCCCCGGCAACAATTTCCGGCTAAAGCTTTCAAGGCCCCGACCGATATTCTCTTACGTGGAGGATATCATGACTGATAGATCAGACGACTTTCGCGACGAAGGCCGTGGAGACGAGGTACGCTCGATCACCTCGCGGAGCGCTCGGCAGCGTTTGACCATCGAACGCACGGCCGAGATTCGGAAGCGCATTCTCGAGCGGGCGTACGACAGCCCGCAGATTGCCGCTACCGTCGCTCGGCGTCTGCTCCAGAACGGAGACCTCTAGGCGAGTCCGGGCCGGGGGTCCGCGGCGGGCTCGCGCAGCATCTCCGAGATTTTCGCCACCAGTGCCGCGGGCGAGAATGGCTTCTGGAGGTACGCGGAGCCGGGGATGACGAATCCCAGCTGCATCAACTCGTCGTCGGTGAATCCCGAGACGAAGAGCAGGCGACTGTTCGGCCTCACCTCGCTCAGCCGCTGCGCCAACTCCCGCCCGCCCATGTTCGGCATGACGATGTCGCTGACTACCAGGTCGATGGCGCCTGGGTGGGACACGCACCGCTCCAGCGCCTGCGCGCCGTGCTCCGCTTCGAGCACGACGTAGCCACGACGCTCGAGGATCCGGCGCATCAGCCCGCGCAGCGCGCTCTCATCCTCGACGAGTAGAATCGTCGCCGGGCTCTCTGGCGCCGTGCGCTCCGAATGCGAGACGGGGCGCGTGGCGGCCGGCGCCTCGACGAGCGGCAGGTAGATCGTGAATCCGGCGCCCGCATTCGTCTCGCTCACCACGAACGTGTAGCCGCCGCTCTGCTTCACGATGCCGTAGACCGCGGAAAGTCCGAGCCCCGTGCCCGTGCCGCGCTCCTTCGTCGTGTAGAACGGCTCGAAGATGCGCCCGTGCAGCTCTCGCGCGATCCCGCGCCCGGTGTCGTGCACCGTCATCCAGCCGTACGTGCCCGGCGCGACCGGAACTTCGCCGCCGGTGGGATCTCCGCCCAGTCGTGTGATCCCCGTGCTGATCGTCACCCGGCCGCCGGGCGGCGTCGCCTCGCGCGCATTGACGACGAGATGGATGAGTGCCTGCTCGAGCTGCGCGGCGTCCGCCCGCACGTGGATCGCGCGATCCGAGAGCTCGAGCGACAGCGAGATCGCGTCGCCGGCAATGCCGAGCAGCATGCGTTCGGCCGATCGCACCACGGTGTTGAGATCGAGGACTTGTGGCGCGAGCACCTGCTGTCTCGTGAAGGCGAGCAGCAGGCGCGTGAGCTCGGCCGCTCGGGCGGAGGCGTCCGCGATCGAGCGCACGTCGACGCCTCGCGCATCGTCCGGCGAGAGTGAATCACCGATCAGCTCGACGCTGCACTTGATCGCCGCGAGAATGTTGTTGAAGTCGTGCGCGATGCCGCCGGCGAGCCTCGCGACGGCCCCGAGCTTGACCCCGTGCACCACCTGGCTCTCGAGTCGCTTTCGCTCGCCCAGATCGGTGCCGAGCTCCACGACGACCGTGTCGCCGTTCTCGAGGCGAATGCGCTCGACGACCACGGAGAGGTGTGCGACGCCGCCGGCACTCGTTGCGCGCGCGATCTCACGGCGCACATCGCCCGGGAGCGTATCGGCGATGGTGAACGGCGCTGACCTTCCGAGCACTTCGTCGGCGCGCCACCCGAGGATGCGCTCGGCTTCGGCATTCCACGTGACGACGCGTCCCGCGCCGTCATACGCGATGACGGACAGCGGGGCCTGCGCCAGAATGGATGAGAGAACCGCCGAATCGCTCGAGGGCGGCAGCTGCGAAGACTCGTTCACGCGTTCGCCTTCTCCCTCGACATGGCTGACACCCTGCGTTTGCTTCAACGTCATCGCAACGTCAACGCTAGTCGTTTTCCGCCGACCCTGCTACCCGCGCACCCATGCACTCGATCTGGACTGATCTCTTCACGCCTGGCGAGCCGATCGTCGCCAAAGTCGTCCGCACGCTCATCGTCTACGTCTTTCTCCTGCTGGGGCTGCGGCTCGCGGGCAAGCGCGAGCTCGGGCAGTTCAATCCGTTCGACCTGGTGGTGCTGCTCGTGCTCTCCAACACGCTGCAGAACGCGATCATCGGCAGCGACAACTCCATCAGCGGCGGCATCATCGGCGCGGCGCTGCTGCTCGTCGTCAACTACATCGTCGTGCGCTTCCTCTTTCTGCATCCGAAGATCGACAGGATCGCGGAGGGGGACGCGGTAGTGCTCGTGCTTCATGGCGAAATGCTCGAAGACGCGCTCAAGAAGCAGCTCATTACCAAGGCGGAGCTCATGTCCGCGGCGCGGCGGCAGGGGATCGACAGCCTCAACGAAATTGAATGTGCGCGCCTGGAGGTGGGCGGCGCGCTCACCTTCGTGCTGAAGCATCCGACCAGCGAGGAGTTCTGGCGCAAGGATGCAATGGCACGGCTCAAGCGCATCGAGGAGATGTTGTCCGAGCGGCGCTGAGCTCAGCTCAGCCAGGCATCGACGTTCGCGGCCACGAATTCGTCGTCGGTGAGCTCGGGGTGCAGGCGACACACGCGGTCGATCTCGTCGAGCTGCCCGGGCGAGAGCCCTTCGGTGGGATCGAGGCACCAGATGCCGGCGAGCAGCCGCTGCCGCCGCAGAATCTCGTGGAGCCCCGCGATGCAGCCGGCGTACGCGTGGCGCGCATCGAACAGCGCGCCGTTCGCGTCGGTGAGTGCCGCCGCGCGCGTGAGGCATTTCGCGTCGATCGACGCGGCGTTCCGGCTCACGCGCAGATCTTCGAGCATCTCGACCGCGCGGTGCGTCCACACCGCCCACTGGCCGAGCAGCCCGCCGACGATGCGCGGCGCCCGCGCGCTCGTGCCGAGGGCGGGAAACGAGGTGAGGAGATCGAGCACGATCTGGTCGTCGTTCCCCGTGTAGAGCGCGATGTCCGAGCGCCCCGAGTCCGCCACCGCGCGCAGTACGTCGAGTGTCTGATAGCGGTTGAAGGGCGCGATCTTGATCGCGACCACCTGCGGAATCTCGGTGAAGCCGCGCCAGAACTCGTAGCGCAGCACGCGTCCGCCGACGGCGGGCTGCAGGTAGAATCCGAAGAGCGGGAGCACAGAGCTGATCTCGCGGCAGTGCTCGAGGAGCTGGTGCTCCGGCGCGTCGTGCAACGCGCCGAGGCTCACGAGCGCGGCATCGTAGCCCAGATCGTGCGCGAGCCGCGCCTCGGCGATCGCCTGTTTCGTGTCGCCGCACACTCCGGCAATGCGCGCGAACGGGCGCGGATCGGATCGCTGCGCGGCCGACGCCGTCTCGGCCGCCAGCGCAAGCACGGGCGCGAAGAGGCCGTGGCGAGGATCGCGGATCTGGAACTGCGTGGTGTGCACGCCCACGGCGATGCCGCCCGCGCCGGCGGCCACGTAGTAGCGGGTGAGCGCGCGCTGATGCCGCTCATCGAGCGCGCGCGCGGGCGTGAGCGCCAGCGGATGCGCGGGGATCACGTGCCCGTGCGCGAGATGGCTGCGCAGCTCACTCGTTATCAAAAGGCGCCCTTGCGCTCTTCGAAGTGCGTCGGCTTGCCGAGCAGCGGCCCACCCGAGCGCACCCACTCCGCCACGCGCTCGAGCAGCGCATCGGTGCTGATGGATGGTGCTCCGAAGATCGAATGCGCGAGCGACGCGTTGCTGAGGAGCGCGTCCGGCGCCTCGGTGCCGGTGAAAGTCGGCGCGCGCCCCAGGAGCTCGCCGAGCCGCGTCGCGAGCGCGCGCACGGCGAGCGTCTCGCCTCCCGTCACATTCACGACGAACGGCGGCGCGCTCGCGTGCGCGAGGCAGCGCAGCGCCCAGTCGTTCGCGTCGCCCTGCCAGATCACGTTCACGTAGCCCATCGCGAGATCGATCGCCTCGCCGCGCAGCACACGCGCCGCGATGTCGACGAGCACGCCGTAGCGAAGGTCCACCGCGTAGTTGAGCCGCACGATCGCGACGCGCGTGCCGCGTCGCGCCGATGCGTCCTCGAACACGCGCTCGCGCCCGAGGCACGACATGGCGTACTCGCCCACGGGAGCGGGCGCGTCGCCCTCGCGCGAGCCGCCATCGCGTGCGGGGCTCAGCGGATAGACATTCCCCGTCGAGAAGGCGACAATACGCACGTCCGTATAGCGCTCAGCCGCGATCGACGGAAGGACGACGTTCATCGCCCATGTGGACGAGGGCGCGTCGCGCGTGCCGAACTTCTGTCCCGCCATGAAGATCACGTTCGGCGCATCGGGGAGCGCCGCAACCGATTCGCGATCGAGGAGATTCGCCCGGATCGTGTCGACGCCGCTGTCGTTGAGCGACCGCTCTGCCTGCGGCGATGAAAATCGCGAGACGGCGATCACGCGCTCGCTGCGACCGAGCGCGTCGAGTGCGCGCCTCGCCATGCGCGCCAGCGTCGGGCCCATCTTTCCGGCGGCGCCGAGCACGACGATGTCGCCCGGCGTCGAGCGCAGCGATGCGAGCAGGCCGGCCGAGGGCGCGGACAGCGCGTCCTCGAGCTCGGCTTCGCTCGCGAAGGTCACGCGCGCAGGTAGTCCGGCTGCCACTCGCGGATTGCCTGCTTCACGTCGCGATTGGAATTGAGCTCCTTCGCAATCACCCGCGCGACGAGCGCCGGAAGCTCGGCGTCGGATGCGAAGCGGAGCGCGACCAGCTTTCCGACCGAAAGACTCGCGAGCGCATCGGCCGCGGGGGCGGCGCCGAGCACGCGCGCGAGGCGCATCGACATCTCGAGGCGAATGACACGGTTCTGCACGACGAGCACCATGATCCGGGACGCCAGGAGCCCCGCGATCAGTCCGGCGGCGAGCACGACAGCCGCCGCGGTAGCCAGCGACGGCGCGCGGACCAGCGCATAGGTCGCATAGAGCGTGTACAGCGTGAGCAGCGGAACCGCGACGAAGTGGTAGAGCGGGTAGAAGCGTGCGTGGTTCTGAAAGTCTTGTTCCGGTCGTGCCATGTTCGTCACTCGAAGGGAGGGGTGAGGCTGCTCAGGCTGCGTAGCGGTCGGCGTTCGCCGCGTAGTTCTTCACGCGCGTGACCATGGCGGTCAACCCCGACTCGCGCGCGCCGAGTCCGATGTTTTCCATCATTGTACGAACGAAATCGGGGGGAATGGCGAGCGTCGTCGCCGGCGGCTGATCGTTCACCGCCGAAAAGAGGATCGAGAGAAAAGCTGCGATCGTCGGCGATTGGCGCACGTTTACGTCGGCGAAGTAGTGCAACTTGCCGTCGCGATATTCCGGAAAGATGTCGACCCGCGTCTGACATTCGGGGATCACGAAGTTCGTTCGGTCGATCCCGGCGTATCGTTCCGGAAGTGGCTCGAGCTTCTTCGCGTACGAGAGCAGCGCCTGCATCTTCTCCTCGCGGCCGAGCGCGCGGAACTGTCGCAGTACGCGATCGATCGTGGGAGGGACGGCGAGCGGAGCGGATGCATCGGTCATTCGAGAAGACTAACGCTGCCCGGACGGGGCGGGGAGCCGCCGTTGGACCCCCGCGATTTGGCGGCTAGCCTTCTGCTCGCGGGACTGAGCGCGCGAGATCATTCACACGGGAGTGGAGCATGCCGACACGCAATGCATCGGCCGTCTGGGAAGGCGGTCTGCAGAAGGGAAAGGGAAGTTTTTCGGGAGCCAGCGGAAAGATCGGCGGGAGCTATTCATTCGGAACGCGCTTCGGCGAGGAGCCGGGGACGAATCCCGAGGAACTGCTCGCCGCGGCCGAGGCTGCCTGCTTCAGCATGGCGCTGAGCGTGGGTCTCGAGCAGGCGGGCTCACCGCCCACGAAGATCGAGACGAAGGCAGCGTGCACCGTCGAGAAGGTGGGCGACGGATTCGCGATCACGACGATGAAGCTCGTCGTGCGCGCCACGGTGCCGGGGATGACGAACGATGCGTTCGTCAAGATCGCACAGGCCACAAAGGAAGGATGTCCCGTGTCGAAAGCGTTGAAGGGAAACGTGAAAATCGACATGGACGCCGCGCTGGCGTAGCCGCGCGGGAGTGCTGGGGTGAAAGTCTTGCGCTCTCACCCCGGCCTTCCCTATCGTGGACGCGTCTCCGGCGGCGGCTCGCGGGGGATTCCGCCCTCTCACCTTCATCGATAGAGGTCGCTTGCCAGCAATGGAGATTCGTCCGCGTCGCGCGACAGAGCTCGTGGACGCGAGCTTTCAGCTGCTCCGCAAATACTTTCCGCTGCTCGTGACCGTAAGCGCGCTCACCATGGCCCCCGGGGTCATCTACCGCATCATCGAGCGCGACGCGATGAGCAATCCGCAGCTGATGGTTGCTCACCCTGGTGCCTTCATCGGCGTCGGTCTCACCGTGCTCCTGTGCGTCGTCGTGTGCGACGCGGTGCTCACCGTCGCCGTCTCTCAAGCCTACCTCGAAGGCGCCATCGATCTCGGCCTCGCCTTCAGCGCGGGATTGCAGGGAATGCTTGCCGTTCTTGCAGCGACGTTTTTGCGCCTCCTGCTCTTCATGGTGGTCGTCATCGTCGCCGGCGTGGCCGTCGCGCTCGTCGCTCTCTTGAAAACGCCCGCGTTGATCGTGCTAGTGTTTCCGTTCGTGATGTGGGCGACCGTATACCTGCTCCTCCGCACCTTCGCCCTCATCCCGATAGTGTTGCTGGAGCACGCGGGGCCGACTGTGGCAATGGGGCGCTCGCTCCGCCTAACGAGAGACTGTACCGCGCACGTTTTCTTCTCGCTTGCCCTCGCCTCCGTGCTGTACTTGATCGTCACCATGATCGTCTCGGTGCTCGGCTTGACATTGCTCACGCCCACGACGGCGGGGATCATCGGCGCGGTGGCGAGCATTCCGATTTATCCGCTGATGTCGGTGGTGGCGACGCTGCTCTACTACGATCTGCGGATTCGGAAGGAGGGCTTCGATCTGGAGATCATGTCGCGCGAGCTCGGCGGAGCGCCCGCGCCGCTTCCGGCGGCCTGAGAGCGATCAGCCGTTGATGGTGCGCGGTTCGCGTCGCGCGCCATCGGCGATGCCGCCGGACACCACGAAGGCCATGAGATCCGCGCTCTCACCGGCGAGCGGCTCCACCTGCAGCGCGGGGACGAGCAACAGATGTCCCGCGAACGCGTACGCCTGCGGCACGTAAACGGCCACGTAGCCGGGGAAGCCGAAGGAGTCGAGCGACTCGCGCGTGACGAAGCCGATCATCTTCACGTCGCTTCCGGGCGTGAGCGTGATGGTGACGGGAATGTCGAAGCGGCGCTTCTCGCCCACGAACGCGTTGAGGAGATCGCGCGTGGATGAATAGACGAGACGCACGAAGGGGAGCTTCTCGAAGCTCTTCTCGATCACCGACACGATCCCGGCCGAGACGAGACTCGACGCGATCATGCCCACGAGCGTGATCGTCACGAGGGTGATGACGAAGCCCGCACCGGGGATCGAGAGGTCCAGCAGTCCATCGATGCGCCGGAAGAGTGCCCAGCATACCCATAGCGTCACGGCAACCGGCGCCGTCACGACGAGCCCGCGCAGAAAATAGGCGATCAACTTTCGCATGAACGTAGAATGCGCGTGCGGGACGACCGGCGCCAGCGGAGACGCGCCGCGATGCGGTAAGTTTGGGTCGTGACCAAGACAACGACAGCGCCCCGGCGCTCACTGGTGCCGAGCGCACTCTGGCAGCGCGCGGCCGTGAGGCATCTCAAGCGCGCGGATCCAGTGCTGAAGGACATCATCGAGCGCGTGGGCCCGAGCAGATTCGTCAGAACGCCAACCGGCTCGCATCTCGACGCGCTCGTGCGCTCGATCGTGTCGCAGCAGCTCTCCACCTCGGCCGCGGCGACGATTCACTCGCGAGTGGTCGCACTCGTGGGGAAGGAGCAGCCGCTCCCCGAAGATTGGCTCGCGCTCGACGATCCCGACCTCCGCGCGGCGGGGCTCTCGCGCCAGAAGATCGCGTACATCCGCGATCTCGCGCGCCACGTGCACGAGGGACTGCTCCCGATGGCGAAGCTGCACGCGATGGCCGACGACGAGATCATTGCCGCGCTCACGCAGGTGAAGGGGATCGGCGTCTGGACCGCACAGATGTTCCTGATGTTTCGACTCAACCGTCCCGACATCCTCCCCGTGCTCGATCTGGGCATTCGCAACGCCATTCGCAGAGCGTACAAGCTGCGGAAGGAGCCGACGGCGAAGCGGATGCACACACTCGCGAAGTCGTGGGAGCCGTACCGCTCGGTGGCATCGTGGTATCTCTGGCAGAGTCTCGAGCTCCCCGTCCCCGCGCGCGTGGAAACCAGTGGCTAAGTCACGCGCACGGGCGCCGCGTGGAGCTCCGCGCGGCGCGCCGTCCAAGCCGGCGCCGCGCGCCGAGCGCTTCGAGATGTTCGCGGTGTGCGCGCCGGGGCTCGAGGATGTGCTCGAGGCGGAGATGCGCGCGCTCGGGCTCGAGGTGGGAAAACGCGACATCGGCGGCATCGCCTTCTCCGGCGGCTCGAGCGCGCTCTATCGCGCGAATCTCTGGCTGCGTTCGGCCACACGCGTCGTGGCGCGCGTGGGCACCTTCCACGCGCGGCTCTTCGATGAGCTCGAGCGCCACTCGCGCAAGCTCGCGTGGAGCCGCTTCATCGATGGCGGGCAGCCCGTGCGCCTGCGCGTGTCGACGAGCAAGTCGCGGCTCTACCACTCGGGCGCCGTCGCCCAGCGCGTCGCGGAGGCGATGGAGAAGTCGACGGGGATCGCGCCGACGGTGACGAGCGGCGGCGACGACGATGACGAGTCGGGCGAGACGCCGCTCGTGATCGTGCGACTCTTTCGCGACGACTGCACGGTGAGCATCGACACCTCGGGTGCGCTGCTGCATCGGCGCGGATATCGACTCGCCACGGCGAAAGCGCCGCTGCGCGAGACGCTCGGCGCCGCGCTCCTGCTCGCGAGTGGCTGGGATCCGGCGACGCCGCTGGTTGATCCCCTCTGCGGCGCCGGGACGATCCCGATCGAGGCAGCGATGATCGCGCGCCGCATCCCGCCCGGACTCGCGCGCACTTTCGCCTTCATGCGCTGGCCGGGCTTTCACGAGCCCACCTGGAAGAAGATCGTGGACGAGGCGCGCGCGCAGATCCTCCCCGCCGCGCCCGCGCCGATCCTCGGCTCCGATCGCGATGCCGGCGCGATCGTCGCGTCGCGCGCGAACGCCGAGCGCGCGGGAGTCGCCGCGGACATCGTCTTCGAAGAGAAGGTGATCTCGCGCATCGCGCCGACTGCCGATGCGGTGACGGGCTCGATCGTGACGAATCCGCCCTACGGCGTGCGCGTGGGCGATCGCGACGCGCTGCGAAATCTCTATGCGCAGCTCGGGACGATCGCGCGCGACCGCTTTCCCGGATGGAAACTCACCGTGCTCTCCGCCGACGCGCGGCTCGACAGCCAGATCGGTGGCACGATGGAGAAGGTCCTTACCACGAAGAACGGCGGCATCGCCGTGCGGGCAATGCGATCGACTACTTGATCCAGCCGAACCAGCTCGCGACCAGCGCGAGCGCGGAGCCCGTCATGATGATCGCCGCGAGCCCGCCCAGTGAGTTCAGCACCCAGCCGTTGCGAAAGCTCCCCATGATTTTGTGGTTATTGCTGATGATGAGCAGGATGATGATGAGCGGCGGCGCGAGAATGCCGTTGACGACGGCGGACCAGATCAGCAGGCGGATGGGATCGATCGGTGAGAAGCTGAGCGCGACGCCGATGAGCATGGAGGCCGCGATCACCAGGTAGAAGTTGCGCGCCTGGTGCGGCTTCGCGTCCATCCCGCGGCGCCACATCGCCGCCTCGGCCACCGCATACGCCGCCGATCCCGCGAGCACCGGAACGCCGAGCAGACCGGTGCCGACGAGCCCGAGCGTGAAGAGGAGCGCGGCGAGCTTGCCGGCGACGGGCTCGAGCGCCTGCGCGGCCTGCGCGGCGGTCTGCACATCGGTGTGCCCGTGCGCGTGCAGCGTCGCGCCGGCTGTCAGAATGATGAAGTACATCACGACGTTCGAGACGATCATCCCCGTCACCACATCGGTGCGCGAGCTGCGCAGCTCGCGCTCGAGCGACCGCCGCGGGCGATCGCCGAGCTCGTGATTCAGCGCCTCGTCGGCTTCGACTTCCTGTGCGGCCTGCCAGAAAAAGAGATACGGACTGATCGTCGTGCCGAAGATCGCGACGAAGGTGAAGAGGTAGTCCTTCTCCGTCGAGAAGTGGGGCAGGAACGTTCCCTTCGCGACCGCCATCCAATCCGGTTTGGCGAGGAACGCGGCGATCACGTACGCGAAGAGCACGAGCGTGAGCCATTTGAAGATCTTGAGCAGCAGCGAGTACGAGCCGTACATCAGGAAGAGCAGGATCACGATCGCGAACGCCGGAACGAGCCAGCCGTGCTTGATGTGCGTGATCAGTTCAGCGCCCGCGGCCATCCCCGACAGATCCGCCGCAATGTTGATGGTGTTGCCGACGAGCAGCAGGATGCACGCGAACCAGAGCAGCCAGGGCGGATAGTACTTGCGAAGCACCGACGCGAGCCCGCGCCTCGTGACGAGGCCGAGGCGCGCGCACATGAGCTGCACCGCGGCCATGAGCGGAAAGCTGAGGAGCGCAGTCCACAGCAAGCCGAAGCCGAAGGCGGCGCCGGCCTGCGAGTAGGTGGAGATACCCGATGGATCGTCGTCCGCGGCTCCGGTGACGAGCCCCGGCCCGAGATCGCCCAGAAAGGCGCCGATCCCTCTCTGCTTCGACTTCTTCTTGTTGCGCGGTGGCTTGCCTCGCGAGCGGAGCTTCATGCGACGCCTAAACGCACGTCGCAGGCCACGCGAGCATCAACCTTACCGCTCGGTGTAAACCTCCTGCGCAGGACGACGCTTTCCGTCCGGCAGAAGGATGGAGAGCAGGAAGCTCACGATGCCCACGACGATCGCGCCCCAGAACGCAGCCCAGAAACCGGCAACGTGAAAGTCGATTCCGAGCCTCGACGACAGCGCGCTCGTGAGCAGCAGCATCAAGGCGTTCAGCACGAAGGTGAACAGCCCGAGCGTCACGATCAGCAGCGGGAAGGCGAGAAAGCTGAGAATCGGACGGACGATCGAGTTCACGAGTCCGAACACGAGTGCCACGCCGGCGAGGCCGAGCCAGCTGCCGTGATAGGTGATCCCCGAGACGAGGCGCGTCGAGACCCACAACGCGACGGCGGTGATCAGAATGCGGATCAGGAATTTCATGACTCCTCCGTTCGGGAAGATGCAGGCAGATCATCGGCGAGACCGCGCATGCCGCGCAACTCGGGCCACGCAAAGGCCACGGCGCTGACGACGAGCACCGTCACGATCCCGCCGCCCACCACTGAGACTACAGGTCCGAGCAGCGCCGCGCTCGCGCCGGACTCGAAGCCGCCGAGCTCGTTCGACGTATCGATGAAAACGCTGTTCACCGCCGACACGCGCCCGCGCATCTCATCGGGCGTGCGCAGCTGCACGAGCGTCTGGCGCACGACGACGCTGATCATGTCGAGCCCGCCGGCGAGCACGAGCATGAGGAGCGAGAGCGGGAACGAGCGCGAAAGACCGAACACGATCGTCGCCAGGCCGAAGCCCGCGACGGCGATGAGCAGCGATCTCCCCGCGCGCTTCATCGGCGCGCGGCCGAGGAGCAGCACCGCGACCAGCACGGCGCCGATCGAGGGTGCCGCGCGCAGCCATCCGAACCCCTCGGGACCCACGTGCAGAATGTCCTTGGCGAAGACGGGAAGCAGCGTCGTCGCGCCGCCGAAGAGCACGGCGAATAGATCGAGGGTGATTGCCGCGAGGATCACCTTCGTGTGCCACACGAATCGCACGCCGCCGAGCAGCGACTGCATCGTCACGGCCTTGCGGACGCGGGCGGCCTGCTGCCCGCGAATCTGCGTGAGGCAGAAGGCGAACACCATCATGAGCGCGGCGTCGATCACGTAGACGATCCCCGCGTGGTGCCGCCAGGCGATGATGAGCCCGCCCACCGCGGGGCCAACGACGCTCGCGAGCTGCCACCCGACGCTGTTCCACGTCACCGCGTTCGCGAACTTCTCGGCGGGGACCAGCTGCGGCAACAGCGCGGCGACGGCGGGGCGATGGAAGGAGAGCCCGACGCCGATCATGAAGAGCGTGAGGTAGATGAGCGGGATCGGACCGACGGTAAAGGAGATCGCCGCGAGCGCGAGCGATCCCGCGATGAGCAGCATCAACGAGAGGAGCGCGACGCGCTTGCGATCGAAGCGGTCGGCGACGTGGCCCGCGGGGAGCGCGAGCAGGATGATCGGCACGACCTGCACGAGCCCGACGAAGCCGAGCGCGAGCGCGCGATTGGTGCGCTCGTAGAGCTCCCACCCGATCGCGACATCGATCATCTGCCCACCCACGCTCGCCACCAGCCGACCGGTGAGATAGTACCGATAGTTGGCGTGGCGGAGCGCCGCGTACGGGTCGCGCTCCGGCTTCTCAGTGGAGGCTGATACCGCGATGGACATCGTGTTCTTCTCTGGAGGTTGTGTTACGGATCACAGCTGATCCACCAGCTGTTGCACGAACAGTTGCGCGAGCCTCGTGAGGTAAAGGCCGAGTATGGTGAGTGCGATCCCGATCACGATCCACGCCGCATTCGCCATCGAGTAGCTGTCGTTGCGCGGGCCCTTCGGCGCGACCTTGCGATTCACCGCCTCCATCGAGGCGTGCACGGGGAGCAGCGCGAACACGGAGCAGAGCGCGAGCGTCCACCACGGATACTCGAAGAAACAGAAGAGCGTGATCCCGAGGTAGATCACGGCGAGGCCGGCCGAGCTCCAGCGCACCGGGATGAAGCGCGACTGCGCATCGGTGCGCACGTGCGCGAAGAGGCCGTGCGCGGTGATGGGCGCCGCGATCGCGCGCCAGAAGGGAGAAGCGCCACCGCCCGTGCGCGCATTCACCCGCTCGAAGTTCTTGAAGAACCAGTAGATCTGATACATCGACAGCGTCGTCATCGACATGACGATGAGCTTCTGTCGCGAGACCGGGAAATACGGCTGTTCCTCTGCTGTCTGTTGCGCGTGGGTCATTCAGAGGCGGTGAAGGCTCACCAATGATGACGTGTGCGCTGCCCGCGCGCACCCTGCCGTTCGATTGTTGCCTCCAGTGCTCGCCGTGGGCGCGTTCACTCGCTTTATTTCTCACGCATCGTGCCTCGTGCGACCGTCCGCAGTGCTTGTCAGCGGTCGTGGGGCGCGGTAGCGTACTCGCGGCTCCGACGGAAGAGGCTATGACCTGCGAATTGATCCGAATGGCTGGGCGATGAACATCGGCGTCGCGAAGGAGCGAGCCGCGGGCGAGCAGCGGATAGCACTCGGCCCCGACAGCATCGCGAAGCTCGTGAAGGGCGGGGCGGCAGTCCTCGTGGAGCGCGGCGCCGGGACCGCGGCCGGATTTCCCGACGCGGTGCTCGAGAAGGCGGGCGCCACGCTCGTCGACGATGCGGCTGCGCTCTACGCGAAATCCGCGATCGTGCTCCGCGTGCAGCCGCCCACCCTCGACGAGACGAAGCTCCTCGCCGAGGGCAGCGTCCTGATCTCCTCGATGCCCGCCGCCACGAGCGGCGAGCTCGTGAAGGCGCTCGCCGCCCGCAAGATCACCGCGCTCGCGCTCGAGAAAGTCCCGCGCATCACGCGCGCGCAGTCCATGGACATGCTCTCGTCGCAAAGCACGGTCTCGGGCTACAAAGCCGTGCTCATCGGCGCCGCCGAGCTTCCCAAGTTCCTTCCGTCGCTCACCACAGCCGCCGGTTCCATTCCCCCCGCGCGCGTCTTCGTGCTCGGCGCCGGCGTTGCGGGACTTCAGGCCATCGCCACCGCGCGCCGCCTTGGCGCCATCGTCTCCGCCTTCGACGTACGCGCCGCCGCCGCCGAACAGGTGATGAGCCTCGGCGCCACCTTCGTCGCGGCGGATCTCGTGGCGGCGGACGCCGAGACGAAGGGTGGCTACGCGCGCGCGCAGGGCGAGGAAGAGCGCGAGCGCACACTCGCGGCGATCGCGCGGCACATCGTGACGCAGGATCTCGTCATCACGACGGCGCTCATCCCCGGGCGCGCGGCGCCGGTGCTGATCACCAAGGCGATGGTCGAGTCGATGCTGCCCGGATCGGTGATCGTCGACCTCGCGGCGGAAGCCGGCGGCAATTGCGAGCTCACGAAGCCGAATGAGACGATTCGCGTGGGCGGCGTCACCATCATCGGCGCCGTGAATCTTCCCAGTACCGTGCCCTTCCACGCGTCGCAGATGCTCAGCCGCAACATCCTCACGCTGCTGCAGCACCTGATCAAGGAGAACACACTCACGATCGACCTCAGCGACGAGATCACCAAGGCGATGGTCGTGACCCACGACGGAGCGGTCGTATGAATGTGACCGGGTTCATGCAGTTGTACGTGTTCATCCTCGCGGCGTTCGTCGGCTACCAGATCATCACGCGCGTGCCGCCGCTGTTGCACACGCCGCTCATGTCGGCGACCAACGCGATCTCCGCGATCTCGCTCGTCGGCTCGCTCGTCGCCGCCGGCTCCGACCGCGGGCCCGTGAGCACCTGGCTAGGCGTCATCGCCGTGACGGCGGCGACGATCAACGTGGTCGGCGGATTCGTCATCACCGATCGCATGCTGAAGATGTTCCGTCGCGAACCGACGGCGCCGAAGGACGCACTCCCGGCCACTTCCCCGGAGGCCGCGAAAGCGGTCGAAGGTAAATAATGCGGGAGACCTTCACGCAGGTCACGTATGTCATCGCGTCGATCCTCTTCATCCTCGGCCTGCGGAGCCTGACCAAGCCGGACACCGCGCGGCGGGGCATGCACTACGCAGCGCTCGGCATGCTGCTCGCCATCATCGGCACGCTCGTGCAGCACGAGATCGTCCGCTACGACTGGATCGCCGGTGGCCTCATCGTCGGCACGATCATCGGCATCCCGCTCGGCACGAAGGTTCCGATGACGGCGATGCCGCAGCGCATCGCGATCTCGCACATGTTCGGTGCGCTCGCGGCGACGCTCGTCGGCGTCGCGGAGTACTGGCTGTACGGCGAGAAGCTCGGCACGGTGAAGATGGCTGCCGTGGGCTTCGAGGTGCTGTTCGGCGCGCTCACGATCACCGGCAGCTTCATGGCCTTCGGCAAGCTGCAGGAGATCATCACTGGCCGCGCAGTGACGTACAAGGGGCAGAATGCGGTGAACATCACGCTCTTCGGCGTGACCGTCGCGATGTTCATCTATCTGATTTTCTATCCCGGCAACGCGGTCGTGTTCTACACGATGATCGGGCTCGCACTGCTCATCGGCGTCTTCATGGTGCTTCCGATCGGCGGCGCGGACATGCCGGTCGTCATCTCGCTCCTGAATTCGTACGCGGGACTCGCGTCCGCCGCGACCGGATTCGCGATCGGGAACAACGTGCTCATCATCGCGGGGGCGCTCGACGGCGCGTCGGGATTCATTCTGTCGATCGTGATGAGCAAGGCGATGAACCGATCGTTCCAGAACGTGATTTTCGGCGCGTTCGGCGCGGCGCCCACGGTGTCGGCGAAAACCGTGTCGGGGCTCAGCGTGCGCTCGATCAGCGCCGAGGATGCGGCGATTCAGCTGGCGTACGCGAAGCTCGTCATCGTGGTGCCAGGCTACGGCATGGCGGTGGCCCAGGCGCAGCACCAGGTGCGCGAGCTCGCGGAGCTCATCGAGAAGAAGGGCGGGGAGGTGAAGTACGCGATCCATCCGGTGGCGGGGCGCATGCCGGGACACATGAACGTGCTGCTGGCCGAAGCGAACGTGCCGTACGACCGGCTGTACGACATGGAGGAGATCAACGGCGATTTCGAACGCGCCGATGTCGCGCTCGTGATCGGCGCGAACGACGTCGTGAATCCGGCCGCGCGCAACGACAAGTCGAGCCCGATCTTCGGCATGCCGATCCTGAACGCGGACAAGGCGCAAAACATCATCGTGCTCAAGCGCAGCATGAACCCCGGCTTCGCGGGAATCGAGAACGAGCTGTTCTACAACGACAAGACGAGTCTGTTGTTCGGCGATGCGAAGACGTCGCTGTCGAAGCTCGTGGCGGAGATGAAGACGGTGTGAAGACGTTGCGCGCGCTCGCGATCGGCGCGGCGCTCGTGGGCCAGGGCTGCTCGAAGTCGGATGCGCCGCCGGCGCGCCACGCCGGCACCGACTCGGCCGTCTCCTCCGTCATCGCCAAGGCAGAGGAGAATCGCGCTGCGCAAACCGACGAGTGGAATCGCGCTGAAATCGTGAAGCGGCTCAAGGAGGCGGGGCTCGTGGTCGAAGACAGCGGCCGCGTCGCGCATCACAAAGGGCTCGACGTCGACGGCGCGCTGCTCACCGTGAGCGGCAGCCCGCTCGAGCTCTACATCTATCCCACGGCCGCCGATCGAAAGAAGGGCTCGGCGGCGCTCGACACGACGACGCTCGCGACAGTCCCGCCTGCGCAGCGCCCGCGCTACATCATCTCGGGGAATCTCATCGCGATCCACGTCACGCCGCGCGATGTGCTCGCCGAGCGGGTGGAGAACGTGCTCACCGCGCGCCACGCGGGGGCGCCGTAGTGTCCTCGCCCGAGCGGAGCACGAGTCGAAAGGCCGCGGCCGCGGGTGACTGAGAGGCGCCGGTAAGGCGCAGCTCAGTGAGCGCGCGCGGAAAGGTGAGGCCGCGCAGCCGAAGTGCGACGATGCGCCCGAGCGCGACCTGATCCTCGATCGCCGCACGTGAGACGATCGCCACGCCGAGCCCCGCGGCGACGGCGCGCATGATCGCCTCGGTGCTCGAAAGGCGCAGCACGATTCGAAGTGAGATGCCCTGGGCCGCGAGCGCCGCCTCCGCCACTCTGCGCGTGCCCGAGCCGCGCTCGCGCCCAATGAACGGCGCCGTCGACAGATCGGCGGGCGTCACGCGCCGCTTCCGTGCGAGCGCGTGATGTGGTGGCGCGATGAGGACCAGCTCGTCGTCGCGCCACGCGAGGACGGACAGGCGAGGATCGTCGACCGGGCCCTCGACGAGCGCGACTTCCACGCGCCGCTCGAGCAGGGCGCTCGTGACATCGCGGGTGTTGGCGGTGGTGATGCGGAGCGCCACACCGGGATGCTCCGCGCGGAAGTGCGCCAGATAGCTCGGCAGCAGATACGTGGCGATCGTGGTGCTCGCTCCAATGCGGAGCACTCCGTCCTCGAGTCCCTGAATCCTGCGGAGCTCCTCCTCCGCCATGCGTTCGATGGCGAAGAGCTCGCGCGCCCGCGCGAGCAGCGCCGCGCCGGCATCCGTGAGTCGATGCGCGCCGGCCGCTCTGTCGAACAGCGTCGTCTGCAGCTGGCGTTCGAGCTCCCGCACCGACTTTGACACGGCCGGCTGGCTGAGGTGCAGCGACTCCGCCGCGCGTGAGAATCCTCCGAGCTCGGCGACGCGAGCGAAGATCCGCAGGTGGTGGAGGTTGAGGGCCATAAGGAAAGGTTATGAGAACATGAGGAATATGTCTTTGTCTTATGATCGTTGTGCGGATAGCGTTCGGCAACGACGATGTCAGCCTCCACCCTGCCGACGCTCGCCTCCGAGCCGCTCCCGACGCGCACGCTCCGGCTCCTCCCGGGCGTCGGGCTCGCCGCGCTCGTCGGGCTCGTGGCCCTGCTCATCGCCTCCCTCGAAACGCGAGTCATCGGCCACCCCGTCATCGAAGGATTGGTCGTCGCCATTCTGCTTGGCATGGCCGTTCGCGCCTGTTGGGTACCGCCGCGCGCGATCGAAGCGGGGGTCAGATTCACCGCGACGCAGGTACTGGAAGCAGCCGTCCTCCTCCTCGGCGCCTCGGTCGACCTTCCGCTGCTCGTGCGCGCCGGCCCCGCACTCGCGTTGGGCATAGTGCTGCTCGTCGTCCTCGGCATCACCTTCAGCTACGGCATCGGGCGAGTGGTGGGGCTGCCGCACAAACTCGCCGTGCTCGTCGCATGCGGAAACTCGATTTGCGGTAATTCCGCGATCGCCGCCGTGGCACCGGTGATTCGCGCGGACAAGGAACACGTCGCATCCTCGATCGCCTTCACGGCCATTCTCGGCGTCGTCGTTGTGATCGGGCTGCCGTTCCTCATGCACCCGCTGAAGCTCAGCTTCTACCAGTACGGCGTGCTCGCGGGACTCACCGTCTACTCGGTGCCGCAGGTGTTGGCGGCGGCCTTCCCGGTGAGCGGATTGTCGGGGCAGGTGGGAACGCTCGTGAAGCTCGTGCGTGTGTTGATGCTGGGACCCGTCGTGCTGTTTTTCGCACTGACGCATCGCAAGGACGGCGACGCGCTCGGCACGAGAGCGCCGGGCATTCAACTCGCCAGATTCGTCCCCTGGTTCATCATCGGATTTCTCGTGCTCGCGGCGCTTCGGTCGAGTGGCGCGATTCCCGCGGCCGCAGCCAATGCGATGAAGAACGTGTCGACCTGGTTGACCGTGGCCTCGATGGCGGCGCTCGGGCTCGGTGTCGATCTCAAGGCGATCCGGAAGGTCGGTCCGCCCGTGATCATCACCGTGACGGCCTCGCTCCTGGTGCTCATCGTGCTCAGCGTGACGCTGATCAGGATCCTCGCGCTCCAGTAGCGCCCGCAGCGTCGCTCAGCTCGCGCGCCCCAGCGTCCGCTGGAAAATCACGAGCGAGCTGTCGAGCGGCGCGATCTTGATCGCCTTGGCGATCGCCTTTCGCGCAGCCGCCGTGTCGCCGCGCGCGAGCGCCAACTCCGAATGCATCCGCAGCAGCGACTCGGGACGCCCACCCTTGAGCGAGTCCGCGATCGCGAGCTCCGCGCCCGCTTCGTCGAGATGTCCGCGCTGCCGCAGCATGTTCGCGAGCAGAAAATGGAGGTTGCCACTGTGCGGCTGCAGCTTGAGCGCCTCCCGGTACGTCGCGATCGATGAGTCGGGCATGTCCTTGTTGTAGAATGCCTCGCCCTTCATCACCGCGTGCCAGTTGAGGCTCGTGGAATCGTGCGCGGGCACGCGCGCGAGCTCCGCGAGCACGGAGTCCGGGCCGCGCCTCGTTCCCAGCGCGACGAGATACATCACCCACGTCTGCTCCGACGTCGCATTCTCCTTCGTCGCATCGCGCAGCAGCGCGAGCTCGCCCTCGTACGCGCCGATCGCGTGCAGCTGCTCGGAGTAGAAGAAGACGATGTTGTCGTTCGCCGGCTCGAGATAGTGCGCGCGCTGGAGATACTTGATCGCCTTCTGATGATCGCCCTGGTTCGCGTAGAGATCGCCCATCAGCTGCCAGGGACGAGACGCGAGCGGCGCCTGCTCGATCCCGTGCAGAAAGAGCGTGTAGTTCGTCTGCCACGGCAGCACTTCCGGATACGTCACGAGCAGCGCGCCGATCGCCACCGCCGTGAGTGGCACCCCCGTCGCCAGCCGCGCCACGAACGTCCCGCTCACGGCGTGCACCCACCCGTACACCGCATTGATCGCCCACGCCGCCAACAGCGCCACGCCGACGGTGGGGAGGTACAACGTGCGCTCCGCCAGCAGCTGCCCCGTGGGCACCAACAGATTCGACGCCGGCAGGAATGCGATCACCACCCACGCGATCGCCACGAGCGGGCGACGGTCGCCGCGCCACGCGAGCACCGCTGCCGCCACCACGATGAGCGCCGCCGTCGCCAGCGAGAGCACCGCCCAGATCGTCGGCTCCGTCAGCGGAATCACGATGTCGGATCCGTAGTGCATCCGTAGCTTGCTCGGCCACACCAACAGCCGGCCAATCAGCGGCCACGCCGCCGTCATCGTCCAGAAGCGCGGCGCGAACGTGAAGTTGCGCACCTCGTGCGTCACCCAGTGCTGACTCACCGTGAGTCCGCCGAGCACGAAGTAGCGCGCGGTCACGACTCCGATGAGCGCGACGGTGCACAGCGCCCACACGCGCCAGCCGCCCACGAGCACCGCGCGAAAGGTCGGCCGCTTGGCCGAGTCCGCAGCTCGCCATCCCCACAGGCACAGGAACGCGATGGCCGGAATCCCCGCGCCGCTCTCCTTCGCGCCGATCGCGAGCGCATACGCACCGGCGGCGAGCAGCGCCGGCTTCCACCCGATCTCCACTCCGCCACCGCTTCGCATCGACGCGCGCAACACGATCCCGATGCACGCGATGCCGAAGAGCGCGACCAGCACCTCGCTCGAGTTCACGATGTTCGCCACCGCCTCGACGTGCACCGGATCCAGCGCGAACAGCAGCGCGCCGAAGAACGCCGCCCAGCGATTCGTCGCGCGCGAGAGCAGCCACCACAGCCCGAGCGTGGTCGCTACGTGGATCACGATCGCATACAGATGGAAGATCCACGGCTTGCCGCCGCCCACGTTCCAGAGCAGCGCGTACATGAATTGCGCGACCGGGCGGTAGAGTCCCGTCTCCGGATTCCCCCAGTAGCTCTGCACCCACGCCTGCGCCACGCCGAGCCACGTGTGGCGCGACGGCACCTCCACGATGACGCCGAGGTCATCGTAGACGAAGCCGAAGGTGAGTGACGAGAGGTACGGCAGCGCCGCCGCGAGAATCAGCAGAAACAGCGCGACACGCTCGGCGGTGAAGATCCTGCGCCAGCCCGTCGTGGCGCCGGAGGGGGGAGGTGGTGCGGAGCTCATGTCACAGTGGAGGGAGAAAACACGTTCGGGTCAGGCATCTGCCTGACCCGAACATGGAGGAACATACGTGCGCCTACCGCAGAATCACGGATCGCAGGTGATGATACCGTCGAGGGTCGTCGCAGCAGCCTGGCTGCCGAAGCCGGCATAGCACTGCTTCGTCGTCGCCTGGTGACTCGACGTGCCCTTCCAGCCCTTCGCATCCGCGGCCATGTTCGAAATCGTCACGCCCTGCGACGTCGTGAAGTTCAACGCGCTCAGGTCCGTGCTGTACGTCTGGTTGCCGGAGAAATAGGCCTCTTCAGACGTGGCGAGGTTGCGCAGATCCGACTTCTCGGAGGCGAGATACGCCTTCTCCTTCGTGCTCGCGAACTTCGGAATCGCGATCGCGGCCAAAATGCCGATGATGACGACGACGAT
>Ga0105249_10000180_pt1 | contig 74064 bp, 75 predicted proteins | sample KBSS44metaG_FD_81522 | JGI IMG/M metagenome (GOLD analysis project Ga0105249, IMG submission 81522) | Switchgrass rhizosphere microbial communities from Kellogg Biological Station, Michigan, USA - KBS S4-4 metaG | ecosystem: Host-associated > Plants > Roots > Rhizosphere > Soil | place... | reverse complement strand
GGCGTCGCGCCCGCGGGCAGGTGCACATGGATGTCGCGCGTTTTCGGAAATTCGGGATCGATGCCGAGGATGCTCGCGCGCGAGCGCGCGTACGTGAGCGCGGCGTTCGCTGATTCCTTCAGCACGTCGCCGAGCGTGCCGGTGAGTTGCAGCCGGCCACGCCCGCGCACCACGGCGACTTCGATCTCGAGCAGATCGCCACCGACCGTCGTGTACGCGAGCCCCGTCGCGACGCCCACCTTGTCCTCGAGCGTCTGCTCTTCGGCATCGAACGGCGGGACGCCCAGCAGCTCCTTCAGGTCGGAGAGCGCAACGTGCATCGGCTCGGGCACCACCTGCTTCGCCGCCGCCGCCTTGCGCGCGAGCTTGCGCGCGATCCGCGCGATGCGGCGCTCGAGCTCGCGCACCCCCGCCTCGCGCGTGTAGAGTCGCGTCACCGCGGGAATGACATCGGCGTCGAAGGTGACGAGCTTCGGATCGAGCCCGTGTGCGGTGAGCTGCCGCGGCACCAGAAACTGCCGCGCGATCGCGTGCTTCTCGTGATCGACGTAGCCGGGAAGGCGGATGATCTCCATCCGGTCGCGCAGCGGCTCGGGGATTTGCGCGAGCGAGTTCGCCGTCGTCACGAACAGCACCTGCGACAGATCGTAGTCGACCTCGAGATAGTGATCGTTGAAAGCCGTGTTCTGCTCCGGATCGAGCACCTCGAGCAGCGCGCTCGATGGATCGCCGCGCCAATCCTGCCCCATCTTGTCGACCTCGTCCAGCAGGATCACCGGATTCACGACCTCCGCCCGGCGCATCGCCTGGATCACGCGCCCCGGCAGCGAGCCGATGTACGTGCGCCGATGCCCGCGAATCTCCGCCTCGTCGCGCACGCCGCCGAGCGACATGCGCACGAAGGTGCGTCCGAGCGCGCGCGCGATGGAGCGGCCGAGCGAGGTCTTGCCGACGCCCGGCGCGCCGACGAGACAGAGGATCGGCCCCTCGAGCTTGCCGACGAGCGCGAGCACGGCGATGTAGTCGAGGATGCGGTCCTTCACATCGCTGAGCCCGAAGTGATCCTCGTCGAGCACGATCTGCGCGCGTGCGACGTCGACGACATCGTCGCTGCGCTCCGTCCACGGGAGCGCGACGATCCAATCGAGATAGTTGCGCGCGACGGTCGACTCGGGCGACATCGGCGCGGTGCGGCGCAGCTTGCGCATCTCGCGATCCGCGCGCTCGCGCACCGCGGGCGGGAGCTGCTTTTTCTCGAGCGCCGCTGTTAGCTCCTCGAATCCATCGCCCTCGTCCTGCCCGAGCTCACGGTGGATCGCCTTGAGCTGCTCCTGCAGATAGAACTCGCGCTGATTCTGGAAGAGCGAGCCGCGCACTTCGCCCTCGATTTTGCGCTCCAGGCGCAAAATCTCGATTTCGGAGTTGAGCGTGTCCGCGAGCTGCGAGAAGAGTGCACCGATGTTCGCGGACTGCAGATACTCCTGTCGCTGATCGAGGCGCACGAGCATGTGCGCGGCGATCGCGAATGCTTGCTTCTCGCGCGCCTCCGTTCCCTGCACGAGCGCGACGACCTCCGCGGGGAGGCGCCGGTGCAGCGCGACGTACTCCTCGAAGAGCGTGACGACGCGCCGCGCCATCGCGCGCTCGTCCGCGCCGCCCGCGGGCTCGTCGAGCTCGAAGGGCGTGACGATGGCGCGCAGCACTTTGTCCGTGGGCGCATAGCGCGTGACCTTCGCGCGCGCGACGCCTTCGACCAGCACCTTCGTCGTCCCGTTGGGGAGTCGGGCGACCTGGAGCACGCGCCCCGCCACGCCCACGCGGAAGAGATCCGCCGCGGCGGGGTCCTGCGTATCCGCCGTGCGCTGCGAGACGAGGAAGATCCACCGATCACCGGCGAGCGCCTCTTCCACGGCCGCGAGCGATGCCGCCCGCCCCACGAGGAGCGGGATCACCATGTACGGAAAAATCACGACATCCCGGAGCGGGAGCACCGGGAGTCGCTCGTCGAGCTCGAACTTCTCTTCGTCGCGGGTGAGGGTCAGCGTCATGCCCTCAATATACCTCCCAGGCGCCGAATCGCCCCCGCGAGGAAGCCGTGAAACCTACGGCGCCCCGGTTCGTACGCCTGAGCATGCGGATCGGCGCGCGCGCCCGTCGCGCGCGTCACATTCGGCCTCGCGACTTCAGCCCGGAGTGGACTCCGATGATCACGCGCATTCCCACCGTTCGCCTGTCGGTCGCGCTCGTCGTCGTCGCGCTCTGGGGCGCCCCGGCCGTCCGCGCCCAGAACAACGGCATGAGCCTCGAGCTCCACACCAACGAAAACGTTTCTGCGAGCTCACTCGGGCTCCCGCACTTTCCGACCTCGCACTCCTACAAAGGCGAGTCGAAAGATTCGGCCGCCGACGTCGGGTTCACCTTCGGCAGCTTTCACTTCAGAGTCATGACGTCGAAGTACGAGACGAACGCCTCTGCGGATCAGGTCATCGACTTCTACCGCAAGCCACTCGCGCGCTTTGGCGAGGTGCTCGAGTGCGAGCATGGCAAGCCGGTCGGCGAACGCAAGGCGACGAAGGAGGGGCTCACGTGCTCCGACACGCAGGGGCCACACGCGCATGCGAAAGCGGACTACGATTCCCCGCGGCAGCTGCGCAGTGGCACTCCCGAGCGTTATCGCGTCGTCGCCATCGAGGCGTCGGAGGCGGGCGAGACACACTTCACGCTCGTCTATCTCGAGGTGCCAAAGGACGACGACTCGCACTGAGTGGCGGGCGAGTTACGTACGGGTGGATACATTTTCGCGCGCCCGCATGCATCTTTCTTAATCGTCATGGACGGGGGTCGATCGGCCTTCACGACATGGTCGTGTCTCTCGTGTCGTGAGGGTGTGCATGCACCGACTCGCTCTACTGCTGCTCGCCATAGCATCAACCAGCGCCGCTGCCCAGTCCGGCGAGCGCCCGTGTCCCGCCGGTCCCGCCCTCCGCGCCAGCGTCCCGCCCTCTGCCGACGCCGCCTCGATGCCAGGCATGGACATGTCGTCGTCGGCCGTTCAGGTCGACAGCGCGCGTAAGGAGATTCGCATCGTCGCCGGGCCATTTCGCATCGCGGCGATGGAGCACGAGAGCGACGACATGATGATGATGGACACGCCGGTACTGCGCGTCGCGTGGCCGGTGAATGGTTGGGTGCGCGGCTACAGCGTGCAGCTCTGCGACGGCGATGCCGCTGGCGGCACCGCGCTCGCGCACGGCATGGTCCATCACGTGGGGCTCGCCAACTACAGTCGCCGCGAGCTGCTCTATCCGATGGTCGAGCGGCTCATGGCAGTGGGGAAGGAGACGCCGCGCGTGTCGCTCCCCGGCAACGTCGGCGTTCCGCTCGCGCGCGGCGATACGCTCGGGCTCTACTCCGCGTTTCACGATGTGGATGGCAAGACGGTCGAGCGCGCGTACGTGATCGTGACGCTGCCGTGGATCCCCGCCGGCCATGCCAATCCGATTGACGTGATGCCGTTCTTCGCCGACGCGAACTGCGTCATCGGCGGCACCTCAGCGTGGGACCTTCCACCCGGCCGCTCCGAGAAGAGCTCGGAATTCACGATGCCACTCGGCGGCTCCCTGCTAGCACTCGGCGGACACGTGCACGACTATGCGCGCTCGGTGCGGCTCGAGGACGCCGAGAATGGAAAGGTACTCGTGCGACTGAGCACCAAGCTCACCGCCGACGGACACCTCATCACGCTCGGCAAACGCGTCTTCGGCTTCCACGAAGAGGGGCTGCCGCTGCTCGCGAATCACCGGTATCGCGTGGTGGCCGAGTACGAGAACCCGACCGGGCACGTGCTCAAGCAGGGCGGGATGGCGTCGATGGCGGGGGCCTTCGTGCCGGACGACGTGCGGGAATGGCCGCGTCTCGATCCCACCAACGCCGATGTCGTGCGCGACATCGCGAGCGTGGGCGCGCACGACATGGTGAAGTGAGAGAGACCCGCTAAGCGAACAGGACCTTGGAAGCGGACTGAAGGCCCCGGGGGCGCCGAATGGGCGTTCCTGTGGGTACACCTGTTCATCCGCTGGCATGGTACGCTATCATACGTAATGCTGCGGGGAGGGGTCGTACCCTGGCTCCCCAAGAAAGCACTGCCGTAAGTCCTCGTGCGCCGGCGCCGACGGTCGCCTCCCACACGCGCACATCGCCTCTTCCCATCTGAACGCTCGTGGGACGGGAGGCACGATGAAGAGACTACGTATTGGCATCCTGGATCTGGTCGCGCGCGCGCCGTCGACGCACCTCTGGTCCAGGATCATGAATCCGAATTTCGCCAGCGTGATGCCGCAGGCGATCGCGGTCTGGTGCGAGCAGGATGGACATGACGTCCATTACGTCTGCTATACAGGCGCGGAAGTGCTCTCGGACGTCCTTCCCAAGGACATTGACGTGCTGTTCATTGGCGCGTTCACCGAAGCGGCTCAGCTCTCCTACGCGATCAGCGCGCTCTTTCGTGCACGCGGCGCGATCACCGTCCTCGGCGGACCGCACGCGCGCTGCTATCCCGAGGATGCGACGCGCTTCTTCGACTACGTGCTCGGCTTCACCGATCACGAGACGATTCGCGATGTGATTCGCGAGCGGGCGCAGCACCGGCCCATCGGAACGCAGATGAGCGCGCTCCGCCAGCCGACGCAGCTGCCCGGCGCGCAGGCGCGCTGGAAGTTCATCGCGCCCACGCTCGAGAAGGCGAAGATGTTCAAGCTCGTGCCGATGATCGCGAGTCTCGGATGCCCGTATACCTGCTCCTTTTGCATCGACTCCACGGTCGACTACCAGGCGATGTCCTACGAGCAGCTCGCCAGCGATCTCCGCTTTCTGCGCACGGTGATGAAGAAGCCGTACGTGGGCTGGCAGGATCCGAACTTCGGCGTGCGCTTCGACGAGATGCTCGGCGTGATCGAGGAGGCCGTGCCGCCCGGCAGCGTGCACTTCGTGGCCGAGAGCAGCCTGTCGCTGCTCTCCGAGCCACGACTGCAGCGACTGCGCAAGAACGGCTTTCTCGCGATGCTCCCGGGCGTCGAATCGTGGTTCTCGCTCGGCAACAAGTCGCGCACGGGGAGCACGTTCGGCGAGCAGAAGGTGCGCCAGGTGGCAGAGCATGTGAACATGATCCTCCGCTACATCCCGTACGTGCAGACGAACTTCGTGTTCGGGCTCGACTGCGACGAAGGCCAGGAGCCGTTCGAGCTGACGAAGAAATTCGTCGATCTCGTCCCTGGTGCGTTCCCCGCATACTCGCTGCTCACCGCGTTCGGGCGCGCGGCGCCGCTCAACCTCGAGTTCCAGCGCGACGGTCGCGTGCTGTCGTTCCCGCATCACTTTCTGGACAACCACGGCGCGATGAACGTGCGCCCCAAGAACTACACGTGGTCGCGCTTCTACGATCACATGATCGACCTCACGCACCACTCGTTCATGCCGCGCACCGTGGCGCGCCGGCTGAAGGCGAATCGAATGTTCATTCCGCGCACACTCAACGTCATTCGGGCGTTCGCGGGCGAAGGACGGTCGCGGTACCTGTACTATCGAACCATTCGCGAGCACCTCGAGCACGACGTGCCCATGCGCGCGTTCTTCGATGGCGAGAGCGCGACGGTGCCGAGTTTTTACGTGAACCGGATCCGCAACGACCTGCAGAGCTATTGGGATGCGCTTCCGAAGGACGCGCTCTTTCACGATCCGAACGCGTATCTGCGAAGCTCCACGAGAGTGTTGAACGCCAGGGCGCCGGCGCCCAGGCCGGCGGCGGATGCCGCGATGGTGCAGTAGAGCGAAGCGAAGTGACGGATGCAAAACGGGGACGCCGATTCGGCGCCCCCGCTTTCGTTTCGTGACTAGTGGAGTGAATCTGAGATGGTGATAGCATTCGGGGGCCGCTGCATCCCCGCTGAGTGCGTTGCGCGTCGTCGCCATAGCGCTGCTATGCCTCCTCCGCGCGCCTTCCCATCGTGGCGCATCGACCCCCTCGGTGCTTACCACATCTCAGATTCACTCCACTAATGCCGAGCGATCAGGCTTCCTTCTTCTGTCGCTTGGGCGAGATCTCGAGGAGGGGCGGCGTGCCATTGAGCACGCACGACTCGGTGATCTTGACCTCGGTGATGTCGTCGCGGCTCGGGAGGTCGAACATGACGTCGGTCATGAGCTCCTCGAGAATCGCGCGGAGGCCGCGGGCGCCGGTGCCGCGCTTGAGCGCGCGCTGTGCCACGCCACGGAGCGCTGCTTCGTCGAAGGTGATCTTCACCTCTTCGAGCTCGAAGAGCTTCGTGTACTGCTTCGTGAGCGCGTTCTTGGGCTCCTTGAGGATGCGCACGAGCGAGTCCGCATCGAGCGCTTCGAGGGCGACGGTGACGGGGAGTCGGCCGACGAGCTCGGGGATGAGGCCGTAGCGCAGCAGATCGTCGGGCTCGACATCGGCGAATGGGTTCTTCGCGAGGTCCGTCGCCTTGCCGTTCGCCAGCTCTTCCTTGGTGAAGCCGATCTGCCGGCGACCGGTGCGCGCCTCGATGATCTTTTCGAGGCCGTCGAAGGCGCCGCCGCAGATGAAGAGGATGTCCTTCGTGTTGATCTGGATGTATTCCTGCTGCGGGTGCTTGCGGCCGCCCTGCGGCGGAACCGAAGCGACCGTGCCCTCGAGGATCTTGAGGAGCGCCTGCTGCACGCCTTCGCCGGACACATCGCGCGTGATGCTCGGGTTCTCGCTCTTGCGGGCGATCTTGTCGATCTCGTCGATGTAGACGATCCCGCGCTCGCACTCGGCGACGTTGAACTCGCCGGCCTGGAGCAGTCGGACGAGGATGTTCTCGACGTCTTCGCCGACGTAGCCCGCTTCCGTGAGCGTGGTGGCGTCCGCGATGGTGAAGGGGACGTCGAGGATGCGCGCGAGCGTCTGGGCCAGGAGCGTCTTGCCGACGCCGGTGGGGCCCATGAGCAGGATGTTCGACTTGTCGAGCTCGACGTCATCGTCGCGCCCGGTGGTGCAGTTGATGCGCTTGTAGTGGTTATAGACGGCGACGGCGAGCGCCTTCTTGGCCCGTTCCTGCCCGATCACGTACTGGTCGAGCACGTCCTTGATTTCCTGGGGCGTGGGGACCTGGGTGATCGCTTCAGCTACCTCGCGCTCTTCGTCCTCGGCGAGGATCTCGTTGCAGAGAGAGATGCACTCGTTGCAGATGTAAACCGAGGGTCCCGAGATGAACTTCCGAACGGAGTCCTTGGACTTTCCGCAGAAAGAACAACGCAGGTGTTTATCGTGACTCATTGGCATCCGCGAAAGCGAGGGAGAGCGGGTGTTCGGGAGCGCCAGGAAGGAGCAAGGCGCGGGGAGGCGCTATTAGTTAACACGCCTCCCGCGAGCCGGTCAAGCGACTTGACAGCCTTGTGAATCATTTCACAAGACGGCCTTCTTCTCCGTCGGAACAAGTGCACGTTCCTGCGCGATCACCGCATCGATGATGCCGTATTCCTTGGCCTCTTCGGCGCTCATGAAGCGATCCCGGTCGATGTCGCGCTCGATCTGTTCCACCGGCCGCCCGGTGTGCTTGGCCATCAGCTCGTTCATCTTCGCGCGCAGGTACAGGATCTCGCGCGCCTGAATCTCAATGTCCGCTGCCGTACCCTGCGCGCCGCCCGATGGCTGGTGAATCATGATGCGGGCGTGCGGGAGCGCCATGCGCTTGCCCGGTCCGCCGGCCGCGAGGAGGAACGCGCCCATGCTCGCCGCCATTCCCATGCAGATCGTCCGGATCGGCGCGTTCAGGAACTGCATCGTGTCGTAGATGGCCATCCCCGCGCTCACGCTGCCGCCCGGAGAGTTGATGTAGATGTTGATGTCGCGCTCAGGGTTGTCCGCATCGAGGAACAGCAGCTGGGCAATGATGATGTTGGCGACATCATCGTTGATCGGCGTGCCGAGGAAAATGATGCGGTCCATGAGGAGCCGCGAGAAGATGTCGTACGTGCGCTCGCCGCGGCTGGACCGCTCGATGACGTACGGGGGATAGATGGACATCTGCGTTTCCCGTTCTCTGGAGAAATGGTGCGTGGCCCGGAACGCTCCGGACTACGCGTGCTCTATCAGGTTCTTCTCACTCAGCCACGCGAACACCTTGTCCTCAGTGATGCTCCGTTCGAGCTCCTTGAGTCGCCCGGCCTTCTGCAGCGATGCGTAGACCTGTCCCGGCTCCGCGCCGCGCTTCTTCGCCACGTCCGCCACGCGATCATCGATATCGGCTTCGGACGCCGCGAGTCCTTCGCGCGCGGCGATCGTCTCGATCACGAGATCGCGACGAACCTGCCGCACGGCCATGGGACGAAACTCAGAGCCGAACTTCTCTCGCTCATCTTCCGGAATCTGATACGCTTCGCCGTACGCCTGCACGAGCTGATTCACCCAACTCGGTGGAACGTCGAACGGATTCGCCGCGAGCAGCTCGTCGATCAGCTTCTGGCGCACGTCCGAATCCGCTTCGTGCTCCGCGTGCCGCGCGAGATCCTCGCGCACGGTGGCGTGGAGCGCATCGAGTGAATCGAAGTCGCCGACCTCGCGCGCGAACGCGTCGTCGAGCGCGGGGAGCGACTTGCGTTTCACGTCCGTAAGAGAGACGCGTACCTTCTTGGTTTTGCCACGCTGGGCCTCGTCCGGGAAGTCCTCCGGCCACTTGACGGCCCGCTCGGTGCTCTCGCCGGGCGCCGTCTCCATGATCAGCTCTTCGATCCCCGGAATCGCCTGCTCGCCGCCGAGGACGAGGCGGTACTCCTTGCCCTCGGGCATGTTGCCGTCGTCGTCCGCCGTCGCGAGCTGCACGGTCACCATGTCACCGGGCTGCGGGCGCTCGGTCACGGGCGACCACGTCGCGCGTTGATCGCGCAGCGTCTCGACCTGCTCGCGGAGCTGCTCGTCGCTCACCGGCTTCGATGTGCGCGTGACCTTGAACCCCGACGTGTGCGGGAGCTCGATCGACGGACGGATCTCGAGGTGTAGCTGGAAGGTGAGCGGCTGGCCGTCTTCGGCCTTGAGGTCGTGGATGTGTGGCTGCGTCGCGAGGTCGAGCTTCTCGCGATCGAGCACTTCCTTGAACGCGGCCTGCACGAGCCCCTCGATGGCTTCCTGGCGGATGGCCGCGGCGAACTTCTTCCGCACCATGCCCGCGGGCGCCTTCCCTGGGCGAAAGCCCGGGAGCCGCACCTGGCTCGCATAGCGCTTCGCGGCGCGATCTTCGGCCTGCTCCACTTCGGGGAGCGGCACGGACACTTCGAGGAGGCGTTCGAGCCCCTCGGACTTGACTGGAGTGATGTCTATCTGCATGCCGGGAAAGATAACGCGTTCCCGGGCGAACATCGCTCTAACGACTGGCTTCGGCCCGTTCGTGCGCCAGCGACCAACCCTGGTGAATCGACTCCATTACCGAATCCGGTCTCGTCAGCTGGATCATGTGTCCCGCGCGCGGCAGCACGACGAGATGCGAGTGGTGCACCTGGTTGTGAAGCCGGTAGCCATGGCGCGAGGGCGATGCGACGCGATCGCCTTCGCCAACGACGATGACGACGGGCATCGCGATGTCGCCGTAGCGCGTAACGAGCCCCGCAGCCGAGCGGAGCGCGGCGGTGTTGCGCGCGAGGCGGCGGCGCTCGCTCGGACGGCGAATCGCGGCGGCTTCGCGTAGCGGTACCAGCGCTTCGGCGAACGGCACCGGCTCGGGGGCGAACTTGGCGCGCAGTGCCGCGTCGTGCGCGGGGCGGCCGACCATCGGTGCGACGAGCGAACCGATTCTGCTCACCACGCGCAGATGCGGATCGGTCGCGCGAATCGATGCGTCGGCGTAGCAGAGCGGGTTCACGAGCACGAGCCCCGAGAAATCGTCGGGGTAGCGGAGTGCGAGGGCGAGCGCCGCGATCGCGCTCCACGAGTGCGCGACGAGCAGCGGCTGGTCGGCGCCGATCTCACGCAGGGCGAGGCGGATGAGGCGCGTCTGCGAATCGAGTGTGGTGTCGTGTGGCGCGCGATCGCTGCCGCCGCATCCGGGGCGATCGATGAGGAGTGCGCGAAAGTCGTAGGCGACGCGCGCGAGGAGCGGCGCCATGAAGTCGGAGGCGTCGCCGTCGTCGCCCTGGAGACAGACGACCGGACGTCCCTCGCCGCGGTCGATGACGTGGAGCGCGGTGTTCTGGATGTAGACCAGACGCCGATCGACATCGACCGACGTATCGCGTGCCGCGGGGCGCCGGAGGAGCGCGATGATGGTGGCGCCGCCCGCGATCACGATTGTCAAACCCAATATCCAAGTCGCCACAGACTCCCTCCCCGGAAGAGGTAGAGCGCTACGGTGCAAGGGGATAGGGTATGCGGCTTCAGATGCTACGTCAACAGTGCCGGTAAAGATCGATGACTGAGTCATCGAAATGGGACGAGAACGGGGGAGGGTTGACATAGGGTGGGAGGGTATCGACATTTATACGGGTAGGGGGTATCTGACTCGAGCATCGTTTTCGGAGGTTTGGCATGGAGAAGCTGCATCTCAGCATCAACGGCATGAGCTGTGGGCATTGCGTGTCGCGCGTCAAGCAGACTCTCGCTGCGCTGCCGGGCGTGCAGGTGAATGACGTCGACATCGGCGCCGCGACCGTGACGTACGACGCCTCAATGGAGAGCGCGGAGGCGATCGCGAATGCGGTGAGCGAGGCGGGCTATCCTGCGCACGTGCGATGACGACGCTCGACTTCATCGTGATCGCGGCGGCGCTCGCCGCCATCGGCGTGGTGATCTGGTACTTCTTCATCGCATCGCGCGGCCACGCCCCGATGCGCCACGAGCACTAGCCGAGGGTTGGGAATGAGCGACACCACGCACCGCGAATCGATTCGCATCCCGGTGACGGGGATGACCTGCTCCGCCTGTCAGGCGCGCGTGCAGAGCGCGCTGGCGCGCCAGCCGGGCGTCGACGATGCGTCGGTGAATCTCATGATGGAGAGCGCCGCCGTCACCTTCGATCCAGCCGTCACGAATCCGCACGCGCTGGTGAGCGCAGTGCGAAACACAGGCTACGGCGCGGAGCTCCCCGCCGGCGATCTGTCGCCGCTGGCCGAGCAGGAGGCGCGCGACCTGTCGCAGCGAGAGGAGCTGCGTGCGATGACGCGCAAGGCGCTCGTGAGCGTCGCGGCGGGAGTGCTCGCGATGCTGCTCCCGATGATGCTCCCGATGCACACGCCCGCGCTGCCGTTCGTGCTGCTCGCGCTCTCCGCGACGGTAATGCTCTGGGCCGGCCGCCACTTCTACGTCCATGCGTGGCAGGCGCTGCGCCACCACTCCGCGGACATGGACACGCTCATCGCGGCGGGCACCGGCGCCGCGTTCCTCTACTCACTCGTGGCGACCTTCGCGCCTGGATTCTTCGTCGCGCACGGCGTCGCGCCCAATCTCTACTACGAAGCGGTGATCGTGATCATCGCCCTCGTGCTCACCGGCAACGTCTTCGAAGCGCGAGCAAAGCGAAGCACCTCGGCGGCGCTGCGCGCGCTCGTCGAGCTGCAGCCGGCTACTGCGCGCGTCGTGCGAGGCGAGGCAGTGGTCGAGGTTCCGGTTTCGTCAGTGATCGCGGGCGACGTGATGCTCGTGCGCCCCGGCGAGCGCATTCCGGTGGACGGGGAGGTGATCTCCGGATCGAGCGCCGTCGATGAGTCGATGCTCACTGGCGAGTCGCTCCCGGTGGAGAAGGGCGCGGGCGATCGCGTGATTGGCGCCACCGTCAATCGCACCGGCGCCTTCCACTATCGCGCGACCACCCTCGGCGCCGACAGCACGCTCGCGCGCATCGTGCGCCTCATGCGCGACGCGCAGAGCTCGCGCGCCCCCGTGCAGGCGCTCGCAGATCGTGTGAGCGAGATCTTCGTGCCGGTCGTCATCTGTCTCTCGATCGCGACCTTCGCCACGTGGTTCGTCGCGCTGCACGTCGGCGGCGCATCGCCCGGCACCGCGACCGTGCGTGCCTTCGCGGCTGCGGTCGCAGTGCTCATCATCGCCTGCCCATGCGCGATGGGGCTCGCCGTGCCGACGGCGGTGATGGTCGCCACGGGAAGAGGCGCCGCATCCGGGATCCTGATCAAGGGTGGCGAGGCGCTGCAGCGCACCGGCGACGTGAGTACGGTGGTACTCGACAAAACAGGTACGATCACCGAGGGCGCGCCGGCGGTGAGCGACGTGCTCCTCGCGCCAGGCGCGCGTCGCGGCACGGACGCGCTCCTCGAGCTCGTGTCGTCGCTCGAGGCGCAGAGCGCGCATCCGCTCGCCGACGCGATCGTGCGTCACGCGAAGGCGAAGGGGCTCGCCAAACAAAATATTCAATCGAATGAATACCTTGTTGGGCGCGGGGCCATCGGAACCGTGGACGGCGTCGCGCTCGTCGTCGGCAACGCCGCGCTAATGCGAGATCGAGGCGTGAGCACCGCGGCGCTGGATGATCGCGCGAGTGCGCTCGCGCACGAGGGGAAGACGATCGTGTTCGTCGCGGCGGATGGTGCGCTCGCGGGGATGCTCGCAATCGCGGATCCGATCCGCGCGACCTCGCGCACGGCGATCGATCGGCTCAGGGCGATGGGGCTCGCCGTCGTGATGCTCACCGGAGACGACCAGCGCACCGCGGACGCGATCGCCAGCGCGGCCGGCGTCGATCGCGTGGTCGCCGGCGTGCTTCCCGAGGGGAAGGTTGCCGAGATCGCGCGGCTGCAGCGCGAGGGCGCTATCGTGGCGATGGTGGGCGACGGGGTCAACGATGCGCCGGCGCTCGCGCAGGCAGACATCGGAATCGCGATGGGCGGGGGCTCGGCGATAGCGACCGAGGCGGCCGACGTCGTCTTGATGCGCAGCGATCTCGACGCCGCCGTGCAGTCGATTCTACTCTCGAGGCGCACGATGCGCACGATGCGCCAGAATCTCTTCTGGGCCTTCATCTACAATGTGATCGGAATTCCGGTGGCGGCCGGCGCACTCTATCCGGCGTTCGGACTTTTGCTTAGCCCCGTGCTCGCGAGCGCGGCGATGGCGTTCAGCTCCGTGAGCGTCGTCGCCAACAGCCTGCGCCTGCGCCGCGCGAACCTTTCGTAATTGGAGATCCGAGCATGAAAAAGGCCGTGGGCGTGGAGCCCGACATCAAGCAGCGCAATCTCAAGCGCCTGCGCCGCATCGAAGGGCAGGTGCGCGGGCTGCAGAAAATGGTCGAAGAGGACCGTTACTGCGCCGAGGTCATGACGCAGATCTCATCGGTGCACGAGGCGCTGCGCGCGGTGGGGCGCGAGCTCATGCGCAATCATCTCAAGCACTGCGCGACGGCCGCGATCAAGCACGGCGACGGCAAAGCCGACGCGATGTATGACGAGCTGGTCGAGATGATGTACAAGCACAGCCGTTGAGCGGCTCGAACTGTTAAATCCAGCCGGCCTCGCGATACCACGCCAGCGTCGAGCGCACGCCCTCGCGCAGCAGGATCTTCGGCTCGTACCCCAGTTCCGCTCGCGCGCGTGAGATGTCGAAGGCGCGGCTCTTCGTGAAGAACGCGACGCGACGGCGATAGATCGGCGGCTCGATCTTGAGCGGCTCGCACACCATCTCGCAGAGCGCGCCCGCGTAATAGAACGGCCACACCGGCAAATGCACGCCGAGCGGCTTCACGCCTGCCTCCTCCGCGATCAGCCCGACGAGTGCGTTGAGCGACATGAACTCGTCACTCCCGACGATGTACGTGCGGCCGATCGCCGCGGGTGACTCGCCCGCCATGCGCACGCCTTCGACGAGATCGTCGATGTGCACCATGCTGAAGAGCGCGTCGCCCTTGCCGAGGATCGGGAAGCGCCGGTGCGCGACCCCTCTGAACATCTTGAGCAGCCGCTTGTCGCGCGGGCCGTACATCGGCGCTGGGCGCACGACGGTGAGTGGCACGCCGAGTCGCGTCGCGGTGCAGACGGCCTTTTGTTCGCCCTGGAGCTTCGTGTTCTGATAGATGTCGCCAGCGCCGAACGGGGTATCCTCGTTGGCGGGCGGACGCACGATGTCGCCATGCACGCCGACGGTGCTGATGTGCACGACGCGACTCACGCCGGCGCTCGCCGCCGCAATAATGAGGCGCGACGGCCCTTCCGCGTTCACCGACTCGAATTCCTCGTCGGGCAATCCGGCCTGGCGAAAGATCGACGCGAAGTGATAGACCGTCGACACGTCGCGCACCGCGCTCGCGAGCGAGCCCGAGTCCTTCATGTTGCCGACGGCCACCTCGACACCCGCGAGCTCGAGCGCGCGCGCGTGCGAGCGATCGCGCACCAGCGCCCGAACCTTGTACTTCGCTCCGACCAGCGCGCGGAGCATCGCCGAGCCCGCGAAGCCCGTCGCACCCGTCACCAGCACGCGGCCCTGCCTGGGGTCCGCCGGGGCGGGATGAGTATACGAGTGTGCGGGTTCGCTGCGATCTGCGCGCGTCAACGTGCTCGCCATGTCCAGGGTGTCAAAGCGGCTAGTATACGTCATGTTTCAAATAGACGCCCAAGATGCGCGACGGTATCGCCGCCGCGCGGTGGCTCGTCTTGTAGACAGTCGCCGAGTGCGTGCCAGCTGCCAGCGGCCACCTTGCCATCTTCGTGCCGCTCCTCAAGTGAAGTAGACGATTGACCGACGAGCCGACAATGGCGGCGAGCAGACTGCGCACCTCGGTGCGAATGGCCGTGCACGTGGTGCTCATCTGCGCGGCGCTCTACGCGCTCTGGCGCTGGGTGGACTGGGCGCGTGTGTGGGGCGCGCTGCGCTCGATGTCGCCCGTGGCGCTCGCGATTGCGGTCGCGCTCGCATCCGTGGATCGCGTGCTCATGGGCTTCAAGTGGCGCCAGCTCGTGCGCGCGGCCGGCGGCTCGCTCAGGCTTCGCGACGCGACGAACATCTACTATCAGACCTGCTTCACCGACCTCGTTCTCCCGAACGTCGTCGCCTCCGAGGGGCTCCGCGTCTACCTCGGCCGCCGGCTCGGCATTCCGCTCGCGTTGCTGCTCGGATCGATGGCGATCGAGCGCATGATCGCGGCGGCAGTGGCGATCGTTCTCGCGGGGGCGGGGCTCCTGTATCTCGCGGCGACCATCGAGCCACAGATGCGGCAGACCTTCCTCGAGATCATCGCCGGGACCGCAGTGGTGGCGGCGCTCGGGCTGCTTGCGGTGTGGTGGACGCCGCTGCATCGGGTCGCGGGGCGTGCGCTGCGCGAGAGACTATCGCCGAAGCTCTTCCAGCTGCTCAGCAAGATCTCGGCGGCGCTGGTTGCATACCGCGGGCAGCCGCGCACCCTCGCGATCAATCTGGGGCTCGCGATCGCCGAGAATCTGCTGCAAATCGTGAACTTTTACGTGATCGGCAGAGGGCTCGGGATTCGCGTGCCGGTGCTGCCGTTCTTCGCGGCGATCGCGGTGACCGCACTCGTGCGCCGGCTCGCGATGCACGTCGAAGGGAAGGCGCTCGGCGAAGGTGCAGCGGTGGTGATGTTCGCGCTGCTCGGCGTGCAGAAGGATGCGGCGGTGGCGCTGACGTTCACGCACTACGCGGTGTGGCTGTTGGCGTCGCTGCCGGGGGCGTACATGTTGTTTCGGAGCGGGGTGAAATTCAGGGATCTGGAGAAGAGCGCGACGGCGTGAGTGCGAGCGCCGCGCCCTGGCAATGCGCGCGACGCGGCGGCATCGTTCGCGAATGACCGTCGCCAACCTCCGCAGGGAGCGCGCGCAATGCCCGATCCGTCCCGCCGCCGCTTTCTCGCTTCGCTCGGCATCGTGGCGCTCAGCCCCGCGCTCGCGAATCCATTTCTCGAAACCGACGTGCTCGTGAGAGACGAATCCACCCCCGCCTCGCGCGGCGTGCGCGTGCGCACCATCACCGCCGGTGTCGCGATGGATCGTATCGCCGATCGCGCCGCAGTGGAGCGCGCACTCGAGCTTCTCGCTCGCGGGCGAAAGCGCTTCGAAGACGCGGGCTACGAGGTGCAGACGACGCGCGTGACGATGCCGCCGGTGCTCGCTTCGCTCGACGCGAAGGCGCGCGAGGCCGCGCTCGCAAGCATCGCGGACATCGATGCGCTCGTCACCTCGAAGGGCGCGGTGTGCAGCCTTGGGCCGGTGCTCACCGCCGATCGCGCGGATGCCGAGCTCGCGCCGTGGTCGAGCGAGATGGTGAAGGCGACGAAGAGCACTTCGTTCAGCGCAGTGATCGCGTCGCCAGATGGCGGCGTGCACGCGCGCGGCGCGATGGCCGCCGCGCAAATGATGCGCGCGGTCGCGGAGGCGGTGCCGAACGGGAAGGGGAGCTTTCGCTTCGCGGCGGCCGCGAACATCCCGGCAGGAACCCCATTCTTCCCTGTCGGCTGGCACGACGGTCCCGCATCGCTCGCGATCGGTCTCGAGAGTGCGGATCTCGTGCGCATGGCCTTCACCGGCGCGAAGGACATCGACGATGCGCGTCGCCGGCTCGCGGAGCGGCTGACGAGCGAGCTCAAACTCGTCGAGACGATCGCCGCCGAGCTCGCGAAGTCGGAGAAGGTCGTGTATCGCGGCATCGATCCCTCGCCTGCGCCGATGGGCGATCGCAGCATCGGCGCGGCGCTCGAGGCGCTCACCGGCGTGCCCTTCGGCGACGCGGGCACGCTGCGCGCGTGCGCGTTGGTGACCGAAGTGCTCAAGAGCATCCCCGTTCGCCAGTGCGGCTACGCGGGGCTGATGCTCCCGGTGCTCGAGGACACGATGCTTTCGAAGCGCGCGATCGAAGGCCGCTACGGCATGCGCGACCTGCTCCTCTTCTCGAGCGTTTGCGGCACGGGGCTCGACGTCGTCCCGGTGCCCGGCGACACGCCGATCGAGACGCTCTCGAACATCCTCCTGGATGTCGCCGCACAATCGGTGAAGCTCAAAAAGCCGTTGTCGGCTCGCCTGTACCTGATTCCAGGCGCGAAGCCCGGCGATCCCGTGCACACGGGCGACCCGATGCTCACGGACGCTGTGGTGTTTCGCGCGAGCTAACCCCGGCTACATGATGCGCTTTGCGCCGTCTCCCGTCGTGAAGAGCATGCTGGTGCGTTTCGCTCCGGCGACGCTCTGCACGATGTTGACCTGATCGTCGAACAGCTCGCACAGCATCTGATCAAAGAGCTCGAGCGCGCTCGGCGGCGCCGCACTCGATGCGCGCACGCAGAGCCAGAGCACATCGCCGGCCCGACGCGACCCGCACCACACGAGCGGTAGCGCGCGTCCGCTGGCGTCGATAAAGCGTAACGTATTGGTTACGTATTGGAACGCGGCTGCATCGCCCACGCGATCGTCGTTGGGCGTCGTCGCGCCAGCGTGCTTCGCCACCGCGGCCGCGAAGTCCCCCGCGAACACACGAATGCTCGCCTCGAGCACGTGCGAGGGTTCGTCGTACGTGAGCTGCACGAGCGTCGTGTGCAGCGGGTGCGCAGCGGCTTCTCGCGCGCACACTACAAGCGATATGATGCCGAGCGTGAGCGCGAGCATCGCTGAGTGTCGCATCACCACGGCGCGCGCTCGATCGCCCAACGCGCCGCCACCACCGCCACCAGCGACGACACTGTCAACACGCGCAGCCTGAGCGGCGCCGGCACGCTCGGCGGCAGCCGCATCCACGCGATGCCGCGCTCGATCGCGTACAACACGGTGAACGCGGCCAGCAACACCACGACTTGGCCGAGCTCGATCCCCACGTTGAAGCCGAACAACGGCAGCGCGACGTGGTCGACGAACAAGCTCTTGAGGTAGCTCGCGAACCCCGCACCGTGCACCAGTCCGAACACTCCCGCGAACACCGGACGATAGCGCCCATTCCAGATCGCTCCGCCGCGGTCCTTCACGGCGATGTTCTCCACCGCCGTGATCATGATCGTGAGCGGAATGAGAAACTCGACGAGGCTCTCGCTGATCGTGAGCACGCCGGTCACCGCGAGCGCCAGCGTGATCGAGTGTCCGACGGTGAACGCCGTCACCACCCAGAGCGTCGAACGCCAATCCCTGAACCGATAGATGGCGGCGAGCGCGAGCAGGAACAGGATGTGGTCCATCGCACTGATGTCCACGATGTGCCGAAAGCCCAGCTGGATGAATGTCGCGAGCTCGCTCATTCGACCACCTCGCTCCTGCCCAGCGCCCGGTCGATCATCGCCGCGTGCTGGAACAGCATCGCGTCCTGCGTGCCGAGCGAGAGCGCCCGCGTCATCATCTCGCGGGCCTCGCGATCGCGCCCGCTCGCATGCAGCGCCCAGGCCACTGCATCGTAGCCGTAGATGTCCTGCCGCGTCTTTAGCTCCTCCTGCGCCTTCGCGAGCACCTCGCCCACGCGGCGATGATGATCGAGCAGGAAGAGACTCCACGCGCGGTGATACGCGGTTGCCTGCTTCGACACCGCGATCTCCATCGCGTGGGCATACTCGTCCGCCTTCGCGCTGTCGCCGAGCCCGGCGTACGCGTCGCTGATCGCGCCGATCGTCGCGGGGTCGAAGCTCACGGCCACCGAGCGCTCGCCGTAGTCGATCGCGCGCTTCCAGTCGTGACGTGCCGCCTCGAGCTTCGCCATCGCCGAGAACAGGCGATAGTCATCGGTGTGCACCTCGAGCCCGCGCTGATAGGCGTTTGCCGCGTCACTGATCTTGCCGCGACGGAACTGGAGATCCCCCATGCGCAGCCAGAACCACGCCTTCTGCTCGGCCGGCAAATCGCGGCGATCGATGACCGCGAGCAGCGAAGCGTTCAGCAGCATGTACGCCGAATCGGGGTGTCCCCGCAGCTCGGCCCATCGCGCGAGGCGAGGCGCGACGGAGAGATCGCTCGCGTTGCCGGCCACCGATGCGAAGCTCGCGCGCGCATCATCATAGTGACCGAGCTCCATCTGGATTTCGCCGAGTGATGCGCGAAAGGCAGCGTTCGATGCATCGCGCTCGCTCAGCTCCTGCGCGATGCCCAGCGCATCGCCAAAGCGGTGTTCGGAGAGGAGCGATGCGACGAGCGCCTGCCGCGCGCGAGTATTATGTGCGTTGCGATTGTTGAGCGACTTGCGCGCGGCGGTCTCGGAGCGCAGCACGTCCTCGAAGTCGCCCGTCGCGCGCGCGCGGCGCATGTAGAAAAGCGCGAGCTGGCCGAGCGCCATGCCGCCCGTGGAATCGCGCCTGGCGACGCCTTCGTAGAACGCGATGTTCGAGTCGAGCAGCTGCGCGGGAGTGAAGCGCGGCGTCGACGCAACGTCTGCTACCGGAGTGGTGCGCGCGTCGCCGTGCCAGAGAAGGGCGCCGCATGCGGCGATACCGAGCAAGGAGAGCGAGAGCCAGCGAAATCTGTTCGACATTTGTTGTCTCCACGCGCCTTGCGTGCCCGCCGCGCATCGCGGCGGAACACGCTCGGCGAGATCATGCCGGTGGCAAGAGATACGGGAAGGTGTCTGCGTGACGAACCGGATCGGCGACGTTGTCGGTGCACAGCGGCAGCGCGAAGTTGTCGCACAGCTGGTGTGACGGATCGCCGAGGAGTGGGCCGAAGATCGCGGTGAGTCCCGCGTCGACGACGTCGTCGCTCAGCTTGCGCCCCCCGTAGCCATTCGCGAGCGCCCAGCTGAGCCAACCAGCGGACGACGCGTCCTTGTCGAGCTGCACGATCAGCATGTCCGGCAGCAGCACCGACGCGAGCGTGTTGCCGATCACCGCATCTCGGCCGAACGCCGCCGGGAATGCCTTCACCGTCGGCGCGAAGGCGGCGACGTCGGATGATGGTCCGACCGAGCCGTGAAATGCGTGGTCCTTCTTCGCAAGGAAGACTTCGCTCACGAGTGGATTGCCGAGCCGCTGCACTTGGTTGTACTCGCGGGTGTTCGGGCCAGTGGAGATGCCGTTGTCGTCGGTGCAGGCGGCGAACGCCAGCACGACGGTTGCGAGCGCGGGGCCGATGATCCGGCGCACGGCGCCGCGACGAATGAAACCGTGTCGCATGGAGGATGTCCTCTGAAGTGTGCGCGTGGTGGGAGTCATTAGCGGCTGATCGTGCCCCAGATGCCGATCTTGTCCGTCGAGCCGCGGAGCTCTGACGACGGAAGCTCGATCACTATCGAGAGCACATTGAACGATTGTCCGCCCGAACCGCCGAGGATGTCGACGGCGGCGCCCGGCGCGCGGAAGCTGCTCGCGGATGGCGTGTCGGGGAGCTGCGAGAGCGGGCCAGTGACCGGCTTGCGATCGGGGATGATGCGGAAGAACTGCTCGAGATCGATGTAGAACGGATCCTGACGCGGGCCGGCGAACACCTGCATGCCGTCGGCGCTGCCAAGCACAGTGGCGACTTTGCCGCTGATGGTTGGCGCGACGTCGGCGACCGTGTTGCGCATTGCGCCGACGACCGGCGGCGCCATCGGGCCGCGCACTTCGACGGTTTGATCGGCGCCGGAGCCGTGGAAGGTCACTTGAATGACTTTGTCTTCCTGCGCGTCGCCGGTGTTGTCGACCTTGAACTGGTAGAGCAGGTTGTCGTCGAAGCTCGTGACGCCGGGCGCAGCTTCGGCGGGCGTGAGCAGCGCCCAGCTGTCGAGCACCAGCGCGATGCGTCCGGCGGACGAGCCGGGGAACGCGTAGACGTCCGTCATGTCCATCGACGGATTCAGCTCGACGTCGGCGGTGTCCTGGTGATCGGACGCGAGTGAGCGCGTGACGAGTAGTCCGGTTGCCGTGACGACCACGGCCAGGATGGCGATCCACGTGCGGGATCGCGACCTGATGTTGTTGTGCCAGTGCATGGCTGCCTCCCAACGGGTGAGATGGGTCGCGTGGTGCGACTGGCTCTCTACGACGGGAGTTTTGGATTGGATCTGTGCAGAAAAAACGAACAGGCACGTGTGGGTGACGTCCCTGTGCGCCGTTTGGCGGCAGAGGCTGCTTCTGGCGCTAGGTCGGGCTAGTCGGTTTTCGCCGCGGCGCCCACCAGGAAGGGCGTGGTCGTTGGCTGGGGCGAGCCGCCAGCGGGCTCGTTCGTCACCGCAATGGCGGCGAGTGAATCGTGGGCGAGCGCGTACGTTGCGCGCACCATCGCCGAGCCGTTGGGTTGGGGCTCGAAGGTGCCTGCGCTCACCTTCTTCTGATCGCGCGTGACGAGCCAGAGTTGATACGTGTGTCCCGGCGCGGGCGCGGGGAGGTTGTACGCGACGAACGTCCAGTGGTTGGTGGGCTGGTCCCAGAACATGCGCGCGTACGGCTGGCGCGCGCTCGACGCGGACGCGTCGATGACGCGCACGCCGGGGCCGGTGAGCGCATTGAGCACCGACTGTTGGTCTGCGAGGCGTCGCTGCATCGTGCTCGCGCTGTCGCGGAGCGCTGCGATGCGCGACGCAAGCTGCGCGACCGCGCCGCGCTGGCCGACTCCGTACGTGATGGCGCCGGCGGCGATGAGGAACGCGGCGGCGGCGAGCCAGCGCGTGCTCGACGGGCGCGACGGCGCGCGAATCGGTGTGACGCGCGTGCGATCGTCGATCGCGTGCGAGAGCAGCCGCGCGCGCATCGCCGTCTGGCGCTCCGGTGCCATCGCGCGTGCGGGGAGCGACTTGACGATCGACGCCAGGCCGTCGCGCATGTGCGCGAGCTCGCGGCGGCACTCGTCGCACGTCGTGAGGTGCACGTCGAGGTCGCGACGCTCCAACGTCGAGAGCGCGTCGAGCGCATCGAGCGCGAGCAGCTCACGCACGGCGTCGTGACTGGCGGGTTCGCTCATTGCGAGCCCTCGCGATGCTGGGAGAGCGGGGCGCGCAGCTTCTCGAGCGCGAGGCGCGCACGCGTTTTCACGGTGCCGAGCGGGAGCGAGGTGCGTGCGGCGATCTCGCTCTGACTCAAACCTCCGAAGTACGCGAGCTCGATGACCTCGCGCTGTTCGGCGGGCAGTTTCGAGAGTGCAGCCGCGATGTCGCGCGCGCGCTCCGCATGTTCGGCCTCGCGATGCGGATCGGCCGCGCGTGTCGGCGAATCGGCGCGCGCGCTGCTGTCTTCTGCAGAGGTGGATGCGCTGCTCTCGAGCGGCTCTTCATGGCGACGCCGGCGCGCGCGCTGGCGATCGAGCGCGCGACTCCGCGCAATCGTCGACAGCCACGTCGAAACGGCGCCGCGCGAAGCATCGTACTTGCCTGCTTCGCGCCACGCCTGCCAGAACGTCTCCTCCACTGTGTCCTCCGCATCGTCGGCCTGCCCGAGCAAGTAGTACGCGAGCGTGTGGACGATCGTGGCCCACCGATCGTACAACGCGCCGAGCGCGTGCTCGTCGCCGGACGCCATGCGCGCCACGAGGGTGGCATCGGAGTCAGCAGTCGGGGGCACGAACACTATGGAGGAGTACGTTCACGAATCGCCCGGCGGATTCATCGTGCGACCAATGTAGAGTAGCCGGGGCGGGGCGCCAGAGTGAGAGGGCTCGATAGAGTTTGCGCGGTGCGGCTGGCGGTCGCATACTCTGCCAGCCCCCAATCGAGAGGCTCGGATGAAACGACTCACTGGCATCGGACTGCTACTCGTACTCCCCGCGTGCGTGTTGCACGCGCAGGAAAAGCATGTCGCCGCCGATTACGCCGTCGGAACGACGCGCGCGCTCTGGCAGGTGCAAAGCGACTACATCACCCAGGCCGCCGAGGACATGCCGGAGGCGAAGTACAGCTACAAGCCCACGCCGGACGTTCGCTCGTTCGGCGAGCTCGTCGCGCACGTGGCTGGATCACAGTACATGTTCTGCGCGGCCGCGGTGGGCGACTCCGCGCGTGCGGAGGACGCCATCGAGAAGAACAAGACGAGCAAGGCGGATCTGGTCGCCGCGATGCGCGCGTCGAATGAGTATTGCGCGCGCGCATATCGCCAGACTGACGAAGCGTCCGCTCGCACGCTGAAGATCTTCGGGCAGGAGCGAACTCGCTTGTACGTGCTCATGCTGAACGCGACGCACGACGCCGAGCACTATGGCAACGTCGTGACGTATCTGAGACTCAATGGGATGGTGCCGCCGTCGAGCAAGCGGCAGTGATTCGCGAGAGAATCTGAGGGTTGGAGCGACTCTCGAAGCCGGCTCGGAATTATTTCGGGCCGGCTTTGATTTCAGGAGAGCGTCTCGAGCATCGCTCCGATTGAGAGCGCATCGCGCGCGTCGCGGGCAACACGATGCGTTGCAGACGACATGCGAAAGCCGGGACTCGAACCCGGACGGGTTTCCCCACTGGATCCTAAGGCCTGTAGCTAGCCCGGCATCGCATCGCGCTCCCTCGCAGGAGTGGCACCGAGCGGCACGTAAAGAGACGAAATCGGCGCCTGAGTACGACCGCTACTACGACTTCACAAATCCCTGTACGACCGCCTCCCGGCCTGCGCCTTGCTGCGCGCGCCGGCTCCCGTCACGCCCAGGAGTCTGAGCCATGAGCGATAAGCAGATCGACGTAGGAATCAGGGCGGACGCCACCGGGTTCGGGCCTGCGATGCAGGCGGCAGCGAACAACGTGCGTTCCGCTGCCGAGAATATGCGCGGGTCGCTCGCGAAGATGACCGAGGAAGCCGCGGCCGCATCTACGGCCATGGCGGTGTTCGCGGCGGCGGCGGCGATCGGAGGCGTCATCGCGGAACTCGTGTCGCATGTGGCGGAGCTCGGCGTGCAGTTCGCAAAGGCGTGGCAGCAGACGGGCATCGTCGCAAGCTCGCTCTCCTCGCTCGCGTTCGTCGCCGAATCCAGCGACACCAGCTTCGAGTCGCTAGTGAAGGGCCTCGAGATGATGGATCGGCAACTGCTGAGCGTCGTCAAAGGCACCGGACCCGCGGCGGAGGCGTTCAAGGTGCTCGGCGTCGACGTGAAAGACTCGAGCGGGCATCTCAAAGACAATCAGACCCTGCTCGACGAACTCGCCGACAAGTTCTCAAAGTTCAAGGATGGCCCGGAGAAGACCGCGCTCGCGATGCGGATCTTCGGCCGCTCGGGCGCCGAGATGATTCCGATCCTGAATCTCGGCAGCAAGGGCATCAAGCAGCTGAAGGACGATTCCGACGCGCTGGGCGCGACGATGAGCGGCCCGCTAATCGAGGCGTCGGAACAGTATCACCATACGATGACCGAGATGCACGGCGCGCTGCAAGGTGCTGGAAATCTGATCGCCGGCTTCTTTATGCCGATCATCACCGAGTTGGCGCAGGACTTCGCCATGTCAGCGCTCGAAATCCGGCACTGGTTCGTCGCGCTCGGGAGTTATGTCGCAGCGCTCGCAGCGAGTGTGTCGATGACGTTCGACGGTCTCGGAACGGCGCTCACACAGTTCGCGCACGGCCATTTCAAGGCAGCTGGCGACGCGATTGCGCAGATCGGTACCAACGTGAAAATGGCCTGGAACGATGCGGCAACTTCGGTCGCCGACGATGCGGAAACGATGTACGCCGCGGTGCGCGCAATCGTGAGCACCAACCCTCTGCAGGAAAAGGGCGGCACGCATAACGCGCCAGGACTGCCGGATCCGACTGAAGCGAAGTCGAAGATGGCGGAGTACCGCGAGCAGTGGGAGACGATGGCCGAGGGGATTCGCACCGCGGATCACGCGCTCGGCGAAGACCTCACCGCGCAGGAGCGCGCGTACTGGCAGGGGATTCTCGCCCTCACGACGACGAGCGCCGCCGACAAGCGCGAGATCACGCACAAGCTCTACGAGCTCGAGACCAAGGACGCGAAGGATGCGCTCGACACGCAGCTCGCGCAGTATCACGAGCAGGAGTCCGAAGTCACGGGAACCGCCGTCGAGCAGGCGCGCGCGCGTATCGGCATCAAACAGCAGGAGCTCGCGGCGATCATCGGCTTCTACGGCCAGTACTCGAAAGAGGCGATCGCTGCGGAGAAGGCCGTCGCCGATCAGACGCGCATCCTCGACAAGGCGATCATCGACGAGGGCACAAAGTCCTTCAATCAGCTGAACGCGACGCTGGTGAAGACGTTCACGGCGATCGGCCAGACGTTCAAGAGCACGATCGGCGGCATGATCACCGGCACGCAGACCTTCCGGCAGAGCATCGCCGGGATGCTGACAGGGCTCGTGAGCGACTTCGCGAACATGGCGATCACGATGGCGGCGAAGTGGGCAGCGACGCACCTGCTCATGACCGGCGTCTTCGGCTCCGCGCTCGCGCAGCGCGCCGCGATGCAGAACGCGGCCGCGGTGACGGGCTCGGTCACGCAGAAGGTGCAGGCGACGGGACAGATCACGACCGATGCCTCGGTGGGCGCCGCCGGCGCCGCGTCTGCGGTCGCCGCGATTCCGATCGTCGGACCGTCGCTTGCGCCGGCCGCGGCCGCGACGACGTTCGCGGAGATCATGAGCTTCATGTCCGGCATCGTCGCGTCGGCCGCCGGCGGCTACGACATCCCCGCCAATATCAACCCGGTGACGCAGCTGCACGCGCAGGAGATGGTGCTGCCGGCGCCGCTCGCCGACAAGATCCGCGGCATGGACGGAGGTGGGCGCGGCACGACAATTATCCAGGCGATGGACGTCAAGAGCTTCCACGACTTCCTGCAGTCGAACCACTCGGCTGTCGGCGCCGCGGTGAAGAAGCAGATCAAGATGGGCTCGCTCGCCCTCACGCCTGCGGCGATGCTCCGATGACGGACAGCATGGGCGGGATGCCCCTTCCGAAAACGCTCGAGGAGGCGAAGGCGATTCTCGAGCTCGGACCCACGCACGAGGCGGCGATCTTCGATCCGGCGAACTATCCGGGCTTTGCGCCTGACGACTCGATCGACGATTTGCCTGATGCCGGCGCTATTCGATCGGCGAACGACGACACACTCGTAAGATGCGCGCTCGAGCGGCGCGTCGCGCTCGTGCATCGGCATCCGTCATGGCTGATCGACGTCACCGTGGAACAGCTGGCCGAGTACCAGGCTGACGCCTCTACGATGCCACTGGGCCAGCGTTTACGCCTCACTGGGGCACTCGCGATGCTCAACCCGCCGTGGGCGCCGATCTGCGACGCGGTCCTCGAGCGCACGAAGGCGCATCTCGTCCGGTTCGGAGAGACGGTCCGTCGCGTGCTGCTCACGGAATTCGGTGACGCCGCGGTGCGGGCGTTTTTCCGAGAGCAGTTCGAGGCGTACAGTGCGATCTATTGGCGCGTGAATCTCGAGACTGCACCAGCGCGCGCACTTGAGGCGCTGCTCACCGAGCTCCGAGTGCTTATGCGAAGCCTGCAGCGCGAAGGCCCCGCGCCACGTCGGCGCGGCGACTCGTTCACGGATCTCAAATGAGCCGCGAGTCTGAGATGGCGAAGGCCGCAGCGCTCTCCGCAGTGGCGCTCCGAGCTCGAGCAGCTCGAGAGGCGGCGGCGCCGGCGCCTGGTACGCGCACCGTGTCGTACGATCCGCGCGACTATCCGCCGGGGCTCGTCGGCGTGCCCACCGTCGACTGGATGTATTCGGAGAGCGCAGAGGCGCTCATGAATCTCAGGCAGACGCTCCCGCCGGGCAGCCAGATGCGATTCATGCCGCAGAGTGCCTCATCGATTGGCGCGAAGCGTACGGGCCTCGTCGAGAATTTGCTCGCCACGCCGGCCCCGCAGGCCGGGATCCCTCGCCTCGAGTGGCTCCTGCAATGCGACTCGGACATGATTCCACCACTCGCAACTGTGCTCCGACTGCTGTCGCACAATCTCGACATCGTCGCCGGACTGTATGTCGCGCGCCAACCACCCTACGCGCCATGTGTGCAGTGGATCGACGACCGCGGCGAGCCTACGTGGCAGCCTCCGATCGGCACGAGCACCGCGGCTCCTGTTCGCGTTGCCGCCGTTGGCTTCGGATGCGTGCTCGTGAAGCGTCACGTATTCGAGACCATCGGCGCGCCGTGGTTTCATCATGCGAAACGACCCGGCGGCGGCGAGGACGAATTCTTCTGCGAGCGCGCGCGTGCATTCGGATTCAAGCTCTACATCGACATGGAGCTCGAGATCGGACATCTCGGCGTCACCGCAATCACGCCGTCGTACGGCAAGCTGTGGAAAGCGTCGCCCGAGGGGCGCCGTTGGCGTGAAGAGTACGTCGCATCGCAGCGGCACGTCGGCAACATCCGCGAGGAACACGTAGCCGACTTCATCGCAAATGGTTGATCAAGTTCGTCACGCTCGCCCCAACCCGCTCTCACGAGGCTGAACCGATGCCAACTATTCCCTTTCTCACTAAGAAGCCGCCCGCGCCGACGCTCGCGGATCTGCAGAAGCGACGCACGGATGCCGTCGCTGCGCGCGATCGCCAGGGGCGCGAGCTCGAGGAGCTCAAAGCTCAGCGCCTCGAGCTTGCGACCGCCGGCGACGATCCCGATGCCGTGAAGGAGGCCGGCGGCAAGATCCATGCGCTCACCGACTCCATCGAGCTCGCCGGATCCGTCATCGCGAATCTCGACCTAGCCATCGCCCCGCTCGAGCGCGCGGCCGCGGAGCGAACACGGGCCGAGCAGCTCGAGGCTGCTAAGCTGACGCACAGCGCGGCGCACAATCGTGCGCTCGCGGCCGCGAAGGCCGTCCAGGCATCGCTCGAGCAAGTCACCGAGGAGCTCGAGCAGCGATGCGCGACACTCGATGCCGCCAACGCCGCGCTCGCGCACGCGGCGCAACCCCTCGCGAACGCCGGCGTCGACGTGAATGTCCACGAGGTCGTACGCGCGTTCGACCCGGGCATGGCGCCGTTCATGGAGCAGCTCCTGCGCGAGATTCGCCAGATCCCGAAGCGACTCGCCGAGGCGCGCGCGAGCGTGGCTGGACTCCGGCGATGTGAAGAGGGCGAAAGACAGCGCGCTGCCGAGCTCCTGGCGCGCCAGCACGCGGCGTACTTGGGGAGCCCGCAGGCCAATGAAGATCTCAGGCGCGCTATAGCGAACGAGGAGCGGAATCGCGCCGCAGCTTCGAGCCCCTGGGGCCGCCAATCCCCTGCCGCCTGACCGTTTTCCTTGTCCACCGCACCACTCACTCAGACCGGAATCTGATCATGCCTACGCTCGAGGAAATCAAGCAGAGTCACACCGCCGCGACCGATCGCGCGCTTGCGGCGCAATCCGCCATCCGACAGGCACTCTCACGGGTGGGCGACGAGGTCGCGCAGCGCGTGACGGATCTCGACACCGCCAACCGACAGCTCGCCGCGGCCGCGCAGGCGGTCACGAACGCCGGCGGCGCTGTGCCGCCACACGCCGCGCTCCCGTATCTCGCCACGCCGACGTCGCCGGTTATGGAGGCGCTGCTCACCGATGTGCGCGCGATGCCGGCGCGGATCGCGGGCGCGGTGTCGCACCAGAAGGCGATCGGTCACGATGCCGAGCACACGAAGCGCCACGCGGCCGAGCATGAGGCGCGGCGCGCTGCGGCGACTGTCGAGTCACACTAGCCGAGCGCATTCCCGCTTCGCGCACTCCCTGCTCTCTCACGCGCCACTCACTTCGACCGGACTTTTCAACATGCCTAACACCGCAGTGGACACTATCAACGATATCGGCGCCCGGCATCGGGGCGCCGTGAAAAAGGCGACGACTCCGAATTCCACGACCGCCCGAGACTACAGCTTCGAAGTGCGCTTCGCCGACACATCGAAGATCACGACGAATCGCGTCGGGATCCTGGCGCTTAAGAAGGCACTGGAGGCCGGCGAGGACGACTGCACGGTCGACACGAGCGCTCAGGGCGCGGCGCAGCTGGTGAACACGCGCCAAGTCATCTCGCTCGAGAACAACAACCCGACGGCGACGGCGCCGGATGCCGGCGGCCAAGGGAAGCTCGAGCAGTGCACGCGCGGTGTGTGGCTCTCGAGCGGTGACATGATCTCGACGGATCCGGCGTCCGTCGTCGCGATCTCGAGTGCCCTAAAGAAAGGCGATGCCCTGGTCGACGTGCAACTCGCGAGTGGTTTTGTCCGCACGCTGGTCGTGGCGCACATCGCGCACGCAGTCTGGAGCGTCTAGCCTCGCGATTCCTCTCACACGAACCGGAGCGTGACCATGGACGCAGCGAAAGCGCGCGAGCGAGAGACCAGCATTGCGAAGCTCAACGTCGCCCTCGCGCCGCTGAAGAAGCGGGTCGCGGAGCTCAAGAAGGTGAAGCAGCTCGCGGCGAATAGAGCGCCGAGCGCGATCGAGAAGGTGCAGAAAACGCAGTTGCTCAAGAAGTAGAAGTCGTGAGCACTGGGGAGCGTGTCGCGCGTAGCTGCGCGGCGGTCAGCGAGGGGCTCTCGCTCGCCGGCGTTTCACGGCGCCGGCGTCTTCAGTGTCTGCGTTCTCGAGCACGATGCTGAGGAGCGTGCCAGGCCTGTATCAAGTGCGGCAGGTTGTGGCGGTCAGCGGAGATCATCCGCTCGCGGGGACATGGGACTCCTCCGCGTCTCTCAGCAGGCGCCGGCTACGGATCACACCTTGTGGGGAGGACTGATGGCCGGTGAGCTATCGCAACAGAGTCCGCGGTGGCATGGAGGATAATGTCCTGATACCTCTGCACACGCGTGTACCAAAGGCCGAAGCCGATATTCGCGATGATGATGCCAATAACGGCGAAACCTATCGCGGACCACCCTATTCGGTGGATTTCTGCGGTCGCCGACTCGAGCGATTTGTATCGCGCGTCGAGACCAGCGGCGCGCAGCTGGACTTTCGCCAGAAGTGCGGTGAGGACTGGCAGCTGCGCGCTTCGCTCAGGTTCGGGAAGCAGCCGGCCCAATTCTATTTGCGCGCGAATCGCTTCAGCTTCCGCCGTGAGCTCTTTCTCGTCCTGAAGGTGCGCCTCCGCTCGATCCCGTAACGCATCGGCGCGTTTCCAGAAAATCCAGAAAAAGAACCCTGCGAGCGTTAGCCCGCCCAGCGCCATGAACTTGTAGAGATTGTCCGTCGGGAGCTCTGGGAACATCTCGCGCCTGTGAGTTGGGTTAACCGAGCGATGCGAGCGGAATGAACGGCTGGAACGGCAAGTAGAGCCGCGCCGAGGCGCGCTCGCCGATCGCATATCGCATGAGCATCCCGTACGCCGCAGAGGTGAGCAGCGCACGCACGCGCACGTGCCCTCTCAAGATCCGCTCGATTCGATCGTTGGGTTCGAACATGATCTCAGATGCCGGCGCGTCGGCGATCGCATCGCGAATTCGGACCACAGCGTGGTAGCGCCGGGCTTCGCGCGCCGGATCCGTCGACTCCTCGAGAACGCGCGACCAATCGGCCGGCGCGAGTCGATCGACGTACGTGAGGAACGAGAGCGCCTGCGCAGCTGCGCACGGGAGCACGGCGTGCACGACGATGCCGGCTCGTGCCCGCTCCGACCGTCCGCGAAGGGCTCCATGTTCGAAGGCGATCATTCAGTGAATATGCGAGCGGCGCCATCGGAGCGTAATCGGCGCGCCGCGCGAGCGGTGGTTACTACGCGACGTCGCTCGCGGCCGGTGCGACGGGTTCTTGCTTCGGCTCGAGCTCACTGGTCGGATTCGTAAGCTCATTGCGCATCGCGCGTCGAACCGACTCAAGGGCGCCATTGAGCTCTGGGCGAGAGTAAGGCTTGTAAGGCATACCTCGCTCCGGAGGCGAGGCCGATTTCATCAGCCACTCACGGCAAACGGCCACGAACGCATCGAAGGCAACGCGCGTGGTGTCGGAAAAGTAGATCTCGTTCAAGTACATGAGGTTCCGAGCTTCGTCGAGTTTTGCCTCCGCGCGGCGTCCGCGAGTATTGAAGATCTCCTTTCGTATGGCAGCGAGCCCGGTCTTGGGATCCAGCTCCCACTCGGAAAGCAGATCGCTACTCTTGCCACCAGGAATCTTGTAGTGGAAAAGAATGTTGAGGAGCTCCTTGCGATCGCATTCTTCTAGGAGCAATGAATTCTGCATCCCGAATAGACCGCTGATCTCCCCGTGCGCCCAGCGTATTGCGCTATAGGACTCTGCCGCTGCAGCGTGTTGCTTCTGCATGAAGAGACTTCCCGCCGTCAACTTTCGCCGCAGGTCGAACTTGTCCTGCTCGAGCACCCGTTGGAGCTCGTGCTTGTGCAATTCGAGCTGCCGATCGAATTGCGCGTCGACGCGCTTCGTCAGGTAGTGAGGTAGCAGGATTCGAGCGAGTGCGAGAGACCCGCCACCGAGAGCGAGCAATACCCCGAGCACATGCTGTTGTACGTACGTGGCGATCGCCTGCCAGAGAGTGATCATTCAATGCACCGAGGCGCGCATCTGGACAACCCAGGTGCCGATTAGAATCGGAAGCACGATCCACAACCAGTGCACGTGGTGCGAGCGCGGAGGCGCAGCTGCAGAAGTCGCTGGCGGAGTACTCGAGAGCGACTCGCGATAGGAGACGCCGGATCCCGGCAGGCCGACGTTCACCGCGGGCCGCCTGCCGAGTGTCACGCGCATCCCTGGCACGCCTACCGTCGCCGAGATCCCCGATCTCGATAGATTGAGATGCAGCCCGGGGAGGAGGCGCAGCTGACGTCGGAAGCGAAGGCTCATGCGTCCTGAGGTATCTGGGAGCGTACGTGCTGCACATTGCCGCTGTTGAATGGAGCCGCGTAGCCACAATTCTTCACTGTGCAGATCAACTCTCCGGCGAAGTTCGACATCGCGAGACGATGCGTCGGACAATACGCATCTTCCGCAACCCCGCCGGCCGGCAAGCGCTTCCAGAGCACACCGCGGTGCTCAGCGAACTCTCGAGGAACGCGCAGCGAGAGCTCGCGCTGAAGCTCAGCGACCTCGCCCTGCAATCGCGCGTTCTCACGATCCATCTTCTCGAGGAGTTCACGCGCCAACGCCAATCGCTCGTGCGCTACCGCGAGCGTCGGTGCATCCGCTAGGGTCTGGAGGAACTTCTCAACGATCGGTGAGAGCATGCGCCCCTCCTGGAGTCGTTAGTTCGCGCTGGCGGCTCTGAAGATCCTCGCAGCCTACTCTTCGCGAGCGCCTCGAGCACCTCTCCCCAGATGTAGCGCGGCATTCGGCCGATGTAGGAGGCGGGAAGGTGCGCTCGTTCTACAGATCTCACACTTACCTGCAGACCGAGCGCGACCTGGTCCACAGTGAGCACAGCATCGCGCGGATATGTGATCACGGGTTTAGCGGCGAGCGCGTCGAGCAGTTCGCCCCAGATGAACCGAGGCATGCGGGCGACGTAGTGCACAGGGAAGTCTGATTGCTCGACCGAGCTTACTCCCATCTGCAGACCCTCGGCCACCTGCTCAACCGTGAGCACGGTGTCGCGAGGATAGCTGACGGCGGGCCTCGCCGTACGCCTCTTATTATCAGTCTTCGGAGACAAGGTCTCGCGGCTCGCAGCCGAGCGCCTTCGCAAGGCGGCCGAGCAGCTGCAGGTTGATCGACTGAATCGCCCCGTTCTCGATTTTCGAAATCATGACCTGTGACACCTTCACGCGCTTCGCGAGCTCGGTCTGTGATAGCCCAGCGGCCTCGCGCCAATGGCGCAGCCGAATGTGAACGGGAGTCATGAAGGTTGACACTCTATCAATATAACCCGAAGGTATAGCGAAGTGCTAGTGTTACGGACGCACGCGCTTGACAGTCTAAAACTCACAGTTATATTACCCAGGGTAGCCCGATGGCCTGAAATGAGAAACGAGCCGGCCGCGATCAGCCCTAGGAAGGATGCCGCGAACCGACTCGCCACGTCTCGAGAGACGCACCTCAGAACATGCTGAGGGGCGCGCAATCGAGCAAGAGTGTGAGGCTCGCCCCATGGCGAATCTGGTACTTGTTGGAGAGGTGATCCGAGAGCTCGAGCAGCTCGGCGGCGCCGCGTTCAATTTCGGGCCGAAGTATTTCGCCAACCTGTTTGATGCGGATCGCGAGCGCTTCCGCGTTGCGAAGCAGCTCGTCGCCGGATGCGACCTCGCGCGCGAGATCTATCTCGAGAATCTGCGCCTCTATCGCGACGGCGAGACGACATGCGCGTGGTGCGAGAACTCAATCACGGAGCTCAGGCATTCTCGAGCGATTGGCGACCGGCTCCTGCATCTCTCCTGCGCCGAGAAGTTCGATGCCGAGTTCAGAGACTGGGACGCGGCGCGCGTGGAGATTACCGCAGCGGGCCGTAGCGCGATCGCGGAGCACGTCGCGACGCTCGAGGAGGTTGCGTGATCGCCAAGAATGATCGTCCCGCGTTGATCGTTGTTCGCGGGGGCGCCGGCCGCTTCGCGGCTAGCAATCAGTCGCGCACCCACAGTGAGGAGCACCGTGACGAAGGTACGCGCTTCCCGCGAGGCGTACGGTGGGGCAAGGACAGTTTCAACGCCGAAGGCCAGTGTACGCTCTGGGTGCACTCAGGCGACGGGCGGATGCGCGGGGAGTTCAAGGTCGACGCGGAGTTCGCCGACGGGGAATTCCTAGAAATGATCGAGGCGTGGCTCGATCGGAGAGATCCGGACGTGCGCGAGGTCGTTGCCGCGAAACCGCGCCTGGTGCTGTCGTGATTTCAGCGGGTTCCAGGGCGCTTCCGCTTGACGATCGAAGGGGGCTTGCGAGGCACGCTGTCGCCGGCGCCAGCAGACTTCTGAAGCGCCGGCCACGCGGCGTCGTGAGTTCCGCGGCGCGGACGCAAGCGAAATACGTTGGCAACTGGCATCGGTCGCCGTCGCGCTTCCTTGATGCCGTTGAGCGCCTGGTTCTCGAGCGCTTCCATCACGATGGCACGGCGCTCAGGGTCGGCAAACAAGGCGGCAAGGGTTGCAGTCTCAGTCCGTCGCTCGACGTTTCGACGCGCAATTTCGTTCTCTATTGCCTGGAGCACGTATTCACTCGCCAGCTCCTCGAGCGGATCTGGATCTGCGAGCAGCTGTTCAATCGTCTCGTCGTGAATTCGAACGTCAGGCTCTCGCTTGATCGCGCGGCGCAAATACGCTCTCACCGCCAAGCGCAGTTCCGCAACGTCGAGGGTGGGAGTGACCAGCCTCCGGGCATCGGCGTCGCGAGGGACATCGTACCCGAGAAGCCAGTCTGCCGATGTTCTGGTCGTTTCGGCGAACTTGTAGAGATTCGCCATCGTCGGGCCCTCCGGTTCGGCCGAGCGCTGATCAGAGGTGAGCCAGCTGTCGATCGTCGTTCGGCTCACGCCCATCGCCGTTGCGAGCGCGCGAACGCTCATGCCTTGCTCCCTCACCACAGCGCGCATTCGCTTCTGCGCGTCGCGAAACGAGAACACGGGCACCTTCGGCGTCTGCTTTTTTGCCATGCTGCTCCTGTTCGCGTAATGGCAGTAATTGTGGGCATGCGCTCCACTAAAATGGCCACAGATGCCGTATTCCGCAACATGACTGCGCGTGCTAGCGTGCAGTTCCGCTCGGCGCGCGGGATCAATGCCAGCGACACGTTCAGCTCGAGGGAGGCGAACGATGGCTCAAAGTAACGGATGGATCAGCGTGTATTCAGCATCGCTGCAGACCGGAATCAGTCGCACACGGTTGAACCGCCTCATCGCTGTCGGCGAGCTGGCCGCGCTCTCCATTGCTGGGCGCAAGGTCATTCGCGTTGAAGAGCTCGAGCAGCTGGTTGCCCGTGATCCAGTGCCCCAGGAGACAGCGGTCAGCGCGTAAAAAACCCCGGCGATCTCCTTGGAAAGATCGTCGGGGCTCTAACGATTCCACGCGGGGCCAGCCACATGGATGACGAGAACTGTAAGCCCAACATCGAATCACCGCCAGAGGCTGTCGCCGAGATCGTGCCGCCGACGAGAATCGGGGGCGTGATCAGCCTTGTCGTTGGCTGTTGCCCCCTCTGCGGCAAGCAGCATGCGCATGGCGGAGGAACGGATCTCGCGCGAGTCGACGAGTTCTTTGGTGGCCGAGCTGCTCACTGTGCCTCTCCGGCGAGCGGATCGTATGTGCTCGTGCGAGCTCGCACATGAAGCGAAAACCCGCGCCGGCGCCCGGCTATCTCGAGCGCACGCTCGGCTTCGGACTCACGTTGAAGCCCGGGGAGATCGCTGTGATCAACGTTCTCCACGACGACGACTGTCCGCGACTCGCCGGCGGCGAGTGTTGCTGCGTGCCTGATATCGAAGCGGTTCGCCCGCTCCGGCGCCAAGCGTGAATCCTCGACTCATGCTCTCGAGCCCTCTCGCGATGCGGCTTGCCAGCGTCGCCGATCTCGTGCAGGACAGTCCGGCGAGTGCGGAGCGTGAGCTGCGCGAGATCGCTCGTACCCTGCCGCGCCCCGGCGATCAGCCTTCGCCTTCTGCGCCGTCAGACGAGAGCGAAGCGCCGCGGGCGCGATTCAGCTTTCGCGATGACGCCGAGATCGAGGCGATGGAGCCGCCGGAATGGCTTTGGGACGGAGCGATCCCAGAGGGCGCGCTGCTTGAGGTCCACGCGCCACCAGAGAGCGCAAAGTCCTTTCTCACCCTGGGGCTGGCGCTCTCGATCGGAACCGGACGGCCCTATCTCGGGCGCGAGGTGAAGCAGGGCCGCGCCGTCATCGTCGCCGCAGAAGGGAGCGCAGGTCTCGGACGACGCACCAGCGCGTGGAAGCAACATGAAGAGTTCTACGCGACTGCCGGTGTGTATTTCCTGACCGAGCCGCTCGTTCTGCTGAATCGCCTCGACGTCTCCGCCTTCATCAAAGCCGTGCAGCTGCTAGGCGACGATATCCGCCTGATTGTGCTCGACACGTTTGCGCTGTGCCTGGTCGGAGGCGACGAGAACAGCGCTAAAGACGTCGGGCAGGCAGTGGCCGCGATGGACGCGATCCGTCGCGCAACCGGTGCGACGGTCGCCGCCGTGCACCACGTGAATGCCGGCGGCGAGCGCGAACGCGGCTCGACAGCCTTGCGCGGCGCCATGGATACCATGCTCGAGCTCAAGCGCGAAGGAAACCGGATCACGTTGATCTGCTCGAAACAGAAGGACGCGGCGAAGTTCGAGCCGCTCGCCTTGGACTTCGTCGCTGTCGATGAATCGATGGTCCTGATTACTGCCAAGAACGGGATGGCAGCGACGAGCCTACTGCCAGGGTCTGTGGCAGTAACCGCGCTGCGATCACTGTCAGACTCCGCGCTAGAGGATGGAATCTCTGCGACCACGTGGCTCAAGGTGTCTGGTCTTACCGAGCGAACATTCTACAGGTGCCGAACTGGCTTGGTGTTACAGGGCTACGTCGATCGCGTCGCGCGCAGTAAGTACGTGATCACGGAGAAGGGAAAAGAGGCACTTGCTGCCAACTGCCACATTACTGCCAACGTACTGCCTGGCAGTAATCCAACCCCTACTGCCACGCGCACCCCCTCTCTAGAGAGGGGTGCGGCTGGCAGTAATGGCACCTCTCGATCAGCTGCAGTGGCTCATACAAGTGATGCCGCATGAGCGAGCACCCCGCGGAGAATCGAGATGTTGTGGCCGTCAGCACAAGCACAACTCCTCCTCTTCCTGACTTAACACGATGCACGGCGAAGAATCGGCGGCCACGGTTCCGCCTCCCCAGTGGCCTCACCGTGCGAGAAGCGCGGTTCATCGTCGAGTATCTCCGCGATGCCAACGCCAAAGAAGCGGCAACGCGAGCCGGCTATTCGGCGAAGACTGCTCGAGTGATCGGGTCCGAGCTTCTCCACAAGCCGCACATCGCTACCGCGATCAGCGCCCGCATGACAGGCGAAACGACCGCGGCTGACGCGCGGTGCCGTCGGTGCGATGCGAAAGGAGCGAAGCTGCGCCGCGTCGTCGAGCGGCTGCGTTCGACCGCGTCGCTCCTTGAGCGCACGCTCCTGGAGCTAGGCCTATGACCTCAAGAGCGATCGCCACCTGGTCGTACGATCCGTGGCGCTACGAGAAGGTCGCGACCGATGCCGAGCGCGAAAAGCGAGACGCATCTGCTCGAGCGTTCTTCGAGCGTTATCGGCTGCAGCTGCTCCAGCACGTGCCGGCCGACACGCTCGTGCTCGAGGTGCCGCGATGACGCCGTCGATGGGCTCGGCTTCGCTGCCGACGGATCGGTTGTGGAGCTTGCGCGAAGCGGCTGTCTACCTGCAGATGTCGGAGTCGTGGGTGCGTCGGTCCGATGTGCCCGTCGTGGCGCTCGGCCGCGCGCGCCGGTACGATCCGCAGCAGGTGATCGCGTTCGCGTCCCAGCATCTCACGCACCGCGTCGTCGTCTCGAGCTCGAGGAAGACCGCATGAGCGCCGCGTTCGCGAAGGGGAAGGGCAGGATCCTCACGATCTACGTGCCGACGCGCGCCGGCTTCGTGCAGCGCTCCACGGGCACGTCGAACAAAGCACTCGCGCGAAAGATGAGCGCGATGGTGCGCGAGCTCCGTGACGAGCGCCGCTGGTCGCTACTCGATGCGATTCGCGAGCGCCGGCTATCCGTCGCGCGGCTCTACGATCACTACGCCTCGAACACACTTGATGCGCTCCGCGCGGAGCTGTCGGATGCCGACGTTGTGCGCCACATCGACGACTGGGAAGCGTCCGTCCGCGCGACGCGGGGCGACACCGGGACCGCGGAGATGTACCGCTGGCAGGTCGAGCGCTTCACCGGTGAGCACATGCTCGTCTCCGAGCTCACGCCGGCGAAGATCACCGCCTGGCTCGCGGGCCTTGAGGTCACGCCGGGCACCGCGCGGAAGAATCTCTACGCGCTCTCGAGTTTCACGCGCTACCTCCGGACGATCGGTGTGCTTGATCGGAACCCGCTCGAGCTCGTGCCGGTCCCGAAAAAGAATCCGCCGCGCCTGCGCTTCGAAGCGCTCGAGGTGTGCCAGGCGATCGTCGACGCGCAGGAGGAGCCGTATCGGACGATCAGCGCCTTCATTCACGCGACGGGCGCCGAGATCGGCGCTGTGCTGCGCATGGTGCCGCGCGACATCGATCTCGAGCGGATGCGCGCACACGTGCCTGGCTCGAAAGCGATCACGCGGAACCGCTACGACGTCGTCATCGAAGAGTGGGCGAAGCCGTATCTCGAGCGCCATCTGGCGCTGCACGACGTGATGACGGCGCCCGGCGTCGAGCCGATCGACTACGCGACGACGCCGATCTTCGCCGGCGTCTCGCGCTACAAGGTCTACTGGTTCCACAAGCAGGCCTGCATGGCGCTCAAGATCGAGGATCTGACCGTGCACGATGCCAGGCACTCGCTCGCGGTGCGGTGGCGGAAGCACGGCGTCGCGCTCGAGGTGATCGCGGCGCAGCTCGGGCATCGCACCGTACTGCAGGTCGCGCAGATCTACGGGCGCTTTCAGCCGACGATGGATGAGCGCCAGGCCGAGGTCCGTTCGTGAGAAACACGCGCCGCACTACGACCGCTACTACGACTTCGTCGATCCTCGACGTCGCGCGAGCTGCGCGCGAAAGCAGCGTATCGTCTTGCCTGAACACAACATGCGAAAGCCGGGACTCGAACCCGGACGGGTTTCCCCACTGGATCCTAAGTCCAGCGCGTCTACCAATTCCGCCACTTCCGCATGTTGTGCAGCGCCTAAATATCTCCCCGATTTTCGAGCCCGCTAGCGCTGATGGCTCAACTAGAGCGCATTTGATCTTCCCAATGCAGCGCAAAAGTGCCGTCGGAATGCTCCGTAAATAGTAGAGATCTTCGAGTGTTGCCACTCAATGCACTCGTGCCCGCCCTAAGCTTCGCACCCCCACAAAATTGCTGAGATCGGCTGCGATCTTGCACCCCGCATCAAGCTATCGGTATGGCAGCGGTGTGGATTGTCGGTGAGCCCGCATTCGCTTGAGCAGTTTCACTGCGGGAGGGAGCAAATGAGAATAATCCAGATCGTTTCCAGCGCGACATTCGTGATCGCGGCGTTGGCGTGCGCACAGAACCAGAAAGAGCCTGCGGAATACGGCAATCAGGACACGCGCATGGGTGCGCCCAGTGACACCAGCAGGAGAGATGTGCCGTCTGCGGTTCCTTCGGCGGCGAGCAGGGCGGCTACGGCCGCTCAGCGCGATCCGAACCTCATCGGCTCCCCCGCGTGGTGGAGCACGCGCGCGACGGCGGACGGGAAGCGGCGCTAATAACTCTCTCGCGGGGCGGATTGTTCGCGGTTAAGCCGCACTACACGCGTTCAATCCGCGCCCGGGAAACAACCTGCCGAATTGGAGTGTTTAACCCACGAGCCCCGCGCTCGCGTTTCTCCTCGCGTGCTCGCCTCGTCATACTTCTATAGCAAGCGTTTCTCCCGAATCAGGACAGTCGTGCCCTCGCATCAGTCGCACAATCGCTCAACCTCGCAGCCGCGGCGTGACCGCAGGCTGTCGCTTCTTTTGACCGCCGCAGCGCTCACCGGGGTGCTCGCGTTGCGTCCCGATTTCGCCGCGAACATTCCCTGGCAGACGATCGCCGGCTGCGCGATTCTCTTCGCGAGCATTGGCGGCGCAGTCGCCTCCGCGATGCGCACCGGTGATCTCTACGCCGATACCCTCGCACGCTCCTCGTGGCCGCCGAGGCACGAACAGAAGTAGTCGCGATCGAACGTGAGAGATGAAAAATTCGCCCGGCGCGCAACTGCACGCCGGGCGAATTTTTTTGTCGCTATCTCTGCTACCGCATCCCGATCAGTACCCCGGGTTCTGCGTCAGCCCCGGCGTCACATCGATCTCCGACTGTGGAATCGGATACAGCGTCTGCGTCGGATCGATATCCATCACTGTCGCGGCAGTGCCGAGCCGCACGAGATCCGGCCAACGGTCACCCTCGAGCGCCATCTCCAGTCGACGCTCGGCCACGATCGCGTCGATCACTTGCTGTTGATTATTCGAGCCGAGCACGAATAGTGGTGCATTCGCGCGCGCCTGGGTGCGGTTCATCTCCGCCACCGCCTCCGGGAGATGATTCGTGCGCGCAAGCGCCTCGGCCCGAATCAAAATGATTTCGCCCAAGCGAAGTACCGGGAAATTCTCCGTACCGGTGATCGAGCGGTACTTGCTGCCATACCTGCGGCTTCCCGCGAAAGAGATGTTCCATTTTCCGCGTAGGTCTGCGGTATCATAGGCAGCCAGGAGATTGCTCGTCGGTCGCAGCAGGTACGTGCCGCCGAGCGCCTTGGCGAAATAGTCGTACGAGAGAAAACTCTGCTGATCGGAGTGCACCGTGGCAATGACCTTGAAAATGTCTTCAGGGGTCGAGTTGCCGGTGGCCGAATAGAGGTCAGAGTAATTCGCTGCGAGATCGTAGGTAAAGTCGCTCTCGACTGCGTGTGCCTCAATCTCCGCATTCACGTAGTCGCCGCGATACAGGAGCACACGCGCTCGCAGTGCGCGCACTGCGCCGCCTGACGCCGTTGTGGTCGAAGAGCTGTCGCTGATTCGCGACGCCGCCGAATCCAGATCCGCGAGTATCTGATCGTACACGGCCGACACGGGCGCACGCGTGATCGTCGCGCCGGCATTCGGATCCGTCGTTGGGTGCAGCCGGATCGGTACGTCGCCAAAGTACTTCACGAGATCGTGAAGCATGAGCGCACGAACGAAGTACGCTTCGCCTTGCAGCTCATCGCGCGTTGCTGGGTCGAGATTGGTCAGCGCGCCGAGCTTGTCAAGAATCTCGTTTGCGCGATTGATGTTGTCGTAGGCCTGCGCCCAGATATTCAGGACCGACGTGTTCGCAGCAGAGATGATGTTGTCATCGATCTCACCATACGATGTCGACGTTCCGCTGAATTCGGCATTGTCCGAGCTCAAGTCGCCGACTTCCGGAAGGTCCGAGCCATAGCTGCTCAGACTCTGAAGTCCGTGATACATGCCGGCAATTGCCGCGCGCGCCGACGTCGAGTCGGTGATCGCGGATTCTGTCGGAATCGTGTCTTTCGATTTCACGTCGAGCAATCCATTACAGCCGGCAACGATCGCAAGCAGGAGCGCCGGCATCAGAATACGGTTTCTCATTGCTGTGGCCATCCGGGATGAGAAGTCATAGAGGCGATTGGTCATTTTAGAAATCGCCGCTGAGGCCGAACGTGAAGGTGCGAGCGCGCGGATAGGCATAGTAGTCAGTGCCGAGATCGATGTTCGATGTGCCGTTGCTGTTCACATCGGGATCGTAACCGGTGTATTTCGTGAAGTTGTGCAGGTTATGGCCCGACACATACAGCTTGGCATTGGTCAGTCCGCGTGCGGCGAACAGTCCAGCTGGGAGGCGCCAGCTGACCGTGATCTCCTGAATGCGGAGATAGGAGCCATCCTCGATGAACCGGTCGGAGATCACTCTGCCACCCGACGTTCCATCGAAGCTGGCGCGCGGCTCGTCGGTGATGTCGCCCGGCTGCTGCCAGCGATTCAAGGCGTAGGTGAACTTGTTGTCGTACGAGTAGCCGCCGTCGTCCGCGAAGATGCGCATCAGATTGAAGACTTTCGCGCCGTGCGAGAATTCGAGAAATCCGCGCAGCTCGAAATTCTTGTAGCCGACCGTGTTTCCGAGTCCGCCAAAAAACTTCGGCTGCGGATTGCCGGCGTTGATGCGATCGTCGGAGTACATGGCATCGCCCGTGGCCGGGTCGACACCCTTGAAGTGGAGCACGTAGAACTCGCCGATCGGCTGACCTACCGCCGCGCGGCTGATGTCACGATAGTTGTCTCCGAGGACAGGCTGGTCCGCATTGAGCTTCGTGACCTCGTTGTGGTTGAACGAGATGTTGAAGTCGGTATTCCACGAGAAACCGCCTCGCGACGAGGGCTTGATGTTCACCGTGTTCAGGCCGAACTCGAATCCGCGGTTCAGCACGTTGCCGATGTTGTCGAAGTACGAGCAGTACCCGATGGTGCAGGGCAGCTGCCGGCGTGTGAGCAGGTCCGACGTGAGCTTGTGATAGTAGTCCGCGATGATGCTGATCCGGCCGCCGAACGGGTACCAATCGATACCGGCATCCCATTCATTCGTGGACTCCCACTTCAAATTCGGATTCGCGAATGCGAGTGGAGCGATACCTGGCGTGCCGCCGTAGTTCGCGGGCCCATATGTCGCAAGCGCTGCGAAGTTCGGAATCGACTGGTTGCCCGTCTTTCCGAAGCTGCCGCGCAGCTTCAGCTGGCCGAATCGATCGCTGAAATTGCCCATGAACGGTTCGTCGGAGAGCACCCAGCCGGCCGAGATGGCCGGGAAGTATCCCCAACGATTGTTGATGCCGAAGCGCGAGGATCCGTCCGCTCGCAAGCTGCCCTGCAACAGATAGCGACCCTTGTAGCTGTAGTTCGCACGACCGAAGAACGACTCGAGGTTGTTTGCCGTCGGAATTCCGCCGAAGTCGACGAGGTTCGTCGCACTTCCGACGTACTGGAACTCCGGGCTGCTGAACCCTTCGCCTCGCAGTAAGCTCGACTCCTCGTTGTTGTACTCGATGCTTCCACCCCCGACGACCGTCAGGCTGCTTCCCGCTTCCGAGCCGCCCTGATACGTCAGGTAGCTCTGCAGCAGGTAGTGATTCGTGTTGTCGAACGTCGTCATTGCGACGCCGTGTGCTCCGTACGCGTAGTTGCCGATCACCAGTGGCGAGCGCCACTGATTTTCGTTGTCGTGGAGGATGTCGACGCCCGCGCTACCGGTGAGCGTCAGGTGGGAATTGAAGATGTAGTCGCCCTGGATATTTCCGAGGAGATGATCGGTGACGTCCGGCAGGCGATCGTAGGTGCCGATCGCGACGGGATTCGAGTACACCTCGGAGTTGTTGCTGGGCGTCGTGTCGGCGGTGCTGGTGAACGACCCGTCTGGGTTCCGCACGTGGTAGACAGCGGGCTGGCCGATCGCATTCGTGACGATGCCGTCGTTGCTGTTGTTTCCCTCGATGCGGTCGTTGTTCTCGCGCGAGAGCCCGAGTGATGTCTTGAGGCTGAACTTCGGCGTGGCATCGTAGTCCACGTTCACGCGCGCGTTGGCGCGACTGTATGCGGATCCGATGACGATGCCGGTCTGCTTGAAGAAGGACCCTTCCACGTTGTACCGAAGCGCGTCCGTTCCGCCGCTCACGCCCATGTGAAGATTCTGAATGGGTCCCGTGCGGAAGATCGCGTCCTGCCAGTCGGTGCTCGTCGCGTCATCGATTCCGGCAAAAAACTGGATTCCGTCACCGTCGTTGACGGCACCTTCGTTCATGTAGGTGACGTACTGCGTCGCATTCATCAGCTTGAGCTTCGTCGCGGCGTTCTGAATGCCCGTCGACAGATCGACAGAGAACTTCGCCTTGCCCGCCTGACCGCGCTTCGTCGTGATCATGACGACACCGTTGGAGGCGCGCGACCCGTAAATCGCCGCCGAGGCTGCGTCCTTCAGCACCGTGATCGACTCGATTTCGTTTGGATCGAGCCCCGTGATCGCGGTGGGCGCCTCGCTGCCGGCCGGAAAGAGCTGCTGCGCCAGCGGATCGTTCGCGATCGGTACGCCATCCACGACGTAGAGCGGCTGGTTGGATGCAGAGAGCGATGAAGCGCCGCGCACGCGCACGCTGATGCCCGTTCCGGGCTCGCCAGAGTTCTGCGAGACCTGAACGCCGGCTGCTTTCCCTTGCAGCGCTCCGTCGACACCCGCCACCGGTTGGTTCTGCACGTCCTGTCCGTCAACCTGCGTGACGGCGCCCGTCACCTGCGCGCGATTCTGTGTGCCGTATCCAGTGACGACAACCTCGGAGAGAACGGTCGACACGGGACGCAGCACGAAGTCCGCCGTTGTCGTGCCGTCGAGCGTTGCATTCACCGTGCGCTGCGACGGTGCAAAGCCGATGCGCTGAACGCGAATCGTGACGGCGCCGGGTGGCACGCGTAGCGTGTACGCACCCGCGGTATCAGTCAGAGCACCGCGCGTGGTTCCGACCGCGATCACCTGAGCGCCGATGACCGGCGCGTGATTCGTCGAGTCGCTCACGACTCCGCGCACGATCGCGACTCCCGGCGTGGTCCCCTGCGCGTTCGCCTGCGCGAACGGAGCTGCGAGACACACCGCTATGGCGATTTTCCAGATCGAACGGGGCAAACTCATGGGCATTCTCCATCGGGAATGGTGCAGACGGAATTCCGCCGACGCTCATGGAACGAGCGCCGGAGACAGCGAGCACGAATTGTGATGCAGCGCCAATGTATATCTTTGTGGCTGTCTATTTGGAGAGCGGCGCGCTCGTCCGCAAGGTCGGAGCTTGTCCCCTTCGCGTATTTCTCGCCTGTGTCCGCTGCTTCAACCAGTGGTATACCGCTCCGGTACTATGACCGGGCGGCAACGCTTTACCCTTAGGCGCGCGTTGTATACAAGGTTTGACCACTCGGAGAAACCGCGATGGCAGTGACCACGCTCGACCCCAAAACCGCCCTCATCGTCATCGATCTGCAGAAGGGGATCGTCTCGAACCCCTCCGTCCTTTCGGCCGCCGACGTCGTCGACCACGCCCGCACGCTCGTCGACGCCTTTCGGCGCCACGCGATGCCCGTCGTCCTCGTCACCGTCGCCGGCGGTGCGCCCGGACGCACACAGCTCCCGCCCAGCACCGCGAAACGCGCCCCCGACTGGGCGGAGCTCATCCCCGAGCTCGGCCCCGAGCCCGGCGACATCTCGATCGTCAAACGCACCTGGGGCGCGTTCGCCAGCTCGGATCTCGCCGAGCGCCTGAAGAAGCTCGGCGTCACCCAGGTCGTCATCGCCGGCATCTCCACCAGCATCGGCGTCGAGTCCACCGCCCGTCAGGCATTCGAGCTTGGCCTCAACGTCACCCTCGCTACTGACGCGATGAGTGACACCAATGCCGACGCGCACCACAACAGCACCACCCTCATCTTCCCGCGCCTCGGCGAGACCGGCTCCACTCGAGAGATCGTCGCCCTCCTCGACGCGCGCGACGTGAGTTCGTAGCCTGATGTGCCCGGATGCAAAAATCGCCCGGCGCTTTCACGCCGGGCGATTCTCGTTTTACTGATGCATCCGAGCGGTGCTTATCCGCCGATCCGCAGATTCACCACGCGGGACTGCTTCTGCTGCGTGTTGTAGACCAGCAGGCTTACGACATCGCCAGTCTTGAGCTTCGAGATCGACGCGTCCAGATCCGCCACCGTCCGAATCGCGTGCGGCATCGGGTTCAGCACTCGCACGATCACGTCAGACTCTGCGAACAGCTTCTGGTACGACGGCCCGAGCGCGTCCACGCTCATCACCACCAGCCCGCGCTGCGCGTCCGACACCTCCGCGCGACTCGCACGATCCGTGGTCATCGGCTCAACCGAAATTCCCAGCTTGTCGTACGTCGCCGGTTTCGTCGTCGCGCTATCCGGAGCATCGTCGTCATCCTGCCCACTGGCCAGCTGCGACTCGCTCGGCGCCTCGGCGAGCTTCACCTTGTACGTGTGCTTCTGTCCGTAGCGCATCACGTCCACGGTCACGGTCTCACCCGGCTTGTGCACCCGGATGATCCGCTGCAGCTGCGCCACCCGGTCGACCTGCGCGCCATCGATGGCGACGATCACGTCACCCGCCTCGATGCCAGCCTTCTCCGCGGGGCTCGACTGCCCCGGCGTTCCGCCGCCAACCAGCGCACCACGAATCTCCTTGATCCCCGCCGCCTGCGCGTCTTCCGGACGCAGGTCGCTGATCGAGACACCGAGAATTGCGCGACGCACACGACCATACTGAATCAGGTCGTTCATGACCGTCTTCGCGAGCGAGATCGGAATCGCGAAGCCATAGCCGGAGTAGTAGCCCGTGCCGCTCGCGATCGCGCTGTTGATGCCGATCACGTCGCCGTGGCTGTTCACCAACGGTCCACCCGAGTTGCCCGGGTTGATCGCGGCGTCCGTCTGGATGTAGTCGACGATCGCGTACTGGCTCGCGTAGAGATTGCGAAGCTGTCCGCTGCGTCCCTTCGCGCTGATGATCCCGGCCGTGACGGTGAAGTCGAGGCCGAGCGGATTGCCCACCGCGAGGACCCACTCGCCGACGCGCGACTTGTCGTCGTCGCCGAGGCTGATCGTGGGGAAGTTCGTGCCGTCGATCTTGATCACGGCGACGTCCGTCGTCGGATCGCGACCAATCACCTTCGCCTTGAATACGCGCTTGTCGAGCAGCGTCACCGTGAGCTTGTCGGCGTCCGCCACGACATGGTTGTTGGTGAGGATGTAGCCGTCCTGCGTGACGAGGAAGCCTGATCCGCTTCCCTCCATCGGCTGCTGCTGCTGTTGTCTCGGGTCGAACTGCTTGAAGAAGTCTTCCATGCCCGGCGGGATCTGCTGTCCGCGCGGAACCTTCACCGGACGCGCCTGGCGCTCCATCTGAATCGAGACGACGGCCGGAGTCACGTGCTCGGCGATCGCGACGAACGCGTTGCTCGCCTCCGTGACCTGCTCCACCGCGGCCCGCGGCGGCTTCGCGCCACCACCCGCCTGCTGGGCGTATCCGAATGGGGTGAGGTTGAAGCCACCGGCGACAACCAACCCGCCTATGAATGCGGCGACGGCGAATGCGCCGCTCGTCAGCCATCTCGTTGTTCGTGACGTCATTCTAACTCCCAACCGAATAGAGGGTTGTTCATCCTACACCACGCGCCGACAGCAAGTTTCGTTGCCGGCGGCGCGGGTGCCTGTTCAGGATTACTTCTTCTCTTCGTCCACGATCTCGTAGTCGGCGTCGACTACGTTGTCGCTCCCCTTCGGGTTCGCCTGGGCGCTTGCCGTCGCCGCCTCATCGGTGGCCGTCGTACTGGCTGCCTGCTCGCCCTGCGCGTACAGCGACTGACCAGCCTCGCTGTAGACCCTGCTCAGCTCTTCCTGAGCATTACGAATTTCGTTCAGATCGTCCGTCCGGAGCGCCTTCCGCGCCCGCTCGACCGACGTCTCGAGCTTGGTCTTGAGCTCCGCGCTCAGCTTGTCCGACCACTCCTTCGCATTCTTCTCGACCTCGTACGTGAGGCTGTCGAGCCGATTGCGCGTGTCGATCTCCTCGCGCTTGCTCTTGTCGTCCTCCGCATGCTGCTCGGCATCCTTCACCATCTTCTGGATGTCGTGCTCCGAGAGCCCGCTCGACGCCTCGATCCGGATCTTCTGCTCCTTCCCGGTCGCCTTGTCCTTCGCGGTTACGTGCAGAATGCCGTTCGCATCGATGTCGAAGGTGACCTCGACCTGCGGCATGCCGCGCTGTGCGGGCGGAATTCCGGTGAGCTGGAATTTCCCGATCGTCTTGTTGCCGCTGGCGAGCTCGCGCTCACCCTGCAGCACGTGGATCTCCACGGTCGTCTGATTGTCTTCGGCGGTGGAGAAGACTTCGGACTTCTTCGTCGGGATGGTCGTGTTCCGCGGAATGAGCACCGTGGTCACGCCGCCCAACGTCTCGATGCCGAGCGACAGCGGGTTCACGTCGAGGAGCAGCACGTCCTTCTGCTCGCCGGTGAGCACCGCACCCTGAATGGCCGCGCCGATCGCCACGACCTCGTCCGGGTTCACGCCCTTGTGCGGCTCCTTCTTGAAGAAGTCCTTCACGACCTGCTGCACTTTCGGAATGCGCGTGGAGCCGCCGACGAGAATCACCTCGTCCACCTCTTCCGGCTTCATGCCGGCATCCTTGAGCGCCTGCTGCATGGGCGGGATCGTGCGCTGGATGAGGTCATCCACCAGCTGCTCGAACTTCGCGCGCGTGAGCGAGTAGTTCAGGTGCTTCGGGCCGCTCTGATCCGCCGTGATGAAGGGCAGGTTGATGTCGGTCTGCTGCGTCCCCGACAGCTCCATCTTCGCCTTCTCGGCCGCTTCCTTGAGGCGCTGAAGCGCCATCGGGTCCTTGGAGAGGTCGATCCCCTGATCTCTCTTGAACTCGGCCACGAGCCAATCGATGACGCGCTGGTCGAAGTCGTCGCCGCCGAGGTGGGTGTCACCGTTGGTCGACTTCACTTCGAACTGACGCGAGCCTTCGACGTCGTAGAGCTCCAGCACCGAGATGTCGTAGGTGCCGCCGCCGAGATCGAACACGGCGACCTTCTCATCCTTCTTTTTATCGAGCCCGTACGCGAGTGCCGCGGCCGTCGGCTCGTTGATGATGCGCAGCACGTCGAGACCAGCGATGCGCCCCGCATCCTTGGTTGCCTGACGCTGCGAATCATTGAAATACGCGGGAACGGTGACGACTGCCTTGTCGACCTTCTGGCCGAGGTAGTCTTCCGCCGTCTGCTTCATCTTCTGGAGGATCATCGCGGAGATCTCGGGCGGCGTGTAACGCTTCCCGGCGACCTCGATCGTGGCGACGTCGTTCGGTCCAGACACGACCTTGTAGGGGACGCGCTTAAGCTCCTCCTGGACCTCGGAGATCTTGCGACCCATGAACCGCTTGATCGAGAAGATGGTGTTCTGTGGATTGGTGACGGCCTGGCGCTTCGCGACCGTGCCGACCAGCCGCTCGCCATCCTTCGTGAAGGCGACGACTGACGGGGTGACCCGACCACCCTCGGAATTCGGAATGACGACGGGGTCGCCGCCTTCCATGACGGCGACGACCGAGTTCGTCGTGCCCAGATCGATACCAATTACCTTTTCGGCCATAACAAGCCTCGAATTGTGTGTGAAAGCGTGGGCGAGGAAGCTGTGGCTGACCTTCTGCCACAATCTCAACCTCGCGCAGGCGTGGAAGGTTCAAGCAATTGGGGTGCCTGGGATATGTGCCTTTTTGACATATTCCGCCTGAGATACGCTCATATCTCTGTAAGCGTGGCGGCTTTAGGCTGCATGGTTCGTGCGGCTGAGAGCGCCTTTCCGGCATAGGTGATCAGATGATCCCGTTGGGCGACGACGTTCGGCTGGTGCGCCGGCCGGCGATGACCTACCTGCTTCTGGCGGTGACTTGGGCGGTATGGCTGTTCGTTCAGCAAGCTGGGTTCGATCCCCAAGTCTTGGCGGCGACGGTCTGCAACTTCGGGATGGTGCCCGGAGAGCTCACGCATCGCGCGGCCATCGGCTTCGCGGTGCCGATCGGCGAACGGATGGTGTGCGTGGTGGACAACAACCGGATCAACGTGCTCACGCCGTTGCTTTCGATTTTTCTCCACGGCGGGTGGGGGCACATCATCGGTAACTCGATCTACCTCCTGGTGTTCGGGAAGGCGGTGGAGTCGAGTATGGGCTCGATGCGCTTTCTCGTGTTCTATCTCGTGTGCGGACTGGTGGCCGCCGCCTCGCACATTGCCGTCAACGCGGCGAGTGCGATTCCCACCGTCGGCGCCTCGGGAGCGATCTCCGGTATACTCGGCGGCTACCTGCTGCTGTATCCGCGGGCGCGCATCCGCATGTACTTCCCGCCAATCTTCTTCTTTTCGATTCCGGCCGTGCTCGTGCTGCTCTTCTGGTTCGGCGAGCAGCTCCTCGCGGGGCTACCGCAGCTGTCGGCAATGGACCGCGAAGTCATGGGCGGCGTGGCGGTGTGGGCGCACGTCGGCGGATTTCTCGCCGGGGTGCTGCTGATTCGACTGTTCGCCAAGTCGGTGCCCCCGCGGGCGCAATTCGCGGGCGTCTAGCGGTTAGCGAGCGTATTGACCGCCGCATAGCTTCCCGAGCGCCACCATACCTGAGAACGACCACCCAATGAACAAGCTGCGGCTATTCTGCTCGACGATAGTTGTGTGTCTCGTGCTCGGCGCGACCACGGCGCGGGCGCAAGCATCGATCGATCTTGGCGAATCGGTGATCGCGCTCCGCGGACCATGGAGTTTTCATACCGGGGATGACCAGCGCTGGGCCGCACCGGGTTTTGACGATTCCGCCTGGGAACGCGTAGACCTGACGCCCGCGCCAGGATCGCACGATGGCGATGTCGGCCTCAGGGACTATGTGCCAGGCTGGGGGACGCGCGGGCATCACGGTTACACCGGATTCGCCTGGTACCGACTGACCATTCGCGTCACCGACACCGGCGATAGTACGCTCTATCTCATCGGGCCCGCAGCGGTCGACGATGCTTACCAATTGTTTTTTAACGGGCGTCTGGTGGGCGGCATTGGTGACTTCGGTCGCAACCCACCGTCGATCGTCAGCATTCAGCCACGCCGGTTCGCGTTGCCGCGAGCGTGGTGGACGCCCAAGGACGGGAAGTTGAGCGCCGTCATCGCGTTTCGCATCGCGCAGGTCCCGGGCGCGTCCGGCCCGGATGGCGGTGGCATTCACATCGCGCCACTGATTGGAACAGCCCAGGGCGCGGGCGATCACTATCGCCTGCAATGGCTGCAGACATTCGAAGGCTATGTGGTGGATGCCGTCGAGCCGTTCCTGTTTCTGGGGCTCGCGATCATGGCTCTCTGCCTCATGCCGTTCGATCGCAGGGACCGATTCTACCCTCTGCTTGCCTTGATGCTCATTCTCTTCGCGCTCGCGCGAGCAAATCAGGCCATGTTCTTTTTCTGGCAGTTCGAAACGCTCCGCGAATTCGCGTTCTGGCGATTGGCAGTTGTGGAGGCGTTGACGTTCGCCGCTTGGACGCTGGCCTGGAGCGCATGCTTCGGACTCCAGGAGGTGCGCTGGATCACGATATCCACCGGGATTCTTGCCGCTGCCTATCTGGTTACGCGTGTACTCGGCACTGTTCTGCTCTCGCCGTCGCTACCTGCGGGAGCTCTACATGCGTTCACCACAGGTACGCAGCTGGTGCGCTACGTATTCGCGCTACTCGCGGCGTACATCTTTTATCGAGGGATTTCGCGCCATGCTCGCGCGGACTGGATCGCACTCTCCGCAATGCTTCTGGGCGCGATCGGCGTGTTCGCATCCGAGTTGAGCAAGATCGGGGTGCCGGGCATCTGGTTCCCATTTGGAGTGGGAGTTTCGCGCACGCAATACACCTACGTGGCATTCGACGTCGTTCTTTTCGTCTATCTGCTGCACAGGCTCTGGCGCTTTGCGCCCTCAGCGACGGCGCAACTGCGCGCGGAATGAGCCTCACTGCGTCTCGATGGCCGGCGCGGCGTCTCGGAGTCCGCAATTCGCGAGCGCTTGGCACTTGGCGAGCGCCTTGGAGGTCGCGTAGCTTCCCTGTTCCACTGGTTATTCCCCGAACACCGGATGATCGACAGCCGTGCGGCTCATACCACGCGACACCGCGTTCTTCGAGATGTTTTCCGATCTCGCCAAGCACGCCACGACCTCGGCCACCCTCCTCCACGATTTGTTCACCGACCCCGCGCATCTCGAGCGCTATGCGGCCGAGATCAAGGAGGTCGAGCATCGGGCGGACAACATCACGCGCGACGTGATCAGTCGCATCGACAAGTCATTCGTCACACCGATCGACCGTGAGGACATCCACCTTCTGGTGTCGCAGCTGGACAACGTGGTGGATCTGATCGACGGCACGGCGCGGCGCGCTGCGATGTTCCACATCACCGAGGTGAAGGAGCCGGCGAAGCTGCTCTGCGACGTGCTGCTGGAGGCGACGCGGAGCATCGAGAGCGCGGTGATGAACATGCGCGACTCGAAGCAGGTCGTGATGCGCGGGCGCGAGATCAAGCTCAAGGAAGAAGAGGGCGACGCGCTCTATCACCAGGCGGTGGGCTCGCTCTTCGCGGGGCATCCGGATCCGCTGGAAGTGATCAAGTGGAAGGAGCTCTATGACACGCTCGAGCGGGCGCTCGACCAGTGCGAGGACGTCGCGAACGTCCTCGAGAGCATCGCATTGAAGCACGCGTAGCACGTGGTCCACTACATCATTGCGATCGTCCTGATCGCATTCCTGTTCGACTTCAGCAACGGCTTCCACGACTCGGCGAACTCGATCGCCACCGTTGTCGGGACGCGGGTTCTCAGGCCGCTGCAGGCGGTCGTGTGGGCCGCGTTCTTCAACTTCGCGGCGGCGTTCATCGTCGGCACCGCGGTGGCGAAGGCGGTGTTCACGGGCTTCGTTCCGCCGGCGATCGTCGATCCGAATGTGATTCTCGCCGGGCTGCTGGGCGCGATCACCTGGAACGTCGTGACGTGGAGCGTGGGGCTGCCATCCAGCTCTTCACACGCGTTGATCGGCGCCTACGCGGGCGCTGCCGTCGCGAAGGCGGGGCTGGGCGGGCTCGTGCTCGCGAACGGCAAGTGGCCCACGACGCTGCTCTTCATCGTGCTGTCGCCGGTGATCGGTGCGATGCTCGGCTTCATGCTGATGACGGCCGTGTACTGGATCTTCCAGAAGGTGCCGCCGGCGCGCGTCGACCGGGTCTTTCGCGGCGCGCAGCTCGTGAGCTCCGCGCTCTTCTCGCTCTCGCACGGTGCCAACGACGCGCAGAAGACGATGGGGATCATCGTCGGACTGCTCGTGGCGAGCAAGGCGTCGTTCGCGGGACAGACGGGGTGGATGCATCACCTCTATCTCGAGAACGGCAACTCCATTCCACCGTGGGTCGAGATGGGCGCGTACAGCGCGATCTCGCTCGGCACGTTGTTCGGCGGATGGCGCATCGTGCACACGATGGGAAATCGAATCACGAAACTGCGTCCTGTGGGCGGCTTCTGTGCGGAGACGGGCGGCGCGTTGAGCATCCTGCTCGCGACCACGCTCGGAATTCCGGTGAGCACGACGCACGCGATTACCGGCGCGATCGTCGGAGTCGGCGCGACGACACGGTTGAGTGCGGTGCGATGGGGCGTGGCGACGAAGATTGTCTGGGCGTGGGTGTTGACGATTCCGGCAGCCGCGGCGGTGGCGGCCGTGTTCTGGTGGGCGTTGCAGGTGGCTCACCCGCTGTAACCGGGGGCGAAGGAAGGGCGAAACCGGTGTAACGGATCAGTCGTGACCGATTCGTGACGACGCCGGGAGCGCTATCATCCATATACTGTGTGACTGATTCTCCCCTCGCCGTCCGTGCGCATTTCACGGGCGGTTTGCTTTCGGCAACGACGAATGTCAGAACTGACGCTCGCACCGCGCATCACGCGGCCTGCACCACTCGTACTGTCGCCGCAGCTCTACATCAATCGCGAATTGAGCTGGCTCGAGTTCAACTCGCGAGTGTTGCACGAAGCGTTCGACGCGCGCAATCCGCTGCTCGAGCGTCTCAAGTTCGCCGCCATCTTCAGCACGAATCTCGACGAGTTCTACATGGTGCGCGTGGCGGGACTTCGCCGCCAGCTCGCGGCGAACGTCACGGTCAGCGCGCCAGACGGACTCTCGCCGCAGGAGCAGCTCGACGCGATCAGTGCGCGCGTGCGCGAGCTCCTCGCGCAGCAGCAGCGCCTCATCCACGAGGAGCTCCTCCCCGAGCTCACCGAGCGCGGCGTGCGCCTCGTGTCGTTCGAGGAAGAGCTGTCCCCGAGCGAGCTAAAGCGGCTCGATGAGTATTTCGAAAAGCAGGTCTATCCGGTGCTCACGCCGCTCGCGGTCGATCCCGGACATCCATTCCCGTACATCTCGAATCTCTCGCTCTCGCTCGCGGTGGAGGTCCGCGATCCGGACACGCACGAGGATCACTTCGCACGCGTGAAGGTGCCGCGAAGCCTGCCGAGGTGGGTGCCGTTCGGACGGGCGAATCAGTTCATTCCGCTCGAGCAGTTGATCGGCATCAACCTGCGCTCGCTCTTTCCCGGAATGGAGGTGCGGAACTGGTACGCCTTCCGCATCACGCGCAACTCGGACATCGAGCTGCTCTCGAGTGAGGAGCCGGACGACCTGCTCGCGACGATCGAGGAGCAGGTGTTCTTGCGCCGCTTCGGCGAAGTCGTGCGACTCGAGGTGCAGACTGGCACGCCGCCCGAGATGCGCGCGCTCCTGATCGATGAGCTGCGCGACGATCGGCTGCCGCCCAACGCGACACTCACCGAGGCGGACGTCCACGAGATGGGGCCGCTCCTCGAGCTCGGCGATCTCCGCGAGCTCGCATCGCTCGAGATCCCGGAGCTGCGCGATCCGCCGCTCGTCCCGAGCACGCCGCCGCGACTGCGCGGAGTGAACGGCGGAATGTTCGACGTGATTCGCCAGGGCGACGTGCTCGTGCATCATCCGTTCGACTCGTTCCAGACCACGGTGGAGCAGTTCATCGAGCGCGCGGCCGAGGACGACGACGTGCTCGCGATCAAGCTCACGCTGTATCGCACGAGTGGCGACACGCCGATCGTTCGAGCGCTCACCGAGGCCGCCGAGAGCGGGAAGCAGGTGGTGGTGCTCGTCGAGCTCAAGGCGCGCTTCGATGAGGCGAACAACATCACCTGGGCGCGGCAGCTCGAAAGCGCGGGCGTGCACGTCGTCTACGGAATGATGGACCTGAAGACGCACACGAAGACGTGCCTCGTCGTGCGCCGCGAGGCGGACGGAATTCGGCGCTACGTGCACGTGGGCACCGGGAACTACAACTCGAAGACGGCGAGGCAATACACCGACCTCGGGCTCTTCACGTGCAACCCGGAGATCGGCGCGGACCTGAGCGATCTGTTCAACTTCCTCACCGGCTTCTCGCGGCAGCGGCACTATCGAAAGCTGATCATCGCCCCGGGCGAGATGCGGAGCCGCTTCCACGCGCTGATCGCGCGCGAGATGGCGCACGCGCGCGCCGGGCGCCCCGCGCGACTCATCGCGAAGATGAACGCGCTCGCCGATGCCGAGACGATCCTGGCGTTGTACGAGGCGGCGCAGGCGGGCGTCGAGATCGATCTCATCGTGCGCGGCATCTGCTGCCTGCGCCCCGGCATCGAAGGGGTGAGCGACAACATCCGCGTCACCAGCGTCGTCGGCCGCTTCCTCGAGCACTCGCGCCTCTGGTACTTCCTCAACGACGGCGACGAGGAGTTCTACCTGGGCTCAGCCGACTGGATGCCGCGGAACTTCGAGCGCCGCGTCGAGGCGGTGACGCCCGTGGAGGACAAGTCGCTGCACGAGCCGCTGCGCACACTGCTCGCGACGTATCTGCGCGACAATAGAAATGCGTGGATCCTCGGCGCCGATGGGCACTACACGCAGCGTGAGCTGAACGGAGAGCCCGAGTACTCCGCGCAGCTGCTCGCGATCACGCAGACGTGGGGGAGCGCGCCGCTCGATCCGTAGTCGCGGAGCCGGCATGCGTGCGCGAGCCGACGATCTCCACCGGCACGCCGGCGATCTTCTCGAGGAGCTGTGCCTTGCGGCTCGCGCCCCACACCTCGAGACGCATGGGCTGATGGATGTTGCGCGGGATCGGCGTGATGCGAATGCGATTGCGCATCCAGCGCACCTTCACGCGTTCGACGGCCGAGATGTGTCCGCGATCGAGCCCGTCGGCGAGACGCAGAATGGCGGAGAGCCGCTTCACCTGCTCGCGCACCGGCTTCGCGAGCGAGCCGTAGCTGGGATGCTCCTTCGACGGCGGCGCCCCACGGTGATAGCGCGCGACATTCGCCACCACGAGCTGCTCCATCGGTGACATCCCCAGCAGCTCGGCGTGCGTGATCAGGTAGTACGAGTGCTTGTGGTGCTTGTCGTAGCTGATGTGGTAGCCGATGTCGTGGAGCGTCGCCGCGGCGGCGAGCAGCTCGCGCTCGCCGGGCTTGGCGCCGAGCCGCGTCCCAAGCGCATCGAAGAGCTGGAGCGCAAGCCGCTGCACGTGCATCGAGTGACGCTCCTCGAAGTGGCACGCCTCGGCGAGCCGGCGCACGGAGCGTTCGCGCGCCTCGCCGGGGCTCGCGACGGTGGGCAGCACCTTCGCGGTCTCGAGCAGGAGTCCTTCGCGAATTCCGTAGGCGGACACCACGAGGCTCGGGCTGTCGAGACGCGCCATCACCTCGGCGATGACCGCGAGCCCGGCGACGATGATGTCGGCGCGGCCGGCGTTGAGCCCCGCGACGGTGAGTCGCTCCGTGGGCGTCATGTCCTGCAGGCTGTCGAGAATGTGCTCGAGGTCCACGCGGGGGACGCGCGTGCCGTGCACGCTCTGCGCGGGGCGAATGCCCTGACGCGCGAGCGACATCCCCGCGAGGTTGGTGAAGGTGCCCCCCGAGCCGATCACCTGCGCGTTGCGCCACTCGCGCGCGGGGAGATGCCGCTGCAGCTCATGACGCACATCGCGGCGCAGATCCTTCACCGCGCTGCGCGTGATCTTTTTCGGGAAGTAGCGCTCCGTCATGCGGAGGGCGCCGAAGGGAAGGGAGACGAGCCGGTCGACGAGTCCCGCGGCGCTGAGCGCGAGCTCGAGCGAGCCGCCGCCGATGTCGACCACCGCCGCGCGCCCCGAGGCGAGATCGAAGTGCGCGAGCGCGCTCCGGAAGCCGAGCAGCGCCTCGTCGCTCCCCTCGAGCACGCGGAGCTGGAGCTTCGCGGCCCTGCGCACCATCTCGGCGAATTGCCGCGCGTTCGACGCGTCGCGCACTGCGCTCGTGGCGACGGCCTCGACGCGCGTGGCGCCGAGCTGGCGCGCGAGCATCGCCATGCGAACCACCGCCTCCGTCGCGCGCTGCATCGCCGCCTCTTCGAGCGCGCCCCGCTCATCCATCCCGGCGCCGAGTCGCGGCGCCGACTTCATTTCGTCAACGACGCGGATGTGGCCGTCCGACGAGACGTCCGCCACGATGGCGCGGATCGAGTTCGATCCGATGTCGATCGCTGCAACGCGGTCCATGCCGCTCGCGGGATCAGGCCGTGGCGGCGACAGTGCGGTCCTCCAGCCGGTGTTTGATCGTCTTCCCCTCAGCCAGGTAGACCGCGTCCTCCGCGATGTTGGTCGCGAGATCGGCGACGCGCTCGAGATTCCGGCTCACGAGGAAGAGCTCGAGGGCCGCTGAGATGGTGGTCGGACCCTCGAGCATGTGCGTGAGGAGAATGCGGAAGAGCGAGTCGTGCAGCGCGTCGACCTGGTCGTCGCGGCGGCAGACATCGCGACCGAGCACGCCGTCGGCGCGCACGAAGGCATCGAGCGAGTCGCCGAGCATTTGCCGCGCGCGGCGAGCCATGTCCTCGATTTCCGGATCCGGGGTGATGTTGGAGCGCATCGCCACGAGTCGCTGCGTGGACTGCGCGATGTTCACGGCGTGGTCGCCCACGCGCTCGAGATCGCTCGAGATCTTGATCGCGCTGATGATGAAGCGCAGGTCGCGAGCCATCGGCTGCTGCAGCGCGAGGAGCGAGACCGCGAGCGCTTCGACCTCGACCTCGAGGGAGTCGATCTCGCTGTCGCCCTCGATCACGGCGTCGGCCTTGCCCGCGTCGCGGTGCAGCAGCGCATCCACGGAGAGATCGACGAGCGCTTCCGCGCGCTCGGACATGTCGAGCAGTCGTTGCTTGAGCTGATCGAGCTGCTCGTGAAAATGTCGAAATCCAGCGCTCTCAGTGGGGCTCATCCGAATCTCCCTGTCACGTAGGCTTCGGTCCGCGGCTCGCGTGGACTGGTGAAGAGACGATCCGTCGCGTTCACCTCTACCAGGCGGCCCAGGTAGAAGAAGGCAGTGAATTCCGATACACGAGCCGCCTGTTGCATGTTGTGGGTGACGATGACGATCGTCAACTCCCGCTTCAGCTCGTAGAGCAGCTCCTCGACCTTCTGCGTGGCGATAGGGTCGAGCGCGCTTGCCGGCTCGTCGAGGAGCAGCACCTCGGGGTCGTTCGCGAGCGCGCGGGCGATGCAGAGGCGCTGTTGCTGTCCTCCGGAGAGGCCCAGCGCGCTCTGGCGGAGCCGGTCCTTCACCTCGTCCCAGAGCGCCGCGCGTCGCAGCGAAGTCTCGACGACCTCATCGAGCGCGGTGCGCGACGTGGTGCCGTTGATGCGCGGGCCGAAAGCGACGTTGTCGTAGATCGACTTCGGAAATGGATTCCAGCGCTGAAAGACCATCCCTGCGCGCTGGCGAAGGGCGACGATGTCGGCGCCGGGGGAGTAGATGTCCTGGTCGTCGAGGAGAATCGCGCCGGTGTGGCGCGCGCCAGGGATGAGCGCGTTGAGTCGATTGATCGAGCGCAGGAGCGTCGACTTTCCGCACCCCGATGGTCCGATGAACGCGGTCACCGAGCGCGCGGGAATCGTGAGGTTCACGTCGAAGAGCGCCTGCTTCTCCCCGTAGTAGAACGAGAAGTCCCTGGCGATGATCGTCCCCGGATGCGTCGAGTCCGCGACCGGCAGGATCGCCGGCGGACGCTCGAGCGTCGCGCTCACATCGGTCATCCGAAGCGTCCCGTGATGTAGGCTTCCGTGCGCTCGTCCCTCGGCGTCGTGAAGATCTGGCCGGTATCGTCCATCTCGACGAGCTCGCCGTGCAAGAAGAACGCGGTGGAGTCGGAGACGCGCGCGGCCTGCTGCATGTTGTGCGTTACGATCACGATGGTCATGTCGGAGCGCAGCTCGTACACCAGCTCCTCGACTGCTTGCGTGCTGATCGGATCGAGCGACGCTGTCGGCTCGTCGAGCAGCATCACGGTCGGCTCCGTCGCGAGCGCGCGCGCGATGCAGAGGCGCTGCTGCTGGCCGCCGGAGAGGCCGATCGCACTCGACGGGAGGCGATCCTTCACCTCGTTCCAGAGCGCGGCGCGCACGAGCGCCTTCTCCACAATCTCGTCCGTCTCGCGTCGCGAGGGGCGTTTTCCATCGATCACGCGAAGTCCGGCGGCCACGTTGTCGCGGATCGACATCGTGGGGAAGGGCGTGGGGCGCTGGAAGACCATGCCGATGTGCTTGCGCACGGCGATCGCGTTTACGCCGCGCGCGTAGATGTCGCGGCCGTCGAGCTCCACCTCGCCCTCCACGCGCGCCGTTGGCACCGTCTCGTGCATGCGATTCAGGCAGCGCAGGAACGTCGACTTGCCGCACCCCGACGGTCCGATGATCGCGGTCACCTGCCGATCGTGGATCTTCATGTCCACGCCCTTCACGGCGTGCACACTGCCGAAGTACGCGTCGAGCGAGCTGACACGCATGCGTGGCACGGCATCGGGCGCGACGGCGGCAGCTCTCATGAGCGACACGTCGTCCTGCAGATTCGAACGTTCAGTCGCCACCACCGGTCGCGAAGCGGGCGCGCGTTGCGAAACGCGCGATGAGGCTGATGATGAAGATGAGCGCGATGAGGACGAGCGCTCCGGCCCAAGCGAGGGAATGCCATGCGTCATATGGGCTTATCGCGTAAGAGAAAACCTGCAGCGGTAGCGCGGCGATGGGCTGTTTGAGAGAGAGCGACCAGAACTGGTTGCCGAATGCGGTGAAGAGCAGAGGCGCCGTCTCGCCCGCGATGCGCGCGATCGCGACGAGCGCGCCCGTGACGATGCCCGCGCTCGCAGTGCGCAGCACCACTGCGAGCGAAGTCCGCCAGCGCGGGTAGCCGAGTGCCAGCGCTGCTTCGCGCAGCGAGACAGGAACAATCCCAACCATCTCTTCGGTGGTACGCGCGACCATCGGGATCATCATCGCGCCGAGCGCCACGCCGCCGGCGAGCGCGGAGAAGTGTCCCACGGGGCGCACGAGGAATTGCCAGGCGAAGATGCCCATCACGATCGAAGGCAGCCCGTTGAGCACATCCGAAAGGAATCGCACGCCGTTCGCCAGCTTCGTCCCCTTCCGCTCGGCGAGATACAACCCCGCGCCCACGCCCACGGGCAGTCCGAAGCCACTCGCGATGCCGATGAGGATGAGCGTGCCGACGATTGCATTGGCGAGCCCACCGCCGGTCTCGCCGACCGGCTTCGGCATCTTCGTGAAGAAATCCCACGAGAGCGAGCCAACCCCGAGGGTGAGCAGATGTCCGAAGATAAAAATGAGCGGCAGCACCGCGAGCACGGCGGCGCACACCAGCACCGCGAGCATGATCCCGCTCACGATGCGCCGGCGTTTGAGGGTGCGCTCCGTGCGCTCGCTGAAGGCGCGCTGGCGGAGAGTAGGACGCATCGGCGGTGCCATTGGCGGCGTGGCGGCGCTCATGCGGTTTTCCCCGTTGTGTTGCGCGACACCTGCCACACCAGCCAGCGCGCGATCGCGTTCACGATCAGTGTGATTACGAAGAGGACGAAGGCGACGGCCATCAGCGCCGAGAGATGCGCGTCGCTCGAGGCTTCGCTGAACTCGTTCGCGAGCAGCGACGCCATCGTGTACCCCGGAGCGAAGAGCGACGCGGCGATCTCGGGGCGATTACCGATCAGCATCGTCACCGCCATCGTCTCGCCGAGCGCGCGGCCGAGGCCGAGGATCACGCCGCCAACGATGCCAGAGCGCGCGTAGGGAAGCACTGCGCCCCAGATCGCTTCCCATCGCGTGGCGCCGAGGGCGAGCGCCGCCTCGCGCTGCGAGCGCGGAACGGCGAGGAGCACCTCGCGCGAGACGGAGGCGATGTAGGGGAGCACCATGATCGCGAGAATGATCCCGGCCGCGAGCATGCTCGGTCCGTACGCGGGGCCGGTGAACAGGCCCGTTTTGCCGAGGTGCAGCGTGTCGCGCAGAAAGGGCATTACGGGATTGCGCAGCACGGGGAGGAGCACGAAGATCCCCCACAGGCCGTAGACGACGCTCGGGATCGCGGCGAGCAGGTCGACGAGAAAGCCGACGGGCTGACGCAGCCAGCGAGGCGCGATCTCAGAGAGAAAGAGCGAGACGCCGATCGCGAGCGGCGTCGCGAGCACGAGCGCGATGATCGACGACACGATGGTGCCGTAAATCGCGGGCGCGGCGCCGAACTCGCCCTTGACCGGATCCCAATCGCTCTGCGTGAGAAAGCTGAATCCGAACTTGTGCAGCGCCGGCCATCCCGCGACGCCGATCTCCCACGCGATCGCGAGAAGGAGTAGCGGAACGCAGAGCGCAAAGAAGGTGATCGCGCCGGAGTAGATGCGATCGCCGATCGCCGCACCATGAATCCGCAGCATCGCGCCGTCGCCATCTCTCGCTTCCACTACGGCGCGCCCCTCGGGGACACTCACGGCGACGTGCCGGCGGAGATCGAGTCGACGCGAGCGGTGAGCGTGGCGATGATTGACTGTGGCAGCGGCGCGTAGTCCAGCGATGCGGCGCTCGTCTCGCCCTTCGTGAGGTACCAGCGGAGGAAGTCGGTGATCTGCTTGTGTTTCTTCGCGCTCGGGATCGTCTTCGGAATCAGCAGCCAGGTGAACGACGAGATCGGATACGCACCGACGCCCGGCGCGTTCACTATCGAGATGCGAAAGTCGGTGTTCGACGGAAGCTTCGCGCTGATCCCCGCCGCAGCCGCCGTCGCCGACTCGATTGAGGGCTCGACGTACTGGCCTGCCTGATCCGCGATCGCGGCAGAAGCGAGGTGATTCTGCTTTGCGTACGCGAGCTCGGTGTAGCCGATTGCGCCCTCAGTCTGTTTCACTTGTCCGGCGACGCCTTCATTGCCTTTCGCGCCGATGCCGACTGGCCACGAGAGCTCTTTCCCCTTGCCGGGCGCCGCGGCCCACGCTGGGCTCACGGCACTCAAATAGTCCGAGAAGATGTACGTCGTGCCGCTGCCGTCAGAGCGATGCACGACGAGAATGTCATCGGGTGGAAGCTTCACGCCGGCGTTGAGCGCGGCGATTCGCGAGTCGCTCCACTTCGTGATCTTCCCTGCGAAGATCTGCGCGACGACATCGCCGGTGAGCTTCAGAGGCTGCGTGATGCCGGGGAGGTTGTACGTGATCACGACCGCGCCGATGACCGTCGGGAAGTGCAGGATCGGTCCCTTCGCCTTCGCGAGCTCGGCGTCGGTCATCGGCGCGTCCGATGCGCCGAAATCCAAGGTGCCTTCCGTGAGCTGGCGAATCCCGCCGCCGGATCCGATCGACTGATAGTTGATCTTCACACCCGTCTGGGTCGCGTAGTCGCCGAACCACTTGCTGTAGATCGGATAGGGGAAGGTCGCGCCGGCACCCGTGAGGTCGGAGCCGCTGCTGGTGCCCTTTGAGGCGCTCGAATCGGCGCCGCCGGACTTCTTTTCGCCCCCGCAGGCAAGCGCGGCGGCAAGTGGGATCGCGAGGAGGAAACGACGGTTCACGTGTGCGCTCCGGGTAGGCGAAAATCGTTACGAAGAGAAAGATGCTGACCCGTATTCACAGAAAGAGGCCGGGCCTGTAACAGCATCGTCACAGGCCCGGCCCAAGGTTCTTCGCGTTACTGGTGGCACTGCTACCGAAGGCTAGAAGACGAGACTCCAGTGAAGGAAAATTGACGAGGCCTTGGATCCGGCGAGCCCGTCCTTCGGCGTCTGGCCCTGGTAGTCGAGCGCCAGTGTGACCTTTCGCGTCGGCTCCCAGAACACACCGGCGACGATGAACTGCGCGTAGCCGTCCACATCCTTGTTCGGCCTAAAGTGGTCGTAGCGCAGCAGTGCGCCGAACGACTGCTTCGTGTTGGGCTGCGTGAACTCGAGCGGGCGAACTACCACGAAGGCGTCGTAGAGCTCTCCCGTCGTGTTCACGATCTGATCGAGCGTGACATCCGTCGTGTTGCTGTCCGTTCCATCCTTCTTCAGGGCGTAATCGGCCCCGAACGTCAGGCGACGATCCTTGTTGCCGACGAAGATTCCGTAGCGAGTCTTTTCGAGGCGATCGGTGATCGGCTGCGTGGGGTCGTTGAGGAACACGCTCGAATTGCCACCGTACGTGACCCACGGGGAGATCGCCAGCGTCTTCAGGATCGAGGTGGTATTCCCGAAAGGCGTGATGGAGACGCGCGCCTGAAACTCCTTGTACTTGTTGTTCTCCGGGTTCTCGTACCCGTTGCCGTTCACAACGTCGGCGTAGATCTCGCCGAGCTTGTTCGGAAGCGTGATCTGCGTGGCGACGCCGAGATCCGCCGAGGAAAAGAAGCCGTTCTTCTCAACTCCGGTCCGCACGAGATAGCGGGGCCAGAAGGACTCTTCGTGATCGATGACGGCGTTGTGCAGCATGCCGAGTCGCGCGAAGGCCGACGCACCATCCGCGTTCGGCTGCATGTAGTCATACTGCAGGAAGGCGTACTTGAGGCGCACGAACCAACCCTTATACGAGTCGGTGCCGGCGCCCTGCTTGATGTCAGTCGTGACGCGAAATGATGCGCGATCGCCGAGTGGGCCCTTGAACGTGAGATACGCGCGGCCAATGTCGAACAGGTTCGGGTTGGATCCGCCGTTCGCAGCTTTCGCGGCATCGTCCGTCTGCGTTTGGAAGTCACCGAACACCCACGCCGAAAAGTCGAGTCCTGGCGTGGCGGGCTTCACCGCTGGCGGAGCGTCGTGCTTCTTGGTGGAGTCAGACTTGGTCGAGTCGGACTTGGTGGTATCGGTCGTCGTGTACTGCGCGCGCGCGGTGAGCGGCGCAGCTACGAGCGACACCACGACGAGCGCGGACCAAAGCGGATTGGCACGGGTCATTCGAGAGTCTCAGTAGTTGAAGTAGTAAGCCACACGAAAACCGGTACGCCGCGTCGTGCCGCGCACCGGTTCCGCGCGAAAGTCTCAGCGTGATGCCATCTGGATGGTGCCCAGGCGCTTCTCGAGCTGCGCGACCATGCTCGCGGGGAGCGGCGCGTAGTCGAGCGAAGCCGCCGTCTTCTCACCGTTGCGCAGATACCAACGGAGGAAGTCGACGAGCTTTTTTCCCTTCGCCGCATCCGGCTGCGTCTGATAGACCAGCAGGAAGGTGAAGGAGGAGATCGGGTACGCGCCCTTGCCGCTCGCGTTCACGATCGAAATGCGGTAGTCGGTGTTCGCAGGGAGCTTCGCCGAGGCGGCGGCCGCAGCCGTCGTCACGGATTCGATCGTTGGCGTGATGAACTCGCCGTTGGCGTTCTGCAGGTCCGCGAACGGGAGCGCATTCTGCTTCGCGTACGCCAGCTCGACGTAGCCGATCGCGCCCGGCGTCTGCTTCACCTGTCCGGCGACGCCTTCATTGCCCTTGCCGCCGAGTCCGACGGGCCACGAGAGCTCCTTCCCCTTGCCGGGCGACTGCGCCCAACTCGGGCTCACACTCGAGAGATAGTCGGAGAAGATGTAGGTGGTGCCGCTGCCGTCGGAGCGATGCACGACGAGAATGTCGCTCGCGGGGAGCTTGATTCCCTTGTTGAGCGCCGTGATCTGCGCGTCGTTCCACTTCGTGACCTTGCCAGCGAAGATGTCGGCGACGAGCGGGCCCGTGAGGCGAATCGCCTTCGTGACGCCGGGAATGTTATAGGTAATGACCACTGCGCCGAGCACCGTAGGGAAGTGCAGCACCGGCGACTTGAGCTTCGCCATCTCGGCGTCGCTCATCGGCGCATCGGAGGCGCCGAAGTCCACGGTGCCTTCGGTGAGCTGGCGAATGCCGCCGCCTGAGCCGATCGACTGATAGTTGATCTTCACGCCGCTCGCGGTTGCGTAATCGGCGAACCACTTGCTGTAGATCGGATACGGAAACGTGGCGCCGGCGCCGTTCAGATCCTGCGCCATCAGACTGCCGGCAAAGACCCCGGCAAGAGCACTCGCCACCGCGAGCGTGCGTACACGAGAGTTCACAAGATTCTCCGCGAAGGTTGTTCGTACGCGGGAAGTTGTGGGGGACTCGTAACTAGGGGTTTGTTACTGAGTCACGGTCGTGTCACGGGGGAGTAGACGGGTGGAGGTTGAGGGGCGAGTAACTGCTCACTGCGAGCACGAATCAAACCAATCAAAAACCAATCGAATCATGTAGAAATTGCCTTCATCTCGCGGGACGAGCTCGCGCCGGGCCAGGTTCGATTCGTCTTTTATTGGTTTGATTCGTGCTCGCAGTTAGCAGGTACTACTCACTCCGCGACTCCTCACCCCGCATCCGGAAAGAACGCCGAGACGACTGTCCCCTTTCCCACTACACTCTCGACGCTCACCTTGCCTCGATGCGCCTCCACCAGATGGCGCACGATCGCCAGGCCGAGTCCCGTGCCGCCAGAGTCGCGCGCGCGCCCCGAGTCCGCGCGATAGAAGCGCTCGAAGATGCGCGAGAGATGCTCGGGCGCGATCCCTACGCCCGTGTCTCGCACACCGATCATCGTGCCGCGCTCTACACGCTCGCCGAAGAGAATGATCGCGCCGCCCGCATTCGTGTGGCGAATGGCGTTATCCGCGAGGTTGGCGTATACCTGGCGGATCGCCGTCGGATCCGCGAATGCGCACTCAGCACCCTCGCCGATCTCGACGCCGAGGCGCACGCCCTTTTCCAGCGCGACTCGCAGCCGTCCCGTGGCTACCTCGCTCGCGACGGCGCGCAGATCCACGCGCACCGGATTCGGCACCCATCCGCCCGATTCGATGCGCGAGAGATCGAGCAGGTCATCCACGATCTGCTGCATGCGCTGCGCGTTCGACTGAATCGCTTCGGCGAAGCGAGTCCCCTGCTCGGGCGGCACGTCGCCGGCGGCGAGCGTCTCCGCGAAGCCGAGGATCACCGTCAGCGGCGTCTTGAGCTCGTGCGACACGTTCGCCACGAAATCCCTCCGCACCGCCTCGACGCGCCTCGACGCTGTGAGATCGAAGACCGCGAGCACGACTCCGCCGTCGCCGAGAGCGCGTGCGGTGAGCATCATGCTCTGCCCGTCGACGGTGATTTCCGTCGGCTCCGTCGCCTCGCCCGCAAGCGCCGCCGACAGCGCCTCGCGCAGCGTGCGATCGCGCGGCAGCAAGTCGGCAGAGAAGGGAAGCTGATCGGGAAGTCGCAGCATTCGCCGTCCACTTTCGTTCACCCGCACGATCTGCCGTCGCGCGTCGACCGCGATCACTCCCTCCTGGAGCGACTCGATCACCGCGTTCATGTGCATGTCGTCGTCCTCCAGAGCCTTGAGGCGACTCGTGAGCTGCTCGGCCATTCGATGCACGGCTGCCGCCAAATCGCCGACCTCGCCCGGCGCCGAGAGTGCAGGGCGGCGAGAGAGGTCGCCCGCCGCGAGCGCTTGCGCGACATCGCGCAGCTCGACGACGGGATTCGAGACCGCGCGCGAGAACGCCGCGGCGAGGATTAGCGCCGCGACGAGCGCAACGAATCCCGAGATGAGCACGTCGCGCTGCCCGCGCCGTACGATCGCGTCGAGGCTCGCGGTGGAGATCGACACGCGCGTCACCCCGTACGCGGACTTGATCGCGACATAGAGCTCGTTGTCGCCCGCCGAAGGACTCGGGCGATCCGCGCTCCCCACGCTGTCGTGCAGCGCCGCGATCACTTCGGGACGGCGGCTGTGATTTTCGAGCCGCGTGCGCGCCTCGCCGCGAAACTCCGAGTCGCCTATCACTCGTCCACTCGTGTCGATGAGCGTGACGCGATGCCCGATCGCCGCACCCGCACTCGCCGCGAGCATATCGGGATCCACGGTGGGCGTCCATTCGCGCGCGATGAGTCGCGCCTCGCGCGTGAGCTGCGCGACCTCGAGCTCCTCGAGCTGGTGGCGCAGGCGCACGCCGCTCAAGAGCACGAGCAGCGCAATGAGGACGGTGACGACCAGCACCGCGCCCATGAGGAGGCGGTGCGAGAGCTTCACGACGCTCGCGCCGACGGTGCGCGCAGACGGTAGCCGAAGCCGCGCACGGTCTCGATGAGATCCGAGGCGACGCCGAGCTTCGTGCGGAGTCGTTGGATGTGCATGTCCACCGTACGCGTCTGAATGTCTGGCGCCGCATCCCACACAGTCTCCAGCAAGTGCGCGCGTCCCTGCACCCGGCCGCGCCGCTCGGCCAGCGTCAACAGCAGCTTGAACTCCGTGGCGGTGAGCTCGATCTCAAGTCCATCGATCTTCACGCGGTGCGCCGAGCGATCGATCTCGATCGGGCCAATGGTGAGTGCATCGCTCGCAGAGGTGCCCGCAGCAGCGAGGCGACGAAGAATCGCGCCCACGCGCAGCACGAGCTCCTGCGGGCTGAAGGGCTTGGCGAGATAGTCGTCGGCGCCGAGCGAGAGGCCGCGAATGCGATCGGCTTCTTCGCGACGCGCGGTGAGCATCAGCACCGCGACATCGCGCGTGCCCTCGGCCGCGCGCAGCTGCTCGAGCACATCGAATCCCGACATGCCGGGGAGCATGAGATCGAGGACGACCAGCGCCGGCCGCTCTTCGCGCGCTGCCTCCAATGCCTCGGCCCCCGTCGATGCGGTCGAGACGCGGTAGCCGCTTTTCGCCAAATGATAGGCGACCAGGGCGACGATGTCCTTCTCGTCGTCGACGACGAGGACGCGCTCGCCGCCGGGGGGCGTGTTCATGCCACCACCGAGCGCAGGCGCTCCTGGATTCGTGTCGCGATCATCTCGATCGCGACGGCGTTCTTGCCGCCGTGCGGCACGATAATGTCCGCGAACTGCTTCGTGGGCTCCACAAACTCCTCGTGCATGGGTCGGACGGTGCTCATGTACTGATCGAGAATGTCGTTCAGCTGTCGACCGCGAACGCGCATGTCGCGGCGGATCCGGCGAATGAGGCGAATGTCGGCTTCGACATCCACGAAGATCTTCATGTCGCACAGCGCGCGCACGCGTGGGTCCCAGTAGAGCAGAATGCCATCCACGATCACGACGTCTGCGCCGGACACGGCCTCCGTTCGCTCGGCGCGCGAATGCGTCACGAAGTCGTACACCGGCTTGTCGATCGCCGCGCCGCCCGAAAGCGCCTCGAGCTGATCGCCCAACAGCTCCATGTCCACCACATCTGGATGGTCCCAATTGAGCTGCTTGCGCTCGTCGAACGTGAGGTGCGTCATGTTGCGGTAGTACGCATCCATGCTCACCGACGCGACGGAAATGTCCGTCAGCAGCTCCGCCACCTTGCGTGCAACGGTGGACTTTCCCGAACCGGAACCGCCGGCGACACCGACGATCAACGACGGCATCGCGTGCTCTCTGCGGAAGGATGTTCGCGTCTGCGCGCTGGAAATAGAAGCGCGGAGTCGGTCACGATCATGTAACCCATGCATCGAAGTTGCGCAGGTAGCGCTCAGCGGTCAACGGCGAAGCGCACACTCGCACCGCCCGCGCGTGACCGCTAACTTTTTGCGATGCGTACACTGGCGCGTGCCGCTCTTGTCCTGCTCCCGCTCGGTACTCTCGCTGCTGCCGCGAGCCGGGTCCGCCCGCCCCGCGAGGTCACACTGCTCGTCGCGGCGACGACCGACGTGCACGGCCACCTCGTGGGCTGGGACTACTATTCCTCCCGTCCGGACACCGCGCGCGGCCTCTCGCGTGCCGCGACGATCGTCGACTCGCTCCGCGCCGGTGCCCCAGGGCGCGTGGTGCTCGTCGACGCCGGCGACATGCTCCAGGGTACGCCGCTCACGTACGTCGCCGCGCGCCGGGAGCACTTCGCCGTACATCCGGAGTTCGCGGCGATGAACGCCATGCAGTACGACGCGGCCGCCGTCGGCAATCACGAGTTCAACTACGGACTCCCGTTTCTCTACGCGGCGGCGAAAGGCGCACGCTTTCCGCTCCTCGCCGCAAACGCCTATCCCGCGTCTGGCGCGCCGCCCTTTCCCGGACGCGCGATCGTCGAGCGAGACGGCGTGCGCATCGCGCTGATCGGCGCGACCACGCCCGGCTCCAACGCGTGGGACCGCGACAATCTTTCGGGTCGCCTCACCATCGGAGCCATCGTCCCCGCCGTTCGCGCGCAGGTTGACTCCGCACGCCGCGAGCACGCGAACGTCATCGTCGTCGTCATGCACACCGGACTCGGCGAACCCTCGAGCTACGACACGGTCGCGACTCGGCTGCCGAGCGAGAATGTCGCGGCGGAAGTCGCGCGTGCGGTGCCGGGGATCGACCTCATTGTCTACGGCCACTCGCATAAGCAGGTGGCGGACACCGTCATTGCCGGCACGCTGCTCATGCAGCCGAAGAACTGGGCGCAGAGCGTGGCTGTGGCCGAGCTGCATCTCGAGAACGTGGATGGCAGGTGGCGCGTGGCGAGCAAGCGCTCGTCGCTAATCCAGGCTGCAGGGCACGCCGAGAATGCTGCGGTGGCGAGCGCAGCTGCAGCGGGGCACGAGGCGGCAAAGGAGTATGTCGCGATGATGATCGGCACGACCGACGCGCGGTGGAGCGCCGATTCCGGCCGCGTCACCGATACGCCGCTCGCCGATTTCATTCTCGACGTCGAGCGCAACACCGCGCACAGCGACCTCGCGTCCACCGCGGTGTTCGATGTCGGCGCGAAGATCGACTCGGGGCCCATCACCGTCGGCGAGATCGCGCGCCTCTATCCATACGAGAACACGCTCTCAGCCGTGCGGATCACTGGCGCCCAGCTCAAGGCGTATCTCGAGTACAGCGCCCGATACTATGGTACGTTCGGCACCGGGGAGCCGGCCGTGCACACCGAGGTGGCGGGGTACAACTTCGACATCGTATCTGGTGCGGATTACACGATCGACCTCTCTCGCCCGGTGGGCAGCCGCGTCACATCGCTGTCTGTGCGGGGCAAGCCTGTGAGCGACGGCGACTCCTTCACAATGGCGCTCAACAACTATCGTCGCTCCGGGGGCGGCGGCTACGCGATGCTGAAGGACGCTCCCGAGGTCTACACGAGCACCGTGGAGATTCGCGATCTGCTCATCGCCGAGGTCGAGCGGCGCAAACGCATCTCGCCCACCGACTACTTTCATCACAACTGGTCCATCGTGCCCGCCGCCGCCATACCGCCGGCGTACGTCGCCACTCATCAATACAAGCAATGACGCGCATCATCCCAGTGTTCGTGAACTCCGCCAAGGTCGAGCTGTCCACCGACTCCACCGCGATCGATGCCGTGCGCCTCTGGAACGAGGACGCCGCGCGCGAAGTTCTCGACGGCACGCGCGTCATCACCGATGACCGCGGGCTCCCGATCGTTCCCGACACACTCGTGCACGGCGGCTCGATCTTCCGGCTCGTCCCCGCGCGCGCTGCCGGCGATGCCCCTGACGATGCGGAATAGGTAGTGCCGGAAATCTCGCGCGACCTCCTCCTCCGGCTCCCGAAGGCGGAGCTGCACTGCCACCTCGATGGCTCCGTACGTCCGCAAACGCTCCTCGACCTCGCTGCCGAGCGCGATGTCACGCTCCCCGCGCACAACGTCTCGGAGCTCGAGGACTACATGATCGTGCGGAACGCGGACAATCTCGAGGACTATCTCGCTCGATTCTCCGTGACGCTCTCGGTAATGCAGGATGCCAAGGCGCTCGAGCGCATCGCGCACGAGCTCGTGGTCGACGCTGCGCACGAGGGCATTCGGTACATCGAAATTCGCTACTCGCCGGTGCTCAACACGCAGGAGGGGCTCTCGCTCGACGAGGCCGTCGAGGCGCCGCTCCGCGGAATCGCGTCGGCCACCTTCGAGACGGGCACCGTCGGGCGGCTGATCATTTGCGCGCTCCGCCATCTCGAGCCTGCCGTGTCGAGCGAGCTCGCGCGCCTCGCGGTCGCGTACAAGCATCACGGCGTCGTCGGCTTCGATCTCGCGGGTGGCGAGCGCAATCATCCGGCGAGCGCGCACGTCGAGTCGTTCGCGTACGCGCGCGCGCACGACCTCGCGGTCACCGTGCACGCCGGCGAGGGCGATGGCGCCGACTCCGTGCGCCAGGCGGTGCACTTCTGCGGCGCGAATCGCATCGGTCACGCGACGCGGATGTTCGAGGATCACTCGCTCGCGCAGTACGTGAACGATCGCCGGATCGCGCTCGAGATCTGCCTCACCAGCAACGTGCAGACGCGCGCGGCCTCCTCGTACACAACGCATCCGCTGCGCTCGTACTTCGAGCATGGGCAGATCGTCGTCCTCAACACCGACAATCGCCTGATGAGCGGCGTCTCGCTCACCGACGAGTACGCGCACGCGGCCACGTCGCTCGGATTCACCCTGCCCGAGCTCGCGCAGATTGCGCGCAACGGGTTCGAGAGCGCCTTCGTGGGGTGGCAGGAGCGGCGCATCATGCTCGACGCGTTCGATCGCGAGCTCCCCGCGCTCCTCGCGCACTCGTGAGCGCGGCTGTGGAGATGGTCGCGCGCGCCGCGGCGATGGTGCGCGAGAAGATCGGCGGGGACATCACGACCGCACTCATTCTCGGCTCGGGACTGGGCGGCCTCGCCGATCGGATCGAGAATCCGATCTCCATTCCATATCGCGCGATCCCCGGATTTCCGCCGTCCAGCGTTCCCGGGCACGCGGGGCGCCTCATCGCCGGCACGCTCGGCGCACGGCGCGTGATCGTCGCCGCAGGGCGCTACCACCTGTACGAAGGTCATTCGCTCGAGACGGTCGCGCTGCCCACGCGCGTGCTGCACGCGTGCGGCGTGCGCACGCTCTTCGTTTCGAACGCGGCCGGCGGCATCAATCGCACATTGCGTCCGGGCGACCTCATGATCATCGCGGATCATCTCAATCTGATGTCGCGCACGCCGCTCGCGGGCCCGCCGCGGCCGGGCGAAACGCGCTTCCCCGACATGTCCGCGCCCTACGATCCTGCGCTCATCCGCGCGCTCCGCGATGCGGCACTCGAGTGCGGGATCTCGGTGGCGAGCGGCGTCTACGCTGCGCTACTCGGACCTGCGTACGAGACGCCGGCCGAGATCCGAATGCTCGACAAGCTCGGCGCCGACGCCGTCGGGATGTCCACTGTTCCCGAGGTGCTGGCGGCGCGAGCGCTCGGGATGAGTGTCGCCGGCGTCAGCTGCATTACCAACGTCGCCGCAGGGTTGAGCAGCGAGTCGCTCAGCCACGCCGAAGTGCTCGAGACGACGAAGCGCGTGGCCGCGAGCTTCGAGCGGCTCGTGACGGCGTTCGTGCAGCGAATCGGATAGTGGCGGATCGGAGCGCGGTCGGAGCGGTGCTCGTTTTTCTCGCAGCCTGCGTCGTCTGCGTCGTCGGGTATCTGTTTCTCCTGAGCGTCGTAGCCGGCGGCGCGACGAGAAGCTGGTCGGCCGTCGCACCAGCGCTCTGCCTGTCGGTCGCGCTTCTTGCGCTGAACGCACGCTTTCTGCACCGGGATGGACTTTCGCTCGCGTCTCTCGGACTGGCACATCCATCGCGTCGGGCTGCGGAGTTTCTCGTGGCGTTCGTCGCGGCGGGAGCGCTGGTTGCACTGTGGGCAATCACACTCACGCTTGTCGCCGGCGTGAGCTGGCAGGTCGACTCTGGATTTGCCTTGGGCGGCGCCGTCGGGCTCGTTGCTTTCACATTCTTCAACAACGCGGCAGAGGAATTGGCCTATCGCGGCTGGCTCTTTCTGCGACTGCAGTCGGATTTTGGAGCCGCGGTCGCCGTCATTGCGCCGACGGTGATATTTGCGGCAGCGCACGTGCAGGGTGGTGTTCCATGGCCGAACGCGGTCGCGGGCGTCTTCACCACGGGCATCATCTTGGCGCTCCTCTTTCATCGCACGCGAAGCGTTCCGCTGGTCCTTGGCTTTCATCTCGCCACGAATGTCTTTCAGGAGGTACTCGGGCTTCGGCAGGGAGGAGCGACCATCCTGTCCCCACACTTTCGAGCCGGCGTCACGGCGACCGAGGGATATCTCATCCTGGCGATCGTCGCGGCGATCAACCTGGCCGTGGCGTGGATCGTCTGGCGATTTCTTCGGAGCTACGATCGCACTAGTCGCGCGGCAGCGTCAGCGTAAAGGTGCTGCCCACACCGGGCTCACTCTGTGCCACGAGATCTCCACCCATCCCGCGCGCGAGCTCCCGGCTGATGGCAAGCCCGAGCCCCGTCCCCTCGCTCGAACGCGTGAGTTTCGAGTCGATTTGTACGAACGGCTGAAAGACACGCTCGATCTCGTCTGCAGGGATCCCGTGCCCGGTGTCCTGCACTCGCACGGCGATCGCGTGACTGCTTGTCACCGTGCAGTCGAGCGTCACGCGTCCGCCGGCACTGGTGAACTTGATTGCATTCGAGAGCAGGTTGAACACGATCTGCTGCAGCTTCTCCTCATCTGCGCGCACGGTGAGCCGCCCGTCGCAGTGGACGTAGCGCAGGTCCAGCTGTTTTGCGCGTGCCTGCGGTGCCGTGAGCGCTTCGCACGTCGACAGTGTCTCGTCCACGTGCACGTCGGCGATAGCGTACAGCACGACGCCCGCATCGATCTTCGCGTAGTTGAGCACGCCGTTGATGAGTCCCAGCAGATGACGCTGGCTGCGCTGGATGCGTTCGAGCGCGGTGAGCTGGTCAGGCGTCACCGGGCCGTGCACGCCGAGCTCGATGAGCTGCGCGTGTCCGCCGATGGCGTTGAGCGGTGTGCGCAGCTCGTGGCTCATCACCGCGAGGAACTCACTCTTCGCCTTGTTCGCTGCGGCAGCTTCGGCGTGCGCGGCGCGTTCGGCGGCGAGGAGTTGCTCGCGCTCGGCGAGCATCCTTACTCGACTGGTCGTCTCCTGGCAGACCACGAGCACCCCTGCAACCGCGTCGCCGCCGCGCACTGGGCTGTAGCTGTACGTCCACCACACATCTTCGAGGCGTCCGTTGCGCTCGATCGGGAGATACTGGTCCTCGTGCCACGTCGCTTCACCCGTGGTCAGCACCTGGTCGATCTGTGGTCCGATCGCTTCCCAGATATCAGTCCAGAATTCTCGTCCTTTCGCGCCTAACGCGTGCGCCCGGCGCCCGCCGAAGCCCAGACTGGGGCTGTATGCGTCGTTGAAAATTTGAACGAGATCCGGTCCCCACCAGAGAAACATTGGACTCCGGGATTCGAGCAGAATCCCGACCGTCGTCCGCAGGTTCTCCGACCACGACGAGACCGGTCCAAGCGACGTCGACGCCCAATCGAATGCGCGGCACTGCTCGGCCATTTCTCCCGAGCCGATGAAGAGTGCGGATGCGAACGTCTGTTCGGCATCGAGGGTTGAGGTCGTTGTCACTCGATGCGCTTGTTGTATGGGAATCGTGCTGCGACTCGGACACCCATTGTGGGACGGATGTGGAGGCAGCGCAACCGCCGGTCAGCTAGTCCGCCCAGTGATTGAGCGGACCGTGCCCGCCGCCCAGCCCCGGCGCGGTCGCGATGGCGCGATGCACCCAGTCGATCGCCTGCTCCACCGCGGATTCCAGGGGGTTGCCGAGGGCGAGAAGGGACGTGACTGCGGACGAAAGTGTACACCCGGTGCCATGCGTGTGCAGCGTTGCGAGGCGCGGATGCTGGAATGTTCGCACGCGATCGCCGTGCACGAGGACATCGAGCGCCGCGTCGCCCACCAGGTGACCGCCCTTGATCAGCGCC
>Ga0105249_10000179_pt1 | contig 74358 bp, 66 predicted proteins | sample KBSS44metaG_FD_81522 | JGI IMG/M metagenome (GOLD analysis project Ga0105249, IMG submission 81522) | Switchgrass rhizosphere microbial communities from Kellogg Biological Station, Michigan, USA - KBS S4-4 metaG | ecosystem: Host-associated > Plants > Roots > Rhizosphere > Soil | place... | reverse complement strand
TCGCGGCACGCCGGCTCACTCCCTTGGAGGTGCTGATGGACGGACTGATGATGGACTACCCACTGACCATCACGGCGATGCTCCGTCGCACCGAATCGATGTTCGGGCACAAGGAGATCGTCTCGCGTCGCGCCGATCGCTCGCTCGAGCGATCGAACTACGCCGTGGCGCTGGCCCGGGCGCGGCGACTCGCGTCCGCTCTCGAGCGACTCGGCATCGGGCGCGGAGATCGCGTCGCGACGCTGTGCTGGAATCATCTGCGTCACCTCGAGGCGTACTTCGGTGTGCCGTCGTCCGGCGCGGTGCTCCACACGCTCAACCTGCGTCTGCACGTCGACGAGCTCGCGTACATTGCGTCGCACGCGGGAGACGTCGCGCTCATGGTCGATACGTCGCTCCTGCCGCTGGCCGAGCAGCTGCGAGCGCGCGTGCCTTTCCGACACGTGATCGTCGTTCGCGAGACCGGCGATACGCCGCTCGCGGACGGGATGATCGACTACGAGGCACTCGTGGCTTCCGGCGATCCGTCGTACCAGTACGCGGAGCTCGCCGAGTCCGAGGCGGCGATGATGTGCTATACGTCGGGGACGACGGGCCGGCCCAAGGGCGTCCTGTACTCGCACCGCTCGCTGTGCCTGCACACGCTCGGGACGCTGATCTCGGACGTCACTGGAATCACGGAGCGCGACACGGTACTCGCGGTCGTGCCGATGTTCCACGCGAACGCGTGGGGCATGCCGTTCAGCGCCGCCGTGTCGGGCGCGCGACAGGTGATGCCGGGACCGCACCTCGATGCAGCCAGCCTGGTCGAGCTGTTCGAGGGGGAGCGCGTGACGATGGCGGCCGGCGTCCCGACGATCTGGCTTGGGATCCTCCAGTATCTGGATGCCAACCCCACCCGCCACGACCTCACACCGCTCCGGCGCATGCTCGTGGGTGGTGCAGCCGTGCCCGAGCCGCTCATCCGCGCCTTCCAGGACCGCCATGGGCTGCACATCCAGCAGGGCTGGGGCATGACCGAGATGAGCCCGGTCGGGTCTGTGAGCAAGGTGACGAGCGACCTCGCCGATGCGTCGAGCGATGTGCAGTTCGCCTATCGCGCGAAGGCGGGCCTCCCGCTTCCGTTCGTCGAGATCCGGGCGCGGCGGGAGGATGGCACGCTCGCCGCGTGGGATGGCGACAGCATGGGCGAGCTCGAAGTGCGCGGCCCGTGGGTCGCCCGCGCCTATTACGACGCGCCCGAGTCCGCGGATCGATTCACCGATGACGGCTGGTTTCGCACCGGGGACATCGTGACGCTCGATGCGCGTGGCTGCATAACGATTCAGGATCGCGCGAAGGACCTGGTGAAGTCGGGAGGCGAATGGATCAGCAGCGTTGCGCTGGAGGGCGCGTTGCTCGCGCATCCGGACGTCGCCGAGGCGGTGGTGATCGCCCTCCCGCATCCGAAATGGGACGAGCGTCCCGTCGCCGTCATCGTCCCGCGCGCGGGTCGCGCGCCGACGCTCGAATCGGTCCGCGCGCACCTTGCACCGAGCTTCGCGAAGTGGTGGCTGCCGGACGAGGTCATTATCGTCGCCTCGATTCCGCGCTCCGGCACCGGGAAGTACCTGAAGAACGTGCTGCGAGAGGAGTTCCGCGATCGTTTGACCGTTTTCGCCGCAAGCGGCAGCCCCGCCTCCGACCAGAGCGCGACCAGCCCCGGTTAGTTTCGGGCATGGACACATGGTGGCTCGCCGGATCCGGCGAGCCTACCCGCTTTCACTCTGCGTCCACAGGGGAGACCCCGGTCGAAACTCCGGTAATAGCCGGGTTCCCCCGGGTCTCCGGACACACATCGGACACACCGGAAATGGGGAGGGGAGCGTTAGGCGGCGATGCGCTGGTCGGCCTCACGCGGAGATCGTCGGTCCTAGGGCCGTTTCCGCGCGGCCGCGGGGCATTCCCGGGGCGCCGCGGGGCCTCAAACGCAACGCCCGCGACGGCCCGTCGTTTGCGCTCCCAACTCTGCCATCACGTCGCCGCACGGAAGGCCCGCCTAGGAGTAGCCAGGGGAAACCCAACAACAGGTGTGGCCGGCGACCCGCGTGCGTTCCGGATGGGCTACGGCCGGCGCGTGGTTCGTCGGCGCCGTGGTGGTACGCTGCCGCGTGGAGGCAACAATGTTAAGCTCACGGATCTTGGTTGCGGTGTTGGTGTTTGTTGACGCGACGGCGAGTGGCGCACAGAACATTCTCGCGACAGTCGCTGCGGCGGAAGCAGAAGGAGCGCGCTTTCAGAGAAGCCCAACGCCAGCGGGCTCGAAACTCTCGTGGGCGTTTCGAGAACCGTTTGGCGGAACGGCTGAACGAAAGTGCGTTGAGGTCGTACCCAACTACGCCGCGCCGGGCCGATCGTTGCGGTCCGGCGACTTCATCATGCGCTCCGGGTTCTTCTCGCGGGTCTGGCCGCATACGGGACGCCAGTACAAGGTCCTTTGGCTCCCGCTGCACGCCCCATATGAGGGCGGTGAACCAATGCTATTGCGTGCCGCGCGTATTGGGCACCCCGCTGATTCCAGCCGCGGTCGATACCATGCGGTAACGGCTCGAGGACGGGTGCTGTCTGAGTCAGGGTTCCCGAGCGTAGTCAGTTTCCCGACGGCCGGGCAGTGGCTTATCGTCGCGACGGCAGCACACAACTGGGGCTGCTTCGTCCTGAGGGTATCCTCAGTGGAACTAGACGGGTTGTCGCTGGGCCCTGCTTGGCGGGCGCCCTGACCGTTGCCTCGATAGGCCCGACGAGCTCGAGTCGTTCGAGCAGCGAACGTTCGCGGCGTGGGACCGCGTGTCGTTAGGCGACCTGCGGCGCGCGATCGACCGGCGGATGCGCGAGCTGTTTAGCTAAGGGTCGTACAGCCCGCGTCGCTCCTAGCCGGCCTACCCGAGCCTTAAGGTAGGCGACGTTCCGACAGCGGGACCTCATGGTAGTTAGGCCGCCTCCGGCTCGCCACGGAGCGAAGGGGCGTGAGTTGCTCGCGCGGTAGGTGCCGGAGGGGATGTGAAAAACCCCGTCGCCGCCCCGGAGTATCGGCGCTGTTGTGCGTGGTCTGGGCGGGGATCCTTCCCGCCATCCACTGGGTACTGCGAGGCGCCCCCTCGGCGCGGCCGCAAGGCGGCCCGGCGGCGTGTCAAAATACCTCGCTCACCGGCGCACGTATGAACGCACGTCTCCCTCAGCAATGCCACGCCGCGCCTTGGTCGGCGCGCGCTGTCGGCCTAGTGCTGTACCTCGGGCTGCCGCTCATGCCGCACGCGGCCCACTCGCAGAAACTCGTGCTACTCGACGGTCCGCCGCGGGCCGCTTCTCGTAGCGGCCCTTTCAGCTTCACGGTACGGGCCGACACGACGTCTGCCGGGATCGCACGCGAGATTCGCTACCTCGTTGCGGCCACGAACGTGAGCGACACGACCGCCTGGCTTGTGCCGGCCCTGTGCGATGCTCTGGAGTTGCGCTCCGCGGCAACCGGCGACACGACGGTCTGGCTAGATGCTGCCGAACGAACCTGCCTCGACACGGCTCCACACCACGCCGTCGCGTCGCGCGACTCGCTGATCCTGACCCACGTCCTTCGCGAGCGGTCACTCGGCGGCTACCTCCCTGCCGGTGCGTACACGGTGTCTATTCGCTTGCCGCAGCCGAGAGACCCTCGCGGAAACTCGCCAATGCCGACGTTCCCGCTGCGCGCTTCCGCCGGCCGAGTACGGTGCCGCCCGTAAGCGCACCGCACGCGCCTGTCGGCTAGCCTCGGGCGACGATCGTGAACGTCTCACCCATCGTTCGGCGCTGAAGGTTGATCGTTTCGCTGTAGCCGACGGCGGGATTCAAGAGATAGTACATCCCGGTGGCCAGAAGAGTTCGCGCGAGTAGACGACGCCGAGGATGGCGCCCGTGCGCGGGCCGTGCGTCGCGTGGATCTGGCGCCCTTGATAGCAGGCAATCGACCGGCTCATTACAGGCGTGCGCTGGTTCGCGGAAACCTCCGAGGGAGTCCACGGCATTACCGAGCGCGACTTGTCCGCGATGCGACTGCTCGCCGTCTGGTGCGCACTCGCGCTGCTGGTGGAAGACCAGCTGGCCCCAGATGCGCGTGAGGTGCTGGTGGGGCCGTTCCGCCGCATGCTAGGTTCTCCGCCATCACGCCACGCCAGCGAAAGCCGTGGAGCAAGGTCATCGAGGAGTCGGGCATCGCGGTCCGCGTATACGAACGCGCGCCTGGCTCGCTGCTCTACCGCGAAATCCGCCTCGAGAGCGGCAACGATCGGAAGTCGTTAGGCCACCGCGATCGAGTACTCGCCGAGCAGCAAGGCAGGGAACTCGCGCGACGGATCGCCGAGCTCCGACTCACCGGGCACGTCGCGAACGTCACGCTCGGGCACCTGATTCGCCTCTACCAGCATCATCGGTTACCGCTGCTCGCGCCTGAGCGTGCGCGACGCGCGCAGGATTGCATTCGCTTCTTTCTCGAGCACCTGGGCGATCGGTTCGTCGTCGCTGATCTCTCGCAGTCGCACGTCGACACCTACCGCCTTGCTCGCGAGAGCGGGGCGTTGGGCGATCGTCGACGCGAGCACGAGACGCGCGGTGTCCGGGAGAGCACGGTCCGGGCCGATCTGACCGTGCTCTCGGCGATCTTCAACTTCGGGTGCGGGCACCGGATCAACGGTCGCCCGTTGCTGACGAGCAATCCGCTGCGCGGGCTGACGCTCCCGCGGGAACGCAACGTCCGGCGACCGGTCGCCAGCGAGGAGCGCTATCGCCTAACCCTCGCGAAAGCCGACGAGGCCGATCACACCGGCCGCCTGGCCTGCGTCCTGGCGCTCGCGCGATACACCGGTCGCCCGATCACGGCGATCTGCGAGCTCCGCGCGTCCGATGTGATGTTCTCAGCCGACGCGCTCGGCCGCGCCCTCACCGGGTCAGGGCACGATCCAGCCCTCGCGCGCCACATGCCCCATGGCGCAATACGCTGGCGCGCTGAGAACGACAAGACTCGCATCGAGGATATCGCGCCGATCTCGGCGCCGGCGCGGGCGGCGCTCGAGCGGTACCTGCGCGCACGGCCGCGCGTCGGCGACGTGTGGATGTTCCCGCAGCAGAAGGCGCCGACGAATGCGATGGAGATGTTGCACGCCCGCGACGCGCTGATCCGCGCCGAGCAGCTCGCCGGGGTGCCGCACATCGACCACGGTGGCTTCCACGCCTATCGATGACTCTACGCGGTCGAGCGGAAGCACCTGCCGGACGTCGACGTCGCCCGGTCGGCTGGGTGGCGAGACCACAAGACGATGAAGCGCTCGTATCAGCAGCCGGACCCGGTCACTACGTTGCGTGTGATCGAATACGAGGCCGACTCGGAGTCCAGTGGACACACTTCGGACACACCCCAGAAGACAAGCGACGGCCGCTCAACAGCTTAACGAGTCGAATAGCTTTCGGGCATGAAACCCATGGTCATTGCGGCGCGCGTCGGGCTGTACCTCGGCGCGTGCTGGCTCACGATCGGCGTGCTGGCGAACGGACTGTTCCCGCACGCCGTGCTCGTCGTGGCGGCGCTGGCCGCGTACACGACGCTGCCGCTCCTCGTGTTCATTCGCTGGCGTGGATGGCCGTTCTACCCGAACGCGGCGTTCCGGCTGCTCGTCGTACGCCCGTTCTGGTACACGCAGCTCATGTTGCCGCTGGTTGGCATCGGGTCCACCGTCGGCGTGCTCGTCGGGTCGTTGCCCGGCCATGCGCTCATAGGCGGTCGCATTGCGGCCGCGGTCGTGTTGGTCATCGTCGGTTCGCTGCTCATCGCCGGGTACCTGGGTTCACGCCAGCTCGTCGTGCGAGAGGTCGATGCGTCCATTCCCGGACTCCCGCCCGAGTTCGACGGCCTCGCCATCGCGCAGGTGTCGGATCTCCACGTCGGTCCGCACACGTCGCGACGCTTTCTCCAGCGCGTGGTCGCGACCATCGGCGATCTCCGGCCCGACGTCATCGCCGTGACGGGCGACCTCGTGGACGATCGGGCGGAGGACGTTGCGTCCTACGCCTCGGCGCTCGGGGCGCTCGAGGCGCCGCTCGGCGTGTTCATGATCGCGGGGAATCACGACGTGTACGCGGGTTGGGACTCGGTCGAGCACGGGCTTCGCGCGCACGTCCCGGCGCGGCTGCTCGTCAACGAGACGCACATCATCCGGCGTGGAGATGCAACGCTGGTGCTGGCGGGCACCGGTGATCCGGCCGGTGGTCGGCGTGGTCAGAGCCGTGCCGCGCCCGACGTCGACCGAACGCTCGCCGAGGCGCCTAACGGGGCGACGGTCGTCGCGCTCGCTCACAACCCCGCGCTCTGGCCTGCGCTCGCGCAGCGTGGCGTTGCGCTCACCCTCAGCGGGCACACGCACTGGGGGCAGTTCGCGCTGCCGTCGCTCGGCTGGAGTCTCGCCTCGCCATTCCTGAAGCATGCGATGGGTGCCTACCGCGACAAGGATTCGCTGCTCTACATCAACCCCGGCACCGGCTATTGGGGTATTCCGTTTCGACTCGGCGCATTGCCCGAGGTGACGCTCGTCCGGTTGCGTCGAGCGCCGGCGGCGCTGGAAGTTGGGCGGGCTCGGCGTGCACGCTGCGCCGCGTGAGCGAAGCACGATTACCAGGTTCGGATAGCGACGGCGCGAGCAGGGCGGCCATGCGTTCGCGTCTGGTTGGCCGACGGCCGCCTTGAGGCGGATCCTCCCGGGGCTGTTCGTTGCCGTGCTCGTCGCGGTCGCGTCGTTCGCGATCGCGGCTGCCGAGACCCGCGCGCTCGGTCATCCCGTGATCGAGGCGCTCGTCGTGGCGCTCGTGCTCGGCATGCTGATCCGACTCGTGTGGCGTCCCATCCCGACGTTCGAACCCGGTATACGCTTCGCGGGGAAGGAACTGCTCGAGCTGTCGGTGGTGCTGCTCGGCATCTCGGTTGATCTGCCTCTGCTCGTGCGCGCGGGCCCGGCGTTAGGCCTGGCCATCGTGTCGATCGTCGTGGTCGGGCTGGCGCTCGGCCGCCTGATCGCCCGGGGGCTTGGACTGGAGCCGCGACTCGCGACGCTCGTTGCTTGCGGCAACGCCATCTGTGGTAATTCGGCGATCGCCGCTGTGGCGCCCGTGATCGGCGCGGACGCCCAGGACGTTGCGTCGTCGATCGCCTTCACCGCGATTCTCGGTGTGATCGTCGTGCTCGGGCTGCCGCTGCTGATCGCGCCGCTCGGGCTCACGCATTACCAGTACGGCGTGCTGGCCGGTCTCACGGTCTATGCGGTGCCTCAGGTACTCGCGGCGGCATTTCCCGTGAGTGCGCTGTCCGGCGAGGTTGCGACGCTCGTGAAGCTCGTGCGCGTGCTCATGCTCGGCCCGGTCGTCCTGTTCTTCGCGTTGCGCGCGCGCGGGACTCGCGGTCGGGCGCCGTCGTTGGGGACGCTCGTGCCGTGGTTCATCGTCGGATTTCTGGCGCTGGCTGCGCTCCGTGCCGGCGGGGCGGTGCCGCAGAGTTGGGTTGCACCGACGAGGCTCGCTTCGACGAACCTCACGATCGTCGCGATGGCCGCCCTCGGCCTCAGCGCTGACCTCCGCTCCGTCGCCAGGGCGGGGTCGCGCGTGATCGGTGCCGTGTCGCTGTCCCTGCTCGTGCTCATCGCGCTCGGCATCGCCGTCATCCACCTGCTCGCGATTCGCTGAACCGTTGGCGCATGGGCGTCCGGTCGCACGCCGTATTCTGCGGCGCGCACGGTCCCTGGCGCACAACGTGCGACCGTCCCGCCCCGGCGTCACCGCAACGCTTCGACCCACGGTGGCCGCCGTACCCCCGGACGTGGAGGTCACACATGCATCTCGAGCAAGTCGTTCCTGCGCGCGCGGCCCGAGCGCTGGTGCTGGCTTCGCTGGCGGCACTCACCGCGTGCGATTCGCCCGTTACCGCGCCTAACACGCCGTCGGCCGCTTCGATCGCCAATGCCGCGAAGGGACCGAATGGCACTGGCGGAGCGTTGCCAACGCAGTATGTGATCCCGGGCTCGACCGTTTTTCCCGAGGGCGTTGCCTACGACCAGCGAACTCAGACGGTCTTCGTCAGCAGTACGACGAATGGCGCGATCTTTCGCGGCGATGCAGGCGACGAAACGCTGACGCCGTTTCTGCCGGGCGGGACCGATGGGCGTACGACGGCGATCGGTCTCGAGGCCGATGATGACGGCCACCTGTGGGTGGCCGGCGGGGGCACCGGCTTCGTGTTCGTGTACGATGCAGTCTCCGGCGCGCTCATCGCGAGGCTCAGCGGCGGCTCGTCGCCCACGTTCATCAACGACATGGCGGTCGACAGGAACGGGGTCGGCTACATCACCGACTCGATGAGTCCTGTCATCTACCGCGTCGTGCCTAACGGGGCCGGCGGATACACGCTCGAGCGATGGCTGCCGCTCGCCGGCACGCCGATCGTGTACACAGCCGGATTCAATCTCAACGGCATCGTCGTCTCGCCGAACGGCCGCTACCTGTACGTCGTGCAGTCGAACACGGGAAAGCTGTTCCGCATCGAGATCGCGACGAAGGAGATCGCGCAGCTCGACACCGGTGGAGCGCTGTTTCCGAACGGCGATGGACTCTGGCTGCATGACAACTCGCTGTACGTGCTCCAGAACATGCAGGAGCTCATCAGCGAGCTCCGCGTCCAGCAGAACCAGGCGGAAGCCACGCTGGTGAGTCAGACGACGGATCCGTCGTTCATGTTCCCGACCTCGCTCGTCATCGCGCGTGGACGGATGCTGGTCGTGAACTCGCAGTTCGATCGGCGTGCACCCGGCACGTCGCCGGTGCTGCCATTCACGGTGTCGGTAATTCCGGTCCCGTAGGCAACGTCCGGCGCCAATCGGCGCTGGTTGGATGACGAGGCGGCGAGCAGGACGCTGTAGCGTGCGCCATGCTCGCCGCCGTTCGTTCCGCTGCAGTCCTCGGCATAGAGGCCTACGACGTGCTCGTGGAGGTCGACGTCGCCTTGGGGCTGCCGATGTGGACCATCGTCGGGCTGCCCGCCGGCGCCGTCAAGGAGAGTCGGGAGCGTGTGAGCGCGGCGCTCTTGAATTCCGGGTTCGTGGTGCCGTCCCGACGAGTGACGGTCAATCTCGCTCCCGCGGACGTCCGTAAGGAGGGCTCGGCGTTCGATCTGCCTATCGCGTTAGGGTTCCTCGCCGCGACCGGCCAGCTCGACCCCAGCGCCCTCGAGCAAGTCGTCGCCGTGGGTGAGCTGGGACTCGATGGGACCCTTCGGCCCGTCCGCGGTGCGCTGTCCGTGGCGCGTCGGCTTGCCGGTGCGGGCGGCCGGCGCCGGGCAGCATCCGGGGTGCCGACGCTCATCCTGCCGCAGCCTAACGTCACCGAGGCCTCACTGGTATCGCGGCTGCCGCTGTCCGCGCCCGCGACGCTCGCAGACGTCGTGTCGCAACTGCAGCAAGGCCAGCTCGAGGCCCCGACCGCTGGAGGACCGGGGGACGGCGAGCGCCCCGCTGTCGAGTCGGTGGACCTCGCCGACGTCATCGGCCAGGAAGTCGCCAAGCGCGCGCTGGAGATTGCCGCGGGTGGTGCGCACGCGCTGTTGATGATCGGGCCGCCTGGTGCAGGGAAGACGATGCTCGCACGCCGGCTCCCCACCATACTCCCGGCGCTCACGGAGGACGAGGCGCTGGAGGTGGTCGCCATCCATTCCGTCGCAGGCCTGCTCTCGCCAACCGGCGCGTCGACCGTCACCCGTCCGTTCCGCGCGCCGCACCACACGCTGTCGGCGGCGGGCCTCATCGGCGGCGGCAGCAATCCGCGTCCCGGCGAAGTCAGCCTCGCACATCACGGCGTGCTATTCCTCGACGAGCTTCAGGAAATTCCGCGACACGTGCTGGACGCGCTGCGGCAGCCCCTCGAAGACGGGCGTGTGGTCATCGCTCGCGCTGCCACCGCCGTGACGTTCCCGGCACAGTTCACCCTCATCGGCGCAATGAACCCCTGTCCATGCGGCCGAGCGGGCGACCCTCGCGGCGGATGCGCGTGCGCCTCGTCGGAGATCGCGCACCACCAGTCGCGACTGTCCGGACCGCTGGCCGACCGCATCGACATGCAGGTCCGGCTGTCCGCTGTCCCCGTCCGCGACCTCGGGAAGCGCGAGGGTGGGGAGCCGTCAGCCGCCGTACGGGTGCGCGTGGAGCGCGCGCGGGCCCGCCAGCGCGTACGCTACCGGGGCGTTCCGCGCGTCCGTTGCAACGCGCACGCGTCCGGGCGCTGGCTGGACACACGCACACCGGTCGATTCGGACGCGCGTGACCTGCTCGCGTCGGCGGCGGAGCGGTGCGGGTTGTCCGCCCGCGCGTATCACCGCGTATTGAAGGTCGCTCGCACCATTGCCGACCTCGACGACTCGAACGTCGTCGCCTGGACGCACGTGGCGGAGGCCCTGCGATACCGACCGCTGGATGCCCGTGCTCCACAACTTCAGCCCACGACGGGTCAGGAGCCCGCGGCAGCGACGTCCACATAACGATGCCGGGTCACGCGGTTCGTGAGTGCCGCGCCGAAACCCGTGGGGCTACACTTCTGTCCATGACAGGCGCCCAATTCGCAGATCTCGAACGCTACGACGTCGTCGCCCCAACGGCCGACGACCTCGCGCTCGAGGATCAGCTGACGTCCTGGTTTCGTGCGCACGGGTCGGTGCTCGTTGGGTTCAGCGGCGGCGTCGACTCCGCGTATCTCGCGTGTGTTGCCATCGACGCCCTTGGTCGAGACCGCGTGCTTACCGTGATCGGCCGCAGCGCATCGTACCCGTCGGAGCAGTGGGAGCGTGCCCGCGAGGTCGCTCGCCAATTCGGCGTGCCGGTGCTCGAGGTTTCGACGGATGAGGTGAACGACCCCCGCTATGCGGCGAACCCATCGAACCGCTGCTACTTCTGCAAGACGGAGCTGTGGGACACGCTGGTTCCCCTGGCTCGAGAGCGCGGGCTGAGCGTGGTCGTGGACGGGACGAACGCAGACGATCTGAGCGACCATCGCCCCGGCGCTCGGGCCGCGACCGAGCATGCGGTTCGCTCGCCGCTTGCGGAGCTCGGGTTCAGCAAGGATGCGATCCGTCGTCTCTCGCGCGAGCGGGGAATTCCCACCTGGTCGCAGCCCGCGTCGCCCTGCCTCTCGTCGCGTATCCCATACGGCACGGCGGTCACCATCGAGCGGCTGCGCCAGGTGGAACGTGCGGAGGCGGCGCTGCGCGCGGCAGGCGTCGTGGGCGATCTGCGTGTCCGCTATCACGGTGATTTGGCGCGTGTGGAGATCGCGGCCGACACGATCAGTGATTGGCTGCGCCCGCGTTCCGTGGCGACATTGATCGCGGCCGCCCGCTCGGCGGGGTTCGATCGCGTCGCCATCGATGCGCGAGGGTTTCGCTCCGGGTCGCTGAACGTCCTCGGCGGGGTCGTTGCTGAGCCGCTCGTGCGCGCGACGTCATCGCCCGGCGAAGGCGACGCGGGCCGGTTAGCCGACGCGCTTCGCGCACTGAACCTCGAATGCGACGTGGAAGCGCGCGCTCGGCTCGCCATTGTACGGCTCGAGGGTGCGATGCACGGTGAGGCTGTGCGGGACGCGGCCCTGCGTGCGCGGCTCGCGGACATTGCTCGCGGACAGGGCTTCACGCACCTTGCGATCGAGCTCCTGAACGCGGACGATGCGGCTGTTCATCGCGATTAACCTCCCGCCAGAGACCCGGGACGCCATTTACGCCGATACGGCTCCGCTCCGCGCGGCGACGAGCGCCGTGAAATGGGTGGCTGCTCCACTCCTTCACGTGACGCTGAAGTTCCTGGGGGAACGGAGCGACGTTCTGCTGCCCGATCTCGAGAACATCATCAGAACCGTCACGGCGCGGCACCCGGCGCTCGAACTGCGAACCACGCAATTCGGCGCGTTCCCAAACTTCCAGCGCGCCCGGGTCGTATGGGTCGGCATGACCGGTGAGACCGAGCTGCGCGTGCTGGCTCAGGACCTCGATCAGATGTTCGAAGGGTTAGGCATTCCCCGTGAGATACGCGTGTTCCGGGCGCACTTGACGCTCGGTCGTGTGAAGGGCGAGATGAGCCGTGATGAATCGCGCGCCCTCTTCGCGGCGTCCGCGCTTCCGCGGGAGACGCGCAGCGTTCCCGTTCGTACGGTAGACTTGATGCGGAGCGAGTTGGGATCGGGCGGGCCTCGATATTCCATCCTGGTTTCCGCGCCTCTCCACGCACGAGGACTGTGAATGTTCGGCTGTCTGCGAAGGCTCGGCTGTCTGTTCGTCTTGTGCATTGCGGCGGTCGCGGCGGCGTACCTCACGCGCGACCGGTGGGTGCCGTTGTTGCCCGGAAGGGATTTCTCGGCGCCGAAGACCGTGGAGGCTGGGGGAGCCGCGTGGCAACCAGTGAGCGATGAGGGCGCCGCGCGCGCGCGCCGCACGATCGAATCGTTAGGCCGACGGACTGGCCCGGTGTTCGCGAACCTCACGCCGGGCGACCTCACGTCGTACTTCTACATTGCCCTGTCCGAGCAGCTGCCGCCGTCGGCGGACAGCATCGAGGCGGCGACGATGACCAACCGCCTATACGTCCGCGCCGTGATCTCACTCGATGACTTCAAGGCGGCTGATGCGCTCGGACCGCTGGCGGGCATGGTGGGGCGGCGTGAGCGCCTGACGATGGGCGGGACGTTCGCCGTCATCCGGCCCGGCCTCGCGCAGTTCCTCGTCGAAGACGTTAGGCTCGGCGAGCTGCCGATTCCGCGCGGCGCGATCCCGAAGCTCATGCGGCAGATTCGCCGGGGCACGCTGCCGCCGGGCGCGTCCGAGACCGGTCTTCCGTTCGTGGTCCCCACCTATCTCGGCGACGCCCGCGTATCGGGCGACAACATCACTATCTACAAGGCAGCCGCCAAGTGAGCCGACGGATCCTCGTCGTCGACGATGAGCAGGGAATTCGGGCCGCGCTCGGCCAACTGTTGGAGTTCGAGGGCTACGAGGTGAGGACCGCCGGCAACGCGACCGACGGCATCGCGGAATACGAGAAGTGGCGTCCGAACCTGGTCTTCATGGACGTGAAGATGGCCGGGATGGACGGCCTCGAGGGATTGCGCCGCATCAAGCAGATCGATCCGTCGGCGACGGTAGTCATGATCAGCGGTCACGCGACGATTCAGACCGCGGTCGAGGCCACGCAGCTCGGCGCCTACGACATTCTCGAAAAGCCCCTCGACACCGACCGGATCCTCGTGCTGCTGCGAAATGCGCTGCAGCACCTCGATCTGCAGGAAGAAAACGTTAGGCTCAAGCAGACGATCGAGTCCCGCTACGAGATCGTCGGACGGTCGTTCGCCATTCGCGCCGTCATCGACAAGATCGAGAAGGTCGGCGGGACGCCCGCTCGCGTGCTCATCACCGGCGAGAACGGAACCGGCAAGGAGCTTGTCGCACGCGCGATCCACCGGCAGTCGTCGCGCGCCAACAAACCGTTCGTCGAGGTCAACTGCGCGGCCATCCCGAGCGAGTTGATCGAGAGTGAACTGTTCGGACACATGAAGGGGTCGTTCACCGGCGCCGTGAGCGACCGGGCCGGAAAGTTCGAACAGGCCGACACTGGCACGCTCTTCCTGGACGAGATCGGAGACATGAGCCTCAACGCCCAGGCGAAGGTACTACGCGTGCTTCAAGACGGCGTCGTGACGCGCATCGGCAGCGCGAAGCCGGTGAAAGTGGATGTGCGGGTCTTGTCGGCGACGAACAAGAATCTCGAAGAGGAGATTGCGGCCGGCCGATTTCGCGAGGATCTGTTCTACCGCCTCAATGTGGTGCCAATCCACATTCCGCCGCTCCGCGAGCGGCGCGAGGACATCCCGCTCCTCGCATCGCATTTCGTGCGCACGCTGTCGGAGCGCGAGGGCGTCCCGCCGCGCGTGCTGGATCCCTCGGCGGTCGAGGTGCTCACGAGCATGGACTGGCCAGGCAACGTGCGCGAGCTGCGCAACACGCTCGAACGCCTGCTGATTCTCGCCTCCGGTCCTCGCATTGGCGTTGCCGATGTCGAGCGGCTCGCTGGACGTCGAGTCGCGGACGGCGCCAGCCTCGGCTCGCTGCTCGAATGCAAGACGTTCGAGGAGTTCAAGCACGCAGCGGAGCGAGCATTCCTGCTGGCGAAGCTGCGGGAGTTCGACTGGAACGTATCGGAAACCGCCCGTGGGCTCGACATGCCGCGATCGAACCTGTACAAGAAGATCGAGCGGTACGGGCTCACGAGAGAGACCGTGTCATGAGTGGCAAAGACTGGGACTCCGAGCTCAAGAAGATCGACCGCATGCTCGAGGGTGCGTCGGACGAGGCGCTGCTCCCTGCGAAGAACGCTCCCACGCCCGCTGCGCGCGCGGAGGCTGTTGCGAAGCAGAAGGGCACGTCGACGCTGGGCGTCATGGCGCGACTCCTTCTTGCAGTCGCGCTGGGCGTCGGGATGCTGTTCTGGCCCTATGACGCGAAGTGCGGGCTGGGGCTCGCGGGCTACATCGCGGCCACGGGCGTGGTTGTTGGCGCCGGCGTGTGGTCATCGATCTGGACGTGGCGGCACCGCTCGGCGCGCGGGCACATCCTGTCACTACTGCTCATCCTGTGGGGTGGCGTGCTCGGGGCGATCGAGATTCTTCCGCGAGTGGGTTACGCGAAACCAGATGCGGCGCGACCGGGGTGGTCGTGTCCCGCGCCGACGCCACCTGCGCCTGCCCTTCCACCCGGGCGCTAGTACCGGCGATCCGTTTGGCTCACTTCGGTTTGCGCGGCTACACTTCGAGTCGCGATCAGCCGAAAGCCGATAGCGTTCCGACGACTAGGCTAACGCCTCACACTCTGTACATGAAAATCTTCCGGAACTTCGTTGCTGGCTCGTGGTCAGAGCCATCGACCGGTGAGCACTTCGAGAACGTCAATCCGGCCGACACCAGTGATGTGATCGGCCGCTTTCCGCTCTCGGGAGCGGCCGATGTCGACACGGCGGTGGCCTCGGCGAAACGCGGCTTCGCGATCTGGCGCAACACGCCCGCGCCAGCGCGCGGCGACGTCCTGCGCCGCGTTGGGGACCTCCTCTCGAACCGTAAGGACGAGATTGCGGACCTCATGACCCGCGAGATGGGAAAGCCGCTCCAGGAAACGAAAGGCGATGTCCAGGAAGGCATCGACACGGCGTACTACGCGGCCACCGAGGGACGACGGCTGTTCGGCCATACGGTTCCGAGCGAGCTCAGGGCGAAGTGGGCGATGAGCTTTCGGCGACCGATCGGGGTCTGCGGGCTGGTGACGCCGTTCAACTTCCCGATGGCGATCCCGACGTGGAAAATGTTTCCGGCCCTGCTATGCGGAAACTCCGTCATCCTCAAGCCGGCCGAGGACGTCCCTCACACGGCGACGGTCCTCGTGGAGATCCTGCTCGAGGCGGGCCTGCCGCCCGAGGTGATTCAGCTGGTACACGGCCGCGGTGAAACCGTGGGTGCCGCACTCGTCGAACATCCCGAGGTTCCGGTGATCTCCTTCACGGGATCGACCGAGACCGGACGGGTCGTAGGCGAAGTGTGCGGTCGGATGCACAAACGCCTCTCGCTCGAGATGGGCGGCAAGAATGCCCAGATCGTGCTCGACGACGCCGACCTCGATCTGGCGCTCGACGGAGTCCTCTGGGGCGCCTTTGGGACTGCTGGCCAGCGTTGCACGGCGACCAGCCGCCTGATCCTCCAGGGGGGGATCCATGACAACTTCCTCGGGATGCTCGTCGATAAGGCAAAGGGGTTGCGTCTGGGCGATGGTCGGAAGAAGGGAACCGACGTTGGTCCGCTGATTCATGAGGCCTCGCGTCGGAAGGTCGAGCAGTACGTCGACATCGGGCAGGCCGAAGGCGCGGACCTGTTGTGTGGCGGTCGGCGGCCGGCAGGGCGCGGGCTGACGGACGGGTTTTTCTTCGAGCCGACGATCTTCGCTCGGGTGCAACCCGGCAGCCGGCTCGAGCAGGAAGAGATCTTTGGTCCGGTGTTGTCCGTGATCCGCGTTGCATCGCCCGACGAGGCGTTCGCTGTGAATAACGATGTGAAGTATGGGCTCTCGTCGTCGGTGTACACCCGTGACGTGAACGTCGCGTACCGGGCGTTGGTCGAGCTCGACAGCGGCATCACGTACGTCAACGCACCGACCATTGGTGCCGAGGCACACCTGCCTTTCGGGGGGGTAAAGCAGACCGGAAACGGCCACCGCGAAGGTGGTTGGGAAGTCTACGAGTTTTACTCGGAAACGAAGGTTGGGTATATCGATTTCTCGGGTGCACTGCAGCGCGCACAGATCGACAACTACGCGGGCAGCCCGGCCTAGACGTTCGGACGGCCGGACCGGGCGGGCAGATGTGCCGGCTGGCTCGCTTGCGAAGCTTTGAACCCGCGAATTAATTCACCAGGTGGTAATGGCGCTGACACACGACACGCGGCGGGCGCTTGCCGAGCGGGTGCAACGCAGGGTTGAGGGGCGAGGAATACCTCGTCACGTCATCGACGACGCAATTGCGCGCGTCTCCGATGCGCTCGACCGGCAGGCGTCCGCAGAGGCCAGCACGACGGAAGCACGGCCGATCGTGGCCGTGTTCGCCGCGTCTTCAGCGCCTGACCTTGGCTCGCGTGTTCGCGCCGCGCTCGACGCGGAGTCGGTTCCACCAGTCGCGATGGGAACGAGCACGGCCGGGCGTCATACCGTCGCCACCGTTCGCCTGGCCGCAAGTGCCCGCCCCGCAGCCGAGCGCGTCGCGTCACGCCTTTCAGTGTCGGTCTCGTTCGTTCCCGAGTCTTCTTCTCTTTCCTCCTCGCAATGAGCGAAGTTGCCCATACGACACCGGTCCGGCCGCCGGTCAGCGAGGAGCACCGCGCCGAGGCGCTCAGGCGTGTGAACCGCAGCCCCGGCCAACACTGGGGACTGTTCCTCGAATGGGCGAAGTCGTTCACCATTGCCATCGTCCTGTTTCTGTTCGTTCGGACGTTCCTCGTCGAGGCGTTCAAGATCCCGAGCGGGAGCATGGAGAAGACGCTGCTCGTCGGCGACTTCCTCCTCGTCAACAAGATGGTGTACGGCGCCGAAGTGCCGTTCACGGGGAAGCACCTGCCCGCGATCCGGCACCCACAGCGCGGCGATGTGATCGTCTTTCAGTGGCCGGTCGACCCGTCGAAGAACTTCGTGAAGCGGCTCGTTGGGATTCCCGGCGACACGCTCATGATGAGCGAGGGCGACCTGTACGTGAACGGCAAGCGGCAGGCAGAGCGCTACGTCTCGCACAGTGAGCCCGAGGCGGACCCGACGAACGCGGATTTCGAGTGGCAGAAGAAGTACCTCGTCAAGACGGCCGAGGCCGCAAGCAGCGCCCCACCGTCGCGAAACAACTGGGGTCCGCTGGTCGTCCCGAAGGACGAGTACTTCGTGCTCGGCGACAATCGAGACAACTCGCTCGACAGCCGCTACTGGCAGTTCGTTCCTGATTCGCTCATTCGCGGTCGCCCCATGTTCGTGTATTACAGCTACGACCCCGACTCACTCGATCGAATGTCGTGGCTGACCAGGATCCGGTGGACGCGCATCGGGGAGCGCGTCCGTTGACCTCCCGTCCCGATATGGACCATCCCTCCGATCGTCTCACGAAGCGCGCGAAGGCGCGGTGGGAAAAGAGGAATACCGAAGGAGCCGCTGGTCGTATGGCCGCCACCCCGCCGAAAAAGAGTTCCTACGAGGAAGGCTCGCTCGACCAGTACCTCCGCGACATCAGCGCGTATCCGCTGATCAGTCGCGATGAAGAGGTCAGGCTCGCGCAGCGCATCCGCCAGAACGACCAGGAATGCCTCGACAAGCTTGTTCGGTCGAACCTGCGCTTCGTCGTGTCCGTCGCGAAGAAGTATCAGAACCAGGGCGTGTCGCTCTCGGATCTGATCAACGAAGGCAACCTCGGGCTCATTCGCGCCGCGCATAAGTTCGACGAGACGAAGGGCATCAAGTTCATCTCGTACGCGGTCTGGTGGATTCGTCAGGCCATCCTGCAGGCGCTCGCCGAGCAGTCGCGCATTGTGCGAGTTCCGCTCAACCGCGCGGGTACGCTGCACCGTATCGGCAAGCGCGCGAACGCGCTGTTGCAGGAGCTCGGGCGCGAGGCGACGCATGCCGAAATCGCCGACGGCATGGACATCACCGAGGAAGAGGTCGCGAAGACGATGTCCATCTCGCAGACCCACCTCTCTCTCGATGCGCCACTGACGCCAGGCGAAGACAACAAGCTGCTCGACTACCTGGCGGACAACGTCAATCCGACGCCCGACGAACAGACCTTCGAGAAGGCGCTCACCGAGGCCATCGAGGAGTCGCTCTCCAGCCTGAAGGAGCGTGAGGCGAAGATCCTGCGGTTGTACTTCGGGCTCGATGGCGAGGAGCCGATGACGCTCGAGCAGATCGGTTCGCTGCTCGGTATCACGCGGGAACGGGTGCGCCAGATCAAGGAGAAGGCGCTCTCACGGCTGCGCCACGTATCGCGCGCACGCGCACTCGAGAGCTTCCTGGGCTAGCGCGGAGGATGGTGCGCTGATCGCATGGGCGGCCCTGCCTGGGGCCGCCCATCGTCCATCCGGGCCGGCCCGGATTAGCATTCACTGCATGTCCTCACTGCTGCGTCCGGGACGCACCGACCAGCCGATTGCCCGAGAGTCTGTCGAGTCGGCGCGCGCCATGGCGTGGCCGGGAATGCGGCGGGTATTCACAGTGCTCTGGCGTGCGGTCCGGCTGCGGTGTCCGCACTGCGGGAAGGGCCCGGTGCTCCAGCACTGGTTCAGGATGCGTCGGCGGTGTGGCACGTGCGGGCTCGCGATCGAGCGCGGGGAGCGGGACTACTTCATCGGCTCGATGCTGTTCAACCTCGTCGTGTCGGAGATCCTGTTCGCGTCCGCGTTCGTCGCGACGCTCCTGATCGCATGGCCTAACGTTCCGTGGGACACACTACAGTGGGTGGCGCCGCTGGCAATGGGTGCTGCCCCGTTCATCCTGTTCCCGTTCTCCAAGCTCGCGTGGCTGGGCTTCGATATCCTGCTGCGCCCCGTCACGGTCGACGAGTTGGGGGGGCAGTAGCGGCTGGCTCTTTGCGATCAGCCATCAGGTACGTCAGCGTTGGCACCGGCATCAAGCACCTCCAACGAGCGACCCGAATTCCACCCGCAACCAGCTCCTGCTCCATGGCACAGCAGAATTCGTTCGACGTCACGACCGGTGTGGACCTGCAGGAGGTCGACAACGCGATCAACCAGGCACAGAAAGAGATCACGCAGCGCTACGACTTCAAGGACGCGAAGGTGTCGATCGATTTCCAGCGCGCCGAGGGGAAGATCCTGCTTGCGGCCGACAGCGATTTTCGCATGCGCGCATTGTTCGACATCGTGCAGGCGAAGCTCATCAAGCGGGGCGTCCCGGTGAAGAATCTGGATGTGGGGGAGATCAAACAGGCGGGCGGCGACATGGTGCGCCGTGAGGTCGGGCTGAAAATGTCGCTCGACGGCGACACGGCGAAGAAGGTCGCCGCCGCGATCAAGGACGCGAAGATGAAAAAGGTCCAGGCCGCGATTCAGGGCGACCAGGTTCGCGTCAGCTCACCATCGCGGGACGAGCTGCAACTCGTTATGCAGCTCCTGCGCGGGAAGGACTTCGGGGTCGAACTGAAGTTCGGTAACTATCGGTAACTATCGCTGAGCGTCGGGCGGTGTCCCCTCGGCCCGGTCTTTGATCCAGACCTCGACCTTCGGTGGAAGGAACATGTCGTCGGCGATGGCCGCGACTTCCTCCGCCTCCTTCCACTCCTCGGCCAGCCGAGTGAGCTCACCTTCCATCGCCCGCCGCTCGGATTCCTCGTGTACGGCCATCTCGAGCGCGAGCCGCTCGACGGGGAGCAGGCTCATTGCCCCCACGCGCCGATACTTCGCCATCATGCGCCGTCCATGGAACCGCGAGAAGCGCGACGCGGTCTTGTACAGGAAGCCATCGGCGTCCCCCACCTCGTCGATCTGATTGACCGCGCGCTGCACCAGGCGGCTCGCGCCGCCGAGCCAATTTGCCCGCGCCAGTAGTCGTCCGCCTGCGGTCAGCGCTTTGTCGCCGTCGTAATGCGTCGCCCCGCCGTCGTGAACGAGCCGGAGGGTCAGCTCGTTGGTATGCCGGGCGGTGTAGTAGGCGGATTCCCAGAGGTGCCTCACGCGTACCGTCAGGGGCTGCCCCTGTGGGCTTTTCACCCGCAGCGCAACGCGTTCCCACTGCCAGTAGTCCTTGATGTCCATCGCGATCATGCCTGGCACCACCCAGAGCGGAGCACTCATGCCAAAGCCAACGAAGGCCGGGAAGATGAGCGGTGCAGCAGCGATCAGCGGTGGGACAGCCACCGCGGCCGCGGCCACGCCTGCGGCTCCGGCGACACCTGCCGCGATCCCGGCGCGGGTGCGTCTCCACTTGAGCATCGAGCCGTACCGCCACGCGGCGAACTCTGGCCGGAGCGGCTTGCCGATCCTGATGAGGTCCACGCCAGCCGGCAGCTGGGCGAGGCCGATATTGTCGGTGGAGACGCGCGCCCGTGTGCTTCGGTAGCGCCGCTCGCACTCCTCGATCGCTTCCCACCGGGCATCGAGCGGCGAGAGGTTCCATCGCCGGCACTCGGGACACACCGCCCAGAGGCGGCCGCGCGCGCTGTCGAAGGCGAGCCGAGATCCGACCGGGAAATGCTCGATGACCTCGTTCTTCCCGAGACGGCTCTGGCAGAACAGGCACGTGCTGAACATGACGCGTCCTCCGAACCGGTGTGTCTAACTATCGAATGTGACCGGCCGGGCTGATCCGGGCCACCTGAGCCCTGTGCTTTTAACCGTTTCCTAATTCGATCAGCCGGCAGCGGGCAGCGCCACCAACGACCAGCACGGTCACCCCGCAACCAGCTAGTTTTGTCGAGATGTCTGACTATCAGGTCTGTCCGTGAAGGTCGGTCTTCTCACGCTCGGCTGCGACAAGAACACCGTCGACAGCGAGCGCTACCTCGCCGAGCTGATCGCCCACGGCGCGGAAGCGACCGGGACCCTGGAGGAAGCCGACGTCATCATCGTCAACACGTGTGGCTTCATTGACGCGGCCAAGCGGGAGTCCATCGACGCCATCGTCCAGGCTGGCCGTTACAAGGCGGACGGCACGTGCCAGGCCGTCGTCGCGGTTGGTTGCCTCATTCAGCGGCACAAGGACGAGCTCGAGGCGGCCCTCCCCGAGGTCGATTTCTTCCTTGGTGCGGCGGAGGCCGACCGGCTGATTCCCGAGCTTGCGGAACGCGGCCTCCTGGGCGACCCGCTGGCCGACCACCCGGGCATGCGCGTCTACTCGGGCGACCGGCCTCACGTCCGGTACCTGAAGATCAGCGAAGGCTGCGATCATGGCTGCGCATTCTGCGCCATTCCGCTCATGCGCGGGAAGCATCGTTCGTTCGCCCTGGCCGATGTGGTTCGCGAGGCACAGCTGCTGGAGCTTCAGGGCGCGCGTGAGATCAACCTCGTAGCGCAGGACCTCGCGCACTACGGACGCGATCGTCGCGACGGCATCGGGCTCGCCGAACTCCTCGAGGCTCTGGTGGCCGAGACCGCGATTCCGTGGATTCGCCTGCTGTACCTCTACTCGGCCGGCCTAACGCCAAAGCTCCTCGAGCTGGTGGCGACGCAGCCACGGATTCTGCGCTACCTCGACATGCCGATGCAGCATGCGTCCGACGATGTCCTGAAGCGCATGCGGCGCCCCGAGCGACAGGCGAGTCAGCGGGAGCGAATCCGGCGCATTCGCGACGTCGTACCCGACGTCGCCATCCGCACGACGTGCATCGTCGGATTCCCGGGCGAGACCGAGAGTGACTTCCAGCAGCTGCTCGATTTCCTCGAGGAAACGCGCTTCGACCGAGTCGGTGCGTTCACGTACTCTGCCCAGGAGGGCACGCGTGCGTGGTCGATGCCTGACGATGTGCCCGATGACGTGAAGCGTGAGCGGCTGGAGCGGCTGACCGAGCTGCAGCGGATCATCACAGCGGAGCGGTACGAGGCGCACGTCAACGCACGGGTACGTGTGCTCGTCGACGAGGCGGCCGACACGAGCGGACGCGCGCTCGCGCGGGCGCCGTGGCAGGCGGATGACGTGGACGGCGTCACGCGCTTGGAGACCGAGGCACGTCCGGGCGACTTCGTCAGCGCGATCATCGACGCCGTCGAGGACGACTACGACTTCGCCGCCACGGCGCTGGCGATCTCCGATCGCTATCGTCCGGCACCACCGCTGCGAGCGGGCCGCGTACTTCCGGTGACGACGACGGTCGGAAGCTTCGGTCGCTGAGCCGTGCCTCGCATGCGACCGGGTGCAGCGGCGCGAGCGAAGCTGGCAGATCGACGGCGCGGCTGGCCTGGCACGTTCGGCCGCGTTTCGCGCCATGTCGCGCTTCCGGCGGTTCTCACGACCCTGGCCGCCTGTGCGCGCGCCACGCCGCCGGCACCCTCGCGACCGGCAGGCCCGGACGCTCGACACTTCGTCGACGCGAGCGTCGCACGCGTTTCCCTTGGTCAGGTGGCGAGTCCCGTCCTGTCGGCTACGGCGGCCTGGCGGCTGACCGACGCCGACGGCCGTCTCGTCACGCAGGGAGATTCGGGTCAACGGCTCGTGCTCTCGGCGGCGGACGGTGGCCTGCAGTTCATCGCGCCGAGTGGAACGACGCGGGACGTGCGTGGGCCGCTATTGATGTCGACGACGAGCCACGGCGTCGTCGCGATCGGCGGGCGACGCTACCGCGGTGAGCTGTGGCTCGCGAATGGCGACTCGGGTGTGCGCGTCGTCAACCGCCTGGCGCTCGAGGCCTACCTCCGCGGCGTCGTCCCGCGCGAGCTCGGCGTTCGCGGCCCCAGCGACCGTGCCGCGCTCGAGGCACAGGCCGTCGCCGCGCGGAGTTATGCGGTCGTGCGAATCGGTAACACCTCGCGGGAGTATGACCTCGTCGCCACCACGACCGACCAGGTCTACGGCGGTGTGGATGCCGAGAACGCCTTGGCCGATGCGGCCATCGCCGCGACGGAGGGCCTGGTGCTCATGTACGACGGGCGCGTCGTGAGCGCACCGTACTACTCGACGTGCGGCGGCAGCTCGGCCGAGCCGGCGGAGCTGTGGCGCTCGCGCAATGAACCGTTTCTGACCCGCGTCAGTGACCAGGTCCCGGGATCGGACAGGTATTACTGCGATATCGCGCCTCGATTTCGTTGGGAGCGGACGTGGCGTGGTGACACGCTCACTGCCGTCGTGGAGCGTTACCTGCGCTCGTATGCCCGGGTGGGCGATGGTCCGGTCGGCGCGGTGCGAGGGATCGTGGTGGACGGGCGGACGCCTTCCGGGCGCGTCGCCGCGATCATCGTGCAAACCGATCGAGGGGAGTTTCGGGTCCAGGGCAACGACGTGCGTTATGTGCTGCGTTCTCCCGGTGGCGAGCTTCTGAACAGTACGTATTTTTCGCCCGACGCGGTCTCGGCTCCCGATGGGCGACTCGCGCGCCTGACATTGCGAGGGCTCGGCTACGGGCATGGCGTCGGCATGTGTCAGTGGGGCGCGATCGGCCGCGCGCGCGCCGGGCAGGACTTTCGCACGATCCTCCGCACGTATTTCCCCGGGACGAGTGTTGCGCGCGCGTACTGATTTGCCGAACCTCACCTTGTTCCTTGGTGCCCTCGTCGCCCTCGGCGTGTCCGTCGCCCGGCCGGCGCGCGCGCAGGCGCAGGGGTCGTGGCTCGAACGGCTCGGCATCGACAAGCTTCGCTTCTCGGCGCTTGGGGCCCAGGTCGGGCGCGTGAATCCGTACGGTATCGAGCCCACGACGTCCTACTCGTTGCAGGTAGACTACGGTGAGCTCAGCCCGGGGTGGCGCATCGTTTTCAACGCGACGTATTGGGGCTCGAGGTTCCGCGACCGAAACGTGCGCGCGTATGCCGATTCGTTGCTCAGTACCATCTCCGATCCGACCGGAGACGCTGAGGTGGTCCTCGGCGATGTCACGGTGTCGGACATCGTGCTCGGTGCCGAGGCGCGGCGCACGTTTCTTCCCAGCGCATGGCTTCGCCCGTATGTCGGTGGTGGAGTTGCGACGCACGTCGTGAATGCGGACGGCCGGCTGATCGATGGCACGTTCGTGGAGCGTGCAACGGACGTCATCGCCGTGGGGATAGCTGGCAATACCGGGGCGGAAGTTCGAGTCGTCCGCCACATCGCGCTCGATGCGCAGGCCCGCTACGATTTTCTGAGTCTGGCTCGCTTCGGCTCGTTGCGCATCGGCGCGAGCTACTACTTCGACACGTTACGCCCTCGTCTTCCATGAAGCCCAACATTCGCGTCGGCGTCGTGGGCGCTGGGGCCATCGCGCAGCTCGCGCACCTTCCGTTGCTCTCGAAGCTGCGCGGCGCGCAGCTCGTTGCCTTGTGTGACAACGATCGACCGAAAGCCCGGGCGCTTGCGGACCGATTCGACGTCCCCGATGTGTTCACCGACATCGAGGACCTCCTCGAGTTCGATGAGCTCGACGCCGTCGTCGTCGCGACGCCGAACCACCTGCACGAGCCGCACGTCCTCGCGGCGCTGGCGGCGAAGGTACACGTGCTGTGCGAGCGGCCGCTGTCGCTCTCTGCGCGCGGGGTCGAACGAATCCTCGCTGCCGCGACTCGCGTCGACCGGAAGGTGTTTGTCGCGAACAATCATCGCTTCCGGTCGGACGTCCAGGCACTCGATCGCTTTCTTCGAGGCGGCGAGCTGGGCAAGCTCACGGGCATTCGCGCCGGCGTGTACCAGCCGCGTATTCGTCACGAGGGTTGGCGCGCGCGTCGCGCCGAAGCGGGCGGCGGCGCATTCTTCGACCAAGGGCTGCCGATGGTCGATCTCGCGATGTGGTTGGCGGACTATCCAGCCCCGGTTCGCGTATGGGCCCACATGGACCGTCCGCGGGGAAGCGCCGTCGAAGAGTCAGCGCTCGTCACGCTGGAATGCGATACCGGTGTGGCATTCACGTTCGATATCTCTTGGGCCTATGTCGGCTATGAGGAGCGCTGGTGGTTCGAGACGCTGTCATCGCGTGGGAGCGCGCGCCTCGCGCCACTGCGTGTCGTGAAGGAGCTGAACGCCAAGCCCACCGACGTTTCTCCCGGCGGCGCGGCGGCGCGGGAAAGCTCGTTCAACCAATCGTATCGCGCCGAGCTGGCGCACTTCCTGTCCGTCGTGCGCGAGGAGACGCCGTACGAAGCGCCGACCGATCAGATCATCCTGCACAAGGTCATCGAGGCCGCGTACCGGTCGGCGGATGAGGGAAAAGAGGTGAAGCTGTGAAGTCCTTCCTCCTGTCTGCGTTTCTCGTTGGGAGCGCGCTTTCGGCTCAGGCGGTGCAGTCGCCAGCCCCAGCTCCGCAATCGACACTCCCGGGCTCCGATCTGACGATCTACCTGATGACTATGGGCCCGGGCGATCAGGTCTGGGAGCGGTTCGGGCACAACGCCATTCGGATCGTCGACGCATCACGCGGGACGGATAGCGTCTACAACTGGGGCACGTTCGACTTCCACCAGCCGAACTTCCTCCGCCGCTTCATGACCGGGAACACGCTGTACTGGATGCAGGGCGACGGTATGCCAGAAACGATGGCGACGTATCAGTACCTGAATCGTTCCATCTGGGTTCAGGAGCTGGATCTGACGCCGGCAGAGCGGGCGGCAGTCCGGGATTTCATCGCCTGGAACGCGGAGCCCGACCATCGCTACTACCGATACGACTACTACCTCGACAACTGCTCGACCCGGGTGCGGGATGTCATCGATCGCATCATCGGTGGCCAGCTCAAGGCGGCGACGAATGCCCGCCTAACGAGCACGACTTATCGCTTTCACACGCAGCGTGCGCTGCAGCTCGATCGCGCCGTCGCCATGGGAACGAATATCGGGTTGGGGGAAGTGGCCGACCGCCCGATTACCCAGTGGGAGGAGGCCTTTCTCCCCGGACGGTTGATGGAGCACGTTCGAGGCGTTCAGGTGCGCGCCGCCGACGGTACCACGCACCCTTTGGTCAGGGGAGAGCAGGTCCTGTTCACCGCGCGCCGCCCACCCGAGCCGACCGCGCCGCCTGACGTCACCTTGCGGAATCTCATCATCGGCGTCGTGATCGCGGGGTTGCTCGTGATCCTGGCGCGCGCGGCGCAGAGCGGCCGCCGCGCCGGTCGGCTCGCGTTCACGACGACCGCCACGATCTGGACCGCACTCAACGGCATCCTCGGGGTGATCCTGATCGTCGGGTGGACGGCCACGCGGCACGTCTTCATGGCCCGCAACGAGAACTTGCTCCAGTTCGATCCGCTGTCGCTCGTGTTGGCCGTCCTTCTCCCCTTGGCCGTGAGCCGCGGGCGCTCGGCCTCGCTCGTTCGCTTGCTCTCCGCGATCATCGCCGTCGTAGCGATCGTCGGTCTCGCGATGAAGCTGCTGCCCTGGTTCGACCAGGCGAACGTTGCCGTGATCGCCTTGACGCTGCCGGTGCACCTCGCGCTCGCCTGGGGCTCGAGAACGCTCGTTGCGGCGACGAGCCCGGCTCGGACGGCCGCGGCCGCGCGCCCCGTCGTCTCGCGTTCCGCCGCGTGAGCGGACTCTCGGTAGGCGTCGACGTCGGCGGTACGTTCACCGACCTCGCCGCCGTCGCCGACGACGGCTCGGTCCTCGCGTTCAAGGTGTCCAGCACACCGACGGATCAGAGCGAGGGCGTCGAAGACGCGCTCCGCCGCCTGCCGGATGGCGGTCCACCGGTCAGCACCATCGTGCACGGCACGACGGTCGTCACGAATATGCTGCTCGAGCGGACCGGCGCCCGCGTCGTGCTGTGCGCGACCAACGGCGCGACTGATCTGCTGGAGCTGCGGCGGCAGGAGCGTGCAGCGCTCTACGACCTGTCCGCCCAGCATCCGCCAGCGCTGGTTCCGCACGAACGCGTTGTTGGCGTCAGCGAGCGGATCGCGCCCGAAGGCATCATCCGCCCGCTCACGGACGCCGCTGCGGCCACCGTCGCCGAACAGGTTGCCGCGCTCGGGCCGGAGGTCGTGGCTATCTCTCTGCTGCACGCGTACGCTGACAGCTCTCACGAGCGTTCGCTCGCGGCGGCGCTGCGCGAGCGTGCACCGGGCATCGACGTCGTCTGCTCGAGCGACATCCTGCCGGAGATTCGCGAGTACGAGCGTACTGCGACGACGCTGTGTGAGGCGTACGTTCGGCCAGGCGTCGGCCGATACGTGGCGCGGCTCGCGTCGCGACTGGAGGCGGTTGGGCTTCCGTCGCCAAGCGTCATGTCGTCGAGTGGTGGCTCGGCCCCGGCGGAGGACGCGGCTCGCAACGGGGCGTCGCTCGCGCTCTCGGGGCCCGCCGGCGGAGTGACCGGCGCCGCGCACATCGCACGGACGTTAGGCATCGACAAGGCGCTCACGATCGACATCGGCGGCACGAGCGCCGATGTCGGGCTCGTGCTGGATGGCGAGCCGCTGCTCGAGGCCGGTGGTGCCGTGGCGGGCGTACCGATCGCTCTCTCGCGCGTGCTCGTGGAGACGGTGTCCGCGGGCGGCGGCAGCATCGCGTGGGTCGACGATGGAGGAGCGCTGCGCGTCGGTCCTCGGAGCGCGGGTGCGCACCCCGGTCCCGTCGCGTTCCGCCGAGGTGGAACACTGCCGACGGTCACTGACGCGCACATTGCGCTCGGGAACATCGCCGCCGCGACGATGAGCGATGGCGTCGAGCTGGACGTCGCGGGATCGATCGCGGCGATCGACGCACTCGCTGAACGGACAGGGGCTTCCCGTCAGGCGACAGCCCAGGCCATCGTCGCCATCGTCGACGCATCGATGGCGCGTGCGCTCCGGCGCGTCAGCGTCGAACGCGGTATCGATCCCAGACTCTGCACGCTCATCGCGTTCGGCGGCGGTGGCCCGTTGCACGCCTGCGGTCTCGCCGACCGCATCGGCGTGCGCAGCATCATCGTGCCACCGTACGCCGGCGTGTTGAGTGCGCTCGGCTTGGCGATCGCCCCGCAGCGCTACATGGCTGCCGCAAGCGTGATGCGTACGTTGGCGGCGATGGAATCGGATGACCTTCTGCTCCCGGCGCTGGAAGCCACATTGCGCGGCGCGGCACGGCGTCGGCACTTCGGCGCTGGCACGTCGAAGTTTTTCGCGCGGGCACGCTATGTTGGGCAGGGGCACGAGCTCGACGTCGAAATCTCCCCGGTCCTCGGCCCCGACGCCGTGCGAGAGCGGTTCGTCGCGCGGCACAGCGAGCGATTCGGGTTCACGCTGGACCGCGACGTCGAGCTCGTGAGTGTGCGCTGCATCTTCTCCATTGGCGGACGCGACGCACGGTTGGCGCGACGCGGGGCGTCGAATTGGAGCGACGACCGGCGCGTCGACGATGGCGGCGCCATGTCGGGCATCGTCGTGGGTCGCGCGACCGTCGGCTTGCCTGACGCGACGCTCCTCGTCGCGGATGGCTGGATGGCGACATCGTTGCCGATCGGCGGGTGGCTGCTGGAGCAGTGCGCATGAGCATGAGCACTCGCCAGGCGGTCGACTTCGATCCGCTCGCGCTCATGGTGATGTCGAACGCGGTGTCGATGATCGCGGAAGAAATGGGAGCGGTCCTCGAGCGTGGGGCACTGTCCCCGAACATCCGTGAGCGACGTGACGCGTCATCCGCGCTGTTCGATGCGCGCGGACGGATGATTGCGCAGGCGGCTCACATTCCGGTGCACCTCGGCGCAATGCCGGAATCCGTCCGGGCCGTCATGACGCATCTTCCGGAGGAGGGCGACGTCTTTCTGCTGAACGACCCGTACGCTGGCGGTTCGCACCTGCCCGACCTCACGATGGTCGAGGCCATCGGCGATAGTGGCTCGGTCGTTGGCTTCGCTGCGGTCCGCGCGCACCACGCGGATGTGGGTGGGATGAGCCCCGGCAGCATGCCGCAGGGCGCGACGGAGCTGTTTCAGGAGGGTTTGATCGTCCCGCCCGTTCGCATCGCACGTCGCGGCACTACGGTGGACGACGTGCTCCGGCTCGTGCTGGCAAACGTGCGCACGCCGGGGGAGCGACACGGCGACCTCGCCGCGCAGCGCGCCGCCTGTGCGGCGGGTCGCGACGGCTGGCTTGCATTGCGCGCGCGTGAAACGCACACGCGCCTCGACGCGGCCTGCGATGCGCTGCTCGAGTACACACGCCGCCGTGCCGTCGCGCGCATCGCCGAGCTGGGCGACATTCGCGGCCAGGCGGTCGATGCCCTCGAAGGCGACGGCGTGTCGGATGCCGACGTCGCGGTCGCCGTGGACGTGTCGGTTCGCGACGGCCGGCTCCGCCTCGACTTTTCCGGCACGTCACCCGCCGTTCGTGGAAACGTGAACTGTCCGCGGTCGGTGACACGCGCAGCCGCGGTGTTCGTGTTGCGTACGCTGCTCGACGACGACGTCCCGACGAACGATGGAATCGCCGACGCCGTGGAGCTCGTCATCCCGCCCGGCTGCGCGATCGACGCCCGATGGCCGTCTGCCGTGGCCGCGGGCAACGTCGAGATGTCGCAGCGCATCACCGACACGATCTTCCTCGCCCTCGGTAACGCTGGCGTACCGGTCCCTGCCCAGGGGCAGGGGACAATGAACAACATCACGTTCGGTGGCGCCGGCTGGACGTTCTACGAAACGTTAGGTGGCGGGCAGGGTGCGGGTCCGCGAGGCGACGGGCCGAGCGCCGTCCACGTCGGAATGAGCAACACGCGAAATACGCCGATCGAATCGCTCGAGCACGCGTATCCGATTCGGATCGATGAGTATGCGATCCGCCGCGGCTCGGGAGGCACGGGCTTGCATCGTGGCGGGGACGGCATCGTTCGTCGGTACCGTGTGCTGGAGCGATGCACGGTAACCCTCGTTACCGAGCGGCGGCGGCGGGCACCGCAGGGCACGGCGGGCGGTGCTGCCGGGGAAACGGGTATGAATCTGTTGAACGGCAGACCCATTCCAGCCAAGTGCCGGCTGGAGCTTCAGGCCGGTGACGTCGTGACGATCATGACTCCCGGCGGCGGCGGCTGGGGCGCGCCTGCGAAGTAGCGCCAGCCGCTGGTAGCGACGGCTTCAGATCTCCAACTCGAGTCCCTCGGCGGCCGCCATCACCCGCAGCGGTCTGCCGGATCGGTCGGACGCGGCGCGGCACTCGGCCAGACGCGCGTCGACGTCGTCATCGCTGCGGTCAGGGCTGTGGTGGAACAGCACCAGCGTCTCGACACCACTTTCGAGCGCGAGCGCGACAGCGTCACCGTAGGTCGAGTGGCCCCACCCGCGATGGGTCTCGTACTCTTCCTCCGTGTACGTCGCGTCGTGAATCAGGACGCGGCTCCCCCGGATGAACTCGACGAGCTTCGCGCGCCACCGCTCGTTGGTCGCGGACGCGTCGGTGGCGCGCAGCTCGTTGTCGGAGATGTAGACAAACGCGCTCGTCGATTCCTCGCCGTCTCTCCCACGACCGGCGAAGCGGTAGCCTAACGCGCCACCCGGGTGCCGCACTGGGAACGCGCGGACATCGAATCCGTCCGATGTATGTCGCTCGTCCGTCAGCTCGCGGAACTCGAACGTTGCCGCGAGCTCCTCGAACGCGACGGGAAACACGACGGGGGACATCTGATCCTGCACCACCCGGCGGATGCTCGCGGCCAGCGACTTGGCACCCCAGATCGTGAACCGGTTGCCGGGCTGAAACGCCGGCGCGAAGAACGGGATGCCCTGGATGTGGTCCCAGTGCGCGTGCGTCAGGTAGATGTCGCCCGTGATCGGGGACCCGTTCGCGCGCGCGATCAGCGCGCGGCCCAGCTCACGAATGCCCGTCCCGGCGTCGAGCACCACGAGTGACCCGGTCGGCGTTCGGACCTCGATGGACGGTGTGTTGCCGCCGTATCGGACCGTCGCCGGACCTGGAGTTGGAATCGACCCGCGTGTGCCCCAGAACCGGAGGCGAAAGGACATCTAGAGCCGTCAGCAGTCAGCCACCAGCATTCAGCCGCTGGTGGCTGATGGCTGATGGCCGGTGACTGTGGTGCTTACACCCGCGCCTGTGCGCAGCGCTTCAATGCCGGCCGGTCGGCCAGCGCGATGCGACGTCGCTCCACGTTGATCCAGCCTTGGTTCTGGAAGTCGCGCATGGTGCGAGAGACGGTTTCGCGGCTTGCGCCGATCATGTGCGCAATCGTCTGGTGCGTGAGCGGCTTCTCGATCCGGTCGCCGTTGTCGTCCGACGCGAAGTCGAGCAGCAGGCGCGCGATGCGACCTGGGACGTCCAGCAGCGCAAGCCCGTGAATCTTGCCGTCCGCTCGGCGGAGCCGACGCGACAGCTCCTGCATGAGCACCCACGCGACTGCCGGATTGGCCTCGACGCGGCGCCGGAAGTCGTCGCTGCGCAGCACGAGCACGTTCGTGTCTTCCATGGCGATGACGTGCGCCGAGCGCGGCTGCTCGTCGATGAGCGACAGCTCGCCGAAATGCTCGCCCGGCCCGAGAACACCGAGAATGACCTCGCGGCCATCCTCACCGACCAGGACGACTTTCACCCGCCCGTCGCGGACGATGAACAGGGAATCTCCCGGGTCGTCCTCGAACAGAATGACGCTGCCCTTCGGATAGCTCTTCTCGCGTGTCAGCTCCGCGAAGCGCTGAAGCTCGGCGTCGTCGAGCTTGGTGAAGAGCGGAACAGTCCGCAGGAAGTTGGCGATCTCCATCTGTCTGAATGCTCCGAGAGGTGACCCGACGGCAGGCCCGAACGGCCGTTGCGTCTCGAGTTGGTATTCGCTGGATGGACGCCGACACCGGCGTCGCGTCACGAATAAATGCGACGGCGCGTCACCCGCGAACACCCTGCTTTCGCACGTCGATCTCGACCGGCTCGCATGACGCTGCTCCCAAGTCTATGTCCGCTTGTCTTTTGCGCGAAAAACAGGGTATATTTGTCAGCTATCTTCCAAAGCTACTGAGGTGTTTCCATGAAAGCCGATATTCATCCCGAGTACGCCACTGCGACGGTCACGTGCGCCTGCGGCAACTCGTTCCAGACGCGCTCCACGATCGCTGAGATCCATACGGACATCTGCAACGTCTGCCACCCGTTCTTCACGGGCAAGCAGAAGCTCATCGATACCGCTGGCCGCGTCGAGCGGTTCCGGCAGAAGTACGGGAAGCCGACCTGAGTCTCCGCGATCGACTCGCCGACGCGGTCGCGCGTGCGGCGGAGGTCGAGCGCGAGCTCGTCGATCCCAAGACGGTCCGTGATGCGCGGTTGCTCGCATCGCTCGGACGAGAGCACCAACGACTCTCCAACGTCGTCGCGCTGGCCAACCGGATGGAAAAACTCGATGACGAGCTCGCGCAGGCGCGCGAGCTCGTTGTCGTTGACGACGCCGAAATGGCCGCCGAGGCCAGGGCAGAAGTCGAGCGTGTCGAGCAGGCCCTCACGCAGGTCGCGCGCGATCTCAAGCCGCTGCTGGTTCCGCCCGATCCACTGAACGATCGGCCGGCGATCGTCGAGATCCGGCCCGGCACGGGCGGCGATGAGGCTGCGCTGTTCGCTGCCGACCTGTACCGCATGTACACGCGCTTTCTCGACCGGCGCGGTTGGAAGCACGAGACGATTCAGTATTCCGAGGGCACGTTAGGTGGCCTCAAGGAAGCCGTGTTCCGCGTGACCGGCGACGGCGCGTTCGGCGCGCTCCGCTGGGAGTCCGGGACACACCGCGTGCAGCGCGTACCGGCCACCGAAGCGCAGGGCCGCATCCACACGTCGGCCGCCACCGTCGCCGTGCTGCCCGAGGCCGAAGAGGTGGACGTCGCGATCGACGACAAGGACCTCCGCATCGACGTCTTTCGCGCGTCGGGCCCGGGCGGTCAGGGCGTCAATACCACCGACTCCGCCGTTCGCATTACGCACCTCCCCACCGGCATCGTGGTCTCCCAGCAGGACCAGCGATCGCAGCTGCAGAACAAACTGCGCGCGATGACGGTGCTTCGCGCGCGGCTGCTCGACAAGCGGCTCGCGGAGCAGGAAGCAGAGCGGTCTCGCATGCGCAAGACGCAGGTTGGGACCGGCGATCGGTCGGCCAAGATCCGCACGTACAACTTCCCGCAGGGCCGCATCACGGACCACCGGATCAACCTCACGGTGCACGACCTGCAGCGGATTCTCGACGGCGACCTCGGGCGCATCATCGAGGCCCTGCAGGAGGCGGCCGACGCGGAGAACCTCGGTGACAACTGATACCGGTGCGCCGATCTCGTTAGGCGCCCTGCTCGCGGAGCTGACGGCGAGGCTAGAGGATGGCGGGGTGGCGCTCGCGCGGGATGAGGCGCGAGACATCGTCGCGGCCGTGCTGGATGTCCCACGCTTCTGGCCCGTCACGAACCGTGACACGCTCGTCGATGCCACCGCGGTGGACGAGGCGCGTCGCGCGGCCGTCGTGCGTGCGAAGGGTGCGCCGTTCGCGTATGCCGTTGGGCGCGCCGCGTTCCGCCACCTCACCCTCGCCGTCGATCCGCGCGTGCTGATTCCGCGTCAGGAAACCGAGGTCCTCGTCGATCTCGTGCTCGAGGCCGAGGACGGCGGACGCGGGACCGTGGTCGACGTCGGCACCGGCTCGGGCGCCATCGCGCTGGCGCTGGCCACCGAAGGTCGCTTCGACCGCGTCATCGCCACGGATGTCTCGCGCGACGCGCTCGCCGTGGCCGAGGCGAACGCCGTCTTTCTCCGCGACGATCTGCGCGCGCCGGTGGACTTCCTTCACGGGTCTCGGCTGGCCCCCGTTCGCGATCTGCGGGTGCGCACTGTCGTGTCCAACCCGCCGTACATCGCCTTCGGCGAGCTCGATGAGCTGCCACCGTCGGTGCGAGACTGGGAGCCACCGCTTGCCCTCCTGAGCGCGGACCAGGGTCTCGCTACGACGCGCGCGATCATCCGCGAGGCGCGCACCGTTCTGGAGCCAGGCGGCCTGATCGCGTTCGAGGTCGACACGCGGCGCGCATCACTCGTGGCCGAAGCGCTCGCCGCCGACGATGGGTACCGGGACGTCTCCGTCCATCTGGATCTCACGGGTCGCGAGCGCTTCGTGCTCGGCCGGCGCACCTAACACCGGACCCCGGGCGCGGCACAGTCCTCCCGGTTACACTTCGTCCGAACCCCAACCCCGATCCTCGATGCTCGACGAAAAAGCGCGAGAGCTTGGCCGGCTCATCGGACAGAGTTCCGAATATCAGGCGGTCAAGCGTGCGAACGAAGCGCTGAACGGCGATCGTGACGCAGTCGTGTTGCTGCGTCAGATGGACCAGCTTCGCGACCAGGCGCAGCGCATGATCGAACGCGGTGAGAACCCGACGCCGGAGATGGAGCAGCAGCTCGACGACCTGCTGAGCAAGGTGCAGGTCAACTCCAACTACCAGAGCGCCATCGCGGCACAGGAAAACTTCGACAAGACCATGCTTCAAGTGAACAACTGGATCACCGAAGGCATTCGCAAGGGAGCCACGAGCTCCATCATCACGCTGGGATGACGTCTCGGCGCGGCAAGCTGATCGTGCTGGAGGGCGCCGAGGGGGTCGGGAAAACGACTCAGATCCGGCGCCTCGGCGAGACGCTTTCGGCGCGCGGAGTCGCGTTTGTCACGGTACGCGAGCCGGGGGGGACCCCCGTTGGTGACGCCATTCGCCGGCTCCTGCTCGACCCCGGCCCCGAGCTGTCGTCCCGCGCCGAGGCACTGCTCTTCATGGCGTCGCGGGCCGAGCTGGTGGAGGAGATCGTTCGCCCGGCGCTCGATCGTGGTGCGGTCGTCGTCGCGGATCGGTTCTTTTTCTCCACCTACGCGTACCAGATCGCCGGCCGCGGACTGCCAGACACCGAGGTCACAGCAGCGAATCGGTTTGCGACTGGCGGGCTAGTCCCCGATCTTACCATCCTGCTCCGTCTGCCGGTTTCGGCAGCATTGGCCCGGACGGACAGTCGGGGGTCTCGGGACCGAATCGAAGCCGCCGACGACGAGTTCCACCACCGTGTTGCGGCAGCGTTTGACCGGTTCATGGACCCGGCGTGGCAAGGAGAACACCCCGAGTGCGGGCTCGTCATCGCCGTCGACGCTGCCGGCTCGCCGAACGACGTCGCCACGGCTGTGATCGGTGTGCTGGACCAGACCTGGCCTGAAACTTTCCGACCCGTCATTGGGTCTCATCCCTGATCCACTGCAGTAGTCCAATCAACGGGGGTGGCATGCGCTCTCGCGCTTTTGTCGTCTTGGGAGTTCTCAGCACCGCGCTTGTGACGGGTGGGTGGTTTTTCGAGCGCGGGCTCGACAACGGATCCGGCATCAGTGGACCGCGTCTGTTCGACGAGGTCATGACGCACATCGAGCGCTACTACGTGGATTCGGTCAGCACGTCGGACCTCTACGGCAAAGCCATCGATGGCATGCTCGACGAGCTGCACGACCCGCACTCGGTTTTTCTGCGTGCGGAGCGGCTGGCGCGCCTGAACGAGAACACGACCGGGAACTACGGTGGCGTTGGCATCCAGATCGATGTCCGCGACGGCTGGGTCATCGTCGTGTCCCCACTTCCGGGGTCCCCCGCCGAGCGCGCCGGCATCGAGACGGGCGACCGCATCGTCGAGGTCGCCGGGAAGTCCGCCAAGGATTGGACCATCGACGAGACGCGGATCGCGTTGCGCGGTGCGCCCGGGACGTCCGTCGCGATCGTCACCGAGCGTGCCGGCACACGGCGACCCGTATCGCTCGTTAGGCAGGAGATCCACCGCAGCGCGGTGGGGCGGTCGCTGCTGTTACCGGACGGCGTCGGGTACGTGGACCTCGACGTCTTCAGCGATTCGACGGAGAAGGAGCTCGCCCGATCGATCGATTCGCTCGCCAAGGCGGGCATGCGCTCGCTGGTGCTCGATCTGCGGGCGAATCCGGGCGGGCTGCTGACGCAGGGCGTCGGGGTGTCGGACCTCTTCCTGAACCGCGACCAGGCGATCGTGAGCATGCGCGGCCGCGTTCGCGAGACGAACCGCGAGTTCAGGGACGGCAATGCGCAGCCATGGCCCGACCTCCCGATCGTCGTGCTTGTCGACGAATACTCCGCGTCCGCGTCCGAGATCGTCGCGGGAGCGCTCCAGGACCACGATCGCGCCGTCGTCGTCGGGCACACGTCGTACGGGAAGGGCAGTGCACAGACCCTGTACCCGATCACGGGCGGGAGCGCGCTCAAACTCACCACCGCGAAGTGGTTCACGCCGTCGGGCCGGTCGATCTCGAAGCCGCACACCGCGCAGAGCGATGAGGAGGACGCCGAGGAGTCGAAACCGGTTCCGCTGGCGCAGCGGGAGAAGTTCAAGACGGATGCGGGACGCGTCGTTTACGGTGGCGGTGGGATCACACCCGACATCTTTGCTGGCGACACTGTCGTCCCGGCGAGCGAGCTCGCGCTCCAGAATGCACTCGGCAAGAAGATCCCACAGTTCCGCGACGCGATCACAGATTACTCGATGAGCCTCAAGGGCTCGAACATGGTGACGTCCCCCGACTTCGCGGTGACGGACGCGATGCGCGAGGCCGTGTGGCAGCGGATGCGACAGCGTGGCATCGAGATCGATCGCGGCGTGTACGACGCCGCCGCGCCGCTCGTTTCGCGGTTCATCTCGTATGACGTCGCCCGCTACGTGCTTGGCCGCGCGGCCGAGCAGCGCCGCGTCGTGCTCGACGCCCAGGAAGTGCAGAAGGCAGTCGAGCTGCTGCGCGGCGTGAAAACGCAGAAGGAGCTGCTGGCGCGGGTTGGCGCGCAGCAGGGTCGCCGCGGCGAGTGAGCTCTTCGGCCGCCATCGGCGGCGCCGGGAGAGTGTTCGTGTTGGGCGCGGGCAGAGCGGGTCGATCGCTCGCCCGCGCCTTCGTCGTTGCCGGCATCGACGTCGTCGGCTTGCACGGCCGGCACGCCGAGCCGACTGCGTCACCGCCCATCTCCGCCGGGTCGCTGCCTCCGGCGTTAGGCACCGCGACCGTCGTGCTCGTCACGGTTCGCGACGCGCAGCTCGGAGACGCGCTGCGTGAACTCGCCGATGCGTCGCTGGCCCCGCGTGCGGTGGTGTTGCATGCGAGCGGCGCGACGGACCCGGCGGAGGCGTCGGTGCTCCGATCCCGCGGGTATCCGGTGGGCACGATGCACCCGCTCGTGCCGCTCGCGAACCCGGATCGCGCGGCAGCCGTCCTGCGCGACGCGTGGATCGGGGTCGACGGAGATCCGGAGGCAATCGCTGCGGGAAGAGCGCTGGCCGACGGTATCGGAGCACATGCGCTGACCATCCCGCCGGGCGAGAAGCCGCGCTATCACGCCGCGGCGGTCTTTGCCGCGAACTTTCCGGTCGTCGTGGCCGCGCTCGCGGAGCGGCTGCTCGTGGAAGCTGGAGTCCTGGAAAGTGAAGCGCGCGCGGCAACACTCGGGCTCATGAGCGCGGCCGTGTCGAATCTGGAGACCGGCCGCCCGCACGATGTGCTGACGGGTCCGATCGCGCGCGGGGACGTCGCCTCGGTGCTCGGGCACCTCTCGGCCCTCGCGAACGACGCACCGGCGCTCGCCGCCTACGTCACGTTGTCGCGCGCTGCGCTGACCCTGGCTCGCGAGCGGGGCACCTCAGCCGAGCGCCTCGCCGAGATCTCGGCGGCGCTCGACGAGGTGGCGTACGTTCACCGGCCGCCCAACGCCTTCTGATCGACGACGCGCGCCCCCTTCGGCGGCGTGAAGCTGAAGGACTTGGCGTTCACCGGCGCGTTAGGCGTCACCGCCGTGATCGTCACCAGGCGCGTGATGCCCGAGAGCTCGAGCGTCTCGAACTGGCGGAGTGTGCCGTCCGCGGCATCGATCCAGACCTTCGCGCGAGAGAAGGGCTCGCTGCTCGCCTTTGGCGTGAGCGTGAGGACGCGCGTCGCGCGCCCGCCAACGGTCGCCGTCCCGCCATCCGTGATGGCGAAACGAGTCTTGGGCGAGTCGAAGAACCGCGACGCGAGGTCGAGGCTTCCGGCGCCTCCTTCCGTCATCGGGACCTTGATGACCTGCCCCGGCGTGGAGCTGGGCAGATACACCCAGAGCCACTTCCCGTCGCCGATGATCATGTCGCCCTTGGGTTCCACGAAGCGGAACGCGAAGCGGGCGGGCTGGCGCTGCTGCTCGAACTCACCGCGGGCCTTCACCGTGGACCCCGTGAGCGGATTTGTGATGGCCTGCTCGAAGGTCCCTTTCGACGTACGGGTCTTCGTGTACGTCTCGACCGCCTTGTCGATGGTCGAGTCGACGCCCTGCTTTTTCGGTGCGCCGAACGCGAGGATCGCGCCGACGGCGACAACATGTATGTGATTCACTCTCGCTCCTCCATTCGAAGTCGAGGCCGGTACAGGGCAGGATTGGAGCCATTCCCACCTCTGAGGCGTTACGGGTGTCGGAATCCGCTCCCGTTCCGCCTTCCCGGCTCTCGTTTGTTTAACCCACCTCGATAGGAGCGGTTCCTGGGGACGGCGCCACGGCACGGTCGATCGCCCGCGCAATCAGTCGGAGCTCGGTGACGAGCTTGGCGAACTGATCCGGGAAAAGCGATTGTGCTCCGTCGGACAGCGCCCGATCGGGATTCGGATGCACCTCGACGATGACGCCATCTGCGCCGGCCGCGACGGCGGCTCGAGCCATCGGCGTGACCTTGTCGCGCAGGCCCGTGCCGTGACTCGGATCAGCGACGATTGGCAAGTGCGACAGCTTGTGCACGATCGGGATGGCGTTCAGGTCGAACATGTTTCGCGCCGCGCTGTCGAAGCTGCGCACTCCACGCTCGCACAGGATGACCTGCGAGTTTCCCTCCGCCAGGATGTACTCGGCGCTCAACAGGAGATCGTTGATCGTTGCCGCCATTCCTCGCTTGAGCAGCACCGGCCTGTTGATTCGGCCAACGACCTTCAGCAGCGAGTAGTTCTGCATGTTGCGCGCGCCGATCTGGATGCAGTCGGCGTACTCGGCGACGAGATGCGCCCCCGCCTCGTCCATGGCCTCGCTGACGACTGGCAGCCCGGTCTCGCGACGCGCGAGTGCGAGCAGCTCGAGGCCCTGTTTGCCGAGTCCCTGGAACGAGTAGGGAGAGCTGCGCGGCTTGAACGCGCCGCCGCGAAGCGCCGTGGCGCCGGCCGCGCGGACAGCCCGCGCTGCGGTCACGATCTGCTGCTCCGATTCGACGGAGCACGGGCCCGCGATCACCACGACCTCGTTGCCACCCACGCGAACCCCAGGGGCGATCTGGACGACCGTGTTCTCGGGTCGCCACTCCCGCGACACCTGCTTGTACGGCTTCGAGACGTGGATGACCTGCGCGACGCCAGGCAGCGCCGAGATGCGCGAGTCGTCGACGCGGCCGTCGTTGCCGACGAGTCCGATCGCGGTGCGCTGCCCCCCGGGCATCGGCACCGCTTGATATCCCATGTCCGTGATGGCGCCACACACGCGGTCGATATCGACCTGTGTCGCGTCCGTTTGCATGACGACGAGCATTACCGTTCCTCGAGATCGAGACTCCACCCATCCGTGGTCAGCACGACCGTTCCGCGGAACTGTCTGCCGACTTCAGCGCGAATATCCACGGCCTCGACGGGTGGGTAGAAATGCGTGAGCGCCAGCACGCCTGGTTGTGCAGCCGCACCTAGCGCGGCACACCCCGCCGGCGTGAGATGGGTCGGCATGGCCATCGATTCCGGCGGCGAGCACTCGGCGACGAGCACGTCGCACCCCGCCGCCCAGCCTCCGAGGGCGTGATCCGGCCCCGTGTCGCCCGTATAGACGATGCGGCGCCCGCCGCGCTCAACGGAATATGCCACGCTTTCGTCCGTGTGTGGAACCTTGAGGCAGCGTAACCGGACGTCGGGCCCCAGCGCGACCTCATCGCCGGGCTGGATTTCGTGCACCGAGATCGGGAAGCCGAGCGACAACAGGCCCTGGCCGAACACGCCCGCGAAGGCGGACAGCAGCCTCAGCGTGCCGACGGGTCCGATGATCTGGAGCGGCTCGGACCGCGGCGGCAGCTGCCCGTATCGCCATGCGTACAGCATCGTCGGCACATCGACGACGTGGTCCGCGTGAAAGTGCGTGATGGCCAGATGAGTGATGCGTTGCCACGGAAGGTCCAGGTCTGCCATGCGTGTCGTGATGCCGCTGCCGCAGTCCATGAGGAGCTGCACGTCACCCGCGTCCACGAAGTAGCCACTCTGCACGCGGGCGCGCGATGGCGCGGCGGTTCCGGTCCCGATGGTCGTGAGGCGCATCTTAGGGTCCCTGGAAGACGGCCTTCTTGATCGACTGGATTCCGCCCGCCCGCAGCCGGATCAGATACACGCCGCGGGGGACGGTGGACCCGTCATCGGCGCGTCCATCCCACATCGTTGCGGGATCGCATCCGGTGTCCGCCGTGGGTGTGGCGCGGCCGTAGCGCCCGGGAGCGAGAAACGGCGGCGTCGAGGCGTTAGGCAGCAAGGTCCGCACGAGATTTCCCCGGACGTCGTGCACGGTGAGGGACACCGACGTGTTCCGGTTCAGATCGAACCAGATGCACGTTGCGCGCGTGTCGGCCGTCGGGAACGGATTCGGAAAGTTCTGATAGAGCAGGGTGACGGCCGGTCGCGTGGTATCGGCCGCGGCGGTCGCGACCCCCGGCGGCGCACCCCGCTGAAACGGCATCGCCGCGGCCATGGCCGCGGCGACCCCCAGGCATACGAGTGGAGCGGTGTTCGAGTGACGGCTCACGCCGACGCGGCCGCCACGGGTTCGGCGCCATTGCCGAGAATATCCGCGAGCTCCTCGACCGCGGATCCGCGCATGCGTACGCTCACGATCGACGACACACCCGGCTCCTGCATGGTGACACCGTAGACGGCGTCCGCCGCCTCGGTGGTCGTCCGCGGGTTGTGCGTGATGACGATGAACTGGGTCTTGCTCTTGAACTGGTTCAGCATGCGCACGAAGCGGCCGATGTTCGCGTCGTCGAGCGGCGCGTCCACTTCATCGAGCAGACAGAACGGGCTCGGCTTCGTGAGGAAGATGCCGAACAGCAGGGAGAGTGCGACGAGCGCCCGTTCGCCGCTCGACAGCAGGTGAATGCGCTGCGTTCGCTTCCCGCGTGGTGAGGCGTGGATTTCGATGTCGCAGTCGAGCGGTGCCTCGGGATTCTCGAGCCTCAGGTCGCACTCGCCGCCGCCGAACAGCGTCATGAAGATCTGGCGGAAGTTCTCGCGGACCTGCGTGAACGTGGCGAGGAACAACTCGCGGGCCGTCGCGTCGATCTCGCGGATGGCCAGCGCCAGCGAGTTCTTCGCATCCGCGAGGTCTGCGCGCTGCGACGTCAGGAAGTCGAGGCGCTTGGTCTCTTCCTCGTGCTCCTCGATGGCGAGCGGGTTCACGATGCCTAACGACTCGAGCTGCGCGCGAAGCTGCTCGACCTCCGCGCGCAGTGTTTCATCATCGATCTCGACTGGTGAGAACGACTGCATCAGCTCGTCCAGCGGCTTGCGCCATTCGGTTTCGAGCCGCTCGCGAATGGCCGTACGACGGCCCGACAGCTCCGTGTACCGCAGCTCGGCGTGGTGCAGCTCGTCCGCTGCCTGGTGCGCGCGACGCCGCATCTCGTCGAGCGCGTGCTCCGCCTCGGTCAACGTGAGGTCGGCCCTACGCACCGCTTCCTCCGCGGCCGCAAGCCGGTCATCGGTGTCCCGGAGTGTGGCGTCGCGGGCATCGAGGTCGAATTGCCACGCTGCCATCTGCTCGGCGAGCGAGCGATCGGCGTCGGCCAACGTGCTGAGCTCGTGCTCGAGCGACGCGAGCCTCGCCGACGCGGTGGTCAGCTCCTCCGCGAGGCGCCGCTCCCGGTCCTGCGCGACCTGCAGACGTGCCTGCGCCTGGGCCTCCGCCACCTGGCCCGCGGTTCGCCGCTCGCGAGCCTCATCCTGCGCATGTTCCGCTTCGGTGAGGCGGAGGCGGGCGTCGTTCGTCCCCGCGTCGCGCTGGGCGATCGTCTCCGACAGCTCGCTGGCCGACGTGTCGAGGGTCTCGATGCGCCGGCGCAGGTCATCCGATCGCGTCTGCAGGCGACCGGCGAGTGCGGCGGCCTCGGCGAGCTCGCGCTCTGCCCGCTGCAGCCGTCGTGTGAGCTCTGCGCGCTGTTCTCCGGCGCGCCGGAACGCCTGCTGGACGGTCGCCGCTTCTTCGGCGGCTGCGGACGCGCGATCGCTGGCGGTGGCCAGTGCCGCCCGCGCAGAGTCGGCCTCCGCAGAGGCGGCCTGGCGCGCAGCCTCGCTCGCGGTGAGCTCGGCGCGCAGCGCGAACAGCTCGGCGCGTCGCCGCAACGGCCCCGGGCCACCGGTTGCACCGGGCAGCCACACCGCCCCTCGCGCATCGACGAACGCCGCACCGTCGTCCAGCGCGCGCACGTTGCCTAACAGGGCGCGAACCCATGCCTGGGCCGGCGCGGCAGCGTCGACGTCGGCGACGAGCTCTCCACTCGCCGCGGCGTCGTTCGCCTCCTGCACGGCGTCGAGCGGGAGGAGCAGGAGGGCGCCCGGATTCGTCGTGGCGTGCCAGCGACGAATGACCTCGGCGGACTCCCGGTCTCGCACGACGACCGCGTGTACGGTCGCCCCGAGATAGCGCTCGACCAGAAGGGCGGACGTGGCGCTCGCGTTCACGAAGTCGGACAGTGGACCGAGCACGGCACCGTCACCAAACTGTCCCTTCTCGCGCAGGAGACGCGCTGCCGCGGGTGCGAGTCCCACGCGCTCGCGCTCCAGCGACTCGAGGGCACTGACCTTTCCCTGGAGAGCAGTCAGCGTCTCATCGGCTCGGAACAGCTCGTGGCGTGCGGTCGCCTCGTTGCCCTTCGCCTCGGCCATTACAGCGCGTGCCGTCGCGAGCGCCGCATCCGCCTGCTCGACTGCGGCCTGGGCCAGCTCGACGGCCTCGTCGGCGGTCGACACTTCCCTCGCGACCGCGTCGACGGCGTCGGAGAGCGATGCGCGTTCCGTCTCGAGTGCCGATGCACGCTGCTCGACTTCCGACAACTCCCGGATGGCGCCTTCGCGGTCGATCTCGAGGCGTCGCAGCTGGTCCCGGCTGTCCCGGGCGAGACGGTCGGCACGTTCGACGCTCGCTCGAACTTCCGCAACCGTCCGTCGCGCGGCTTCCTCTTCCGTCGCGCGACGTGCAAGCTCCTCGGCGGCCTCGCGCACCTCGGCGTCGAGCTTCGCGCGTTCGGCTACGGCGCGCTCGCGGTCCGCGTGGACCCGCGAGCCTAACGCTTCTCCCTCGCGCTGTTCTTCTTCGGCACGTTGACGACGCATGAGCGCGTTGCGCTGCCGCTCCTCGGCCACCGCGATCTCGCCGCGCAGGCGCTGCGCGGATTCGCGCTGCGCCGCGGCCAGCCGCGCCAGCTCCGCCCGCTGCGCTTCTGCCGCGGCACGCGCGGAGTGCGCGACGTCGCGCCCGACTTCGTGCTCGCTGACGTCCGCTTCGGCCGTCGGTGCGAACTCCCGCAGCTCCGCCACTCGCCCCTCGAGCATCCCGAGCTCTTCGTGCCACGCCTGCATCTCGCGCGAGGCAAGCGTCAGCTCGACCGAGAAGCGGCGTCCCATGAGCTCTGCGTGTCGCTCAGCGCGTTTACGTTGGCGCGCCAGCGAGCGAACCTGACTCTGGACCTCGCCGATGAGGTCATCGATGCGCGAGAGGTCGAGCGTCGTTTCCTCGAGCCGACGCTCGGTGCTGCGCCGCCGATCACGGTACAGACCGACACCGGCGGCCTCCTCGAACAGCTCGCGCCGATCGTCCGGGCGGTCCGACAACAGCGCGTCGATGGCCTTTGCTTCGATCACGACGCCCGAATCTCCCCCGAGACCCGTTCCGCGCAGGAGGTCGTGAATGTCGCGGAGGCGGCACGGCGATCGATTGAGCAGATACTCGCTCTCGCCGGAGCGGGAGAGGCGCCGCGTGATGACGACCTCCTTGAACGCGATGGGCAGCGCGCCCTCGGAGTTGTCGAAGTGCAGGGAAACCTCGGCGAGGTTGACGGCGCGCCGCGCGGACGAACCCTGGAAGATCACCTCTTCCATCTTCGCGCCGCGCAGCAGTCGGGCGCGTTGTTCGCCGAGAACCCAGCGAACCGCGTCAGACACGTTCGACTTGCCGCACCCGTTCGGGCCGACGACCGCCGTGACGCCCGGCTCGAACGCGAGCATGGTCGAATCGGCGAACGACTTGAATCCCTGTAACTCCAGCTTCGTCAGTCGCACCTAGTAGGCTCTCCCGACCCGATAGACGAGGGTCGCATCGATGTTCTTGTTTCTCAACAGCGCCAGCTTGGCGGGTGTGGCCTCATCGGGTGTCTCGAACGCTCCCGAGTAGATCCGCACGGAACCATCGCGTTGCAGCAAACCGTAGACGGGCACCTGTCGCGACTGAAAATCGGCGATGAGCGCCGCCGCTTCGGTCGTCGAGGGCGCGGACGCGATGCTCAGCGCGAACGGCGCGCGGATCACGGTGCCCCAGCCCTGCGGCACGACACCGCGCGTCCGAAGAAACGACAGCAGCTGCACCGCGCGCGCGCGATCCGTGTACGCGCCCGTCACCACCTTGTACCACATGCCGCCATCGGCACCGCGACTGACCGGCGCGAAGGTCGCGACGGGAAAATCGCCGCCGCCGGAGCGCACGCGAATGGCCGCGCCGTCCTCCGTGTCGATCATCGCGATCTGTACGGCGAACCGCGACGCGTTGGCGGAATCCCCTGGATTCGCGACCGCGAGCGGCGGCGACGAGTCGACCGCAGGTGGCGTGGTCGCGACCAGGCTGTCCGACGCCGCTGCGGAATCGCGTCGGAGTGCAGGTACGGGACTCTGGGGGCGCGTCGGATAATTGCGAGTCACCAGCGCCGCAACTGCGGCAATGGCGGCCACGGCGGCCACCGGCACCATCCACTTGCGCCGACGACCTGGCGATGCCGCCGCGACCCCCGTTTTTCGCTGCAGGGGCCGAGGCCCGGGCCGACGCGCGGCCGATGAGATGTCCGCGAACACGCGCGCGTTAGGCACCGGGCTTTCCACGCCGCCAACGAGCACGACACCGTCCAGCATCCCGATCAGCGCTTCGACGCCGGGAATGGCCGCCGGCGCTGCGACGAGCAGCAGCGCGCCCACCTCGTGGAATCCACCCGCGAGCCGACGCCACCGATCGTTGCCCAGAATGTCTTCCTGGACGACCGCCTCACTTCCAGTCGGCAAGAGGTGGAGGTTGCCCGCGGTGTCGATCTGGCGCGCGATCTTCGTGAACGACACGCCGTACAGAAACGCGTCCGTGATGCCGTGCGGGTCATCGTCCGTCACGAGCTCGTGCAACGGCGCCACGTCTCCGATGAGGTCACCGATAGCCACGCGACGGTGCGAAGCCTGCGCGCGGCCAATGCCGAGCGCCACCGACGCGGTCGCGATCGGATCGTGCCCGAGCACGACGACGGCGCTCGCGTGATCGAGCGCGCCGGCAATGCGGCTCCCCGCTGCCTCCCATACCGATTCGAATTCGCCCACAGCCTGGTCGGTCAAGGGTTGCCTTCGTAGACCCAGAAAGACTGTCCCGATGCGCGTCCGATGCGCTCGGCGTCCGCCCGCGTCGGGTACGGCCCAAGTACGACGCGGTAGACGACGGTGTTGGTGCCCGGTGTCTGGCCCGAGACGACGCGAGCCGTCTGGCCGTCGACGGAAATGCTCGCGGCCCGCTGCCGGGCAGTTGCCTCGGAGAGAAACGCGGCAAAGGAGACCGTCCACCCTCGTGCTCGCGCCAACTCGCCGGCGGCGGTGTCGGCCGGAAGCCGCGGCGGGATCGGGCGTGGAATGGGCGCACGCGGTGGGCGGGCGGTGGTCGTGTCGCCGGGCGCGGGTTGCGAGGGAGTCGCGACCGCGACGCTATCGGAACTGTCCGGCTGCACGCTGGTCGAATCGGAGCCACCGAAGGTCACCGGCTGATCGAGCTCACCAGCGCGCGGGCGGAATCCGTTCCAGATAATGATGTGCCAGAAATCGTCGGCGCCATCACTCACGACCGCGCGCTGTCTGAGCGTCTCGCCGTCGACGATGCGCACGTCGCTGTCGTCGGAAAGGAGCAGCGCACCGTCCGGCGCGACGGTGGGCAGGTCCTCGCGCCACGTCGTCGCGACGCTGCCGATAACGCGCGCGGTGCCCACAGCGATCACCCAGGCCGAGTCACTGTTGGCTGCTCGCGCCAGCACGTAGCGGCCGAGCGGATCCATCCGCAGCGCGCCCACGGTGCCGGGCAGCTCGATCGTGCGCTCCAGCTGATCGCGATACCGGTCCACGATGACCACGCTCCGGCTCGAGTCCGTCGCCACGAACAACCGATCGCCGCTCGGCGTGGGAACGATGTCGCGGACGCGGCCCGTGAGCTGGAGGGCGGGTGCCACCTCCAGAGATCGGCCCCGGAGGGCGAAGACCGATGAATCGATCCCGAAGTACACGCGGTCGCCGGCTTGCGCGTGAGGAATGCGGGGGGCGTCGGGAACGGCTGCGCTGTCCGTCACATCGGTGTCGGGGGGACGCACGCGAATCACACCGAGCGTGCCGTCGGCGTCCGTCAGGACGATGAGCGATCCGTCGTTCTGGGGAAGCACGAGGCGCGCACGTTTTGGCGGCGTGTAGGACCAGTCGCCGGTTGGCGTGAGACGTGTGACGCTCCCGTTGGCAGCAATCCCGTAGATCGCATAGCCATCCGCGGACGCAAGGGACGACAGCTTTGCTCGCGATGCGACTCCGACCGTTCCGGATCGGAGATCGATTCGTCCGGGAATCCCTTTGCGGTCGACGTAGGCAATCGACCCCGCTTCCGCGTCGAACGCGAGGATGCGACCTGGGGGTGACGCTTTGGCCGTGGATGTCCAGACGAGGGAGTCGAGCTGCGGATAGCGAAATGCACGAACGGCCCCGCCGCTCCGCGCAATGCGGAGAATGATCTGGTCGGGGCCGGTCGATGAAGAGGCGGACGGAGCGTCGTGCCGCGCGGGGGTTTCGCGGCGATCGGAGGGGCCGCACGCAACGAGCACGAACGCCAGGACGACGATCGTACGCACGGCGGTAAGCTAGGGCGGCGGTAGGGAATCGGGAATAGGGAATCGCGAAACGGGAGACGGGAAACGGGAGACGGGAGACGGGAGACAGGAAGAGAAGAACCCTCGGGATGCGCTCAATTCAACTCGCTCCCGAGGGGTCTTCTCTTACGTCTCCCCTCTCCCGTCTCCCGCTTCCCTAGAAGCTGGGCCCCAAACTCCAGGTCCAGTATCCCTTCTTTCCGCCGGGACGATCGAGCGCGACCGCGTAGTCCCAGCGCAACAGCGCGAAGCCGAACAGGTTGAGACGAATCCCGGCACCATAGCTGTGGACCGGCGCGCGCGTCGTCGCGATGTCCTGGTTCACGGAGTTGTCCCAGACGATCTTCTGGCCGTGCGACCACGCCAGCCCGATGTCATAGAAAATCAATCCGTCCACTGGTGGCAGCGCGATCGGGAGCAGGCCAAGATCGAAACGCCTGACGAGTGGGAATCGCAGTTCGGCGTTCCCAAACGCGACGCGGCTCCCGAGAAGCTGAATCGCGCTGCACCCGCCCTGCTGGTTTGGGTCTTGTGCGACGCCAGGAACGCCAGTGCAGGTGAAGCTGTATTCCTCGCGGTCATAGCCGCGGACGAACTCGGGACGGCCGATGTACTTCTGCAGCACCATCTCGTCGCGACCAACCGAAATGCTCGTCTGCCCGCGGAGGGCAATCGTGAGGAAGTTGAAGAGGATCGGGAAGTAACGGCGATAGTCGGCCTGGTACTCGACCCACTGGTATGAGCCGAGCGTCGGCTCGATCTGGAAACGATAGCGCCGGCCAGAGATGGGGCCGGTGTAGCCGAACAGCGTGTTGTCGGACACGTAAGCGAAAAACGGCGCGCCGTATCTGAGCCCGTTCTTGCCCGTGATGCTGTCGACGAAGAATCCGCTTGCAGCCTGTTGGATCGGGTCGATGCGCCGGCTGTACCACTCCGTGGCCTGATCGACGAGGTTCAGGCTCCCGCCGAACTCGATCCGCGTGAACCGATTGAGCGGATAGGCGCCGATGCCGAACGCCTGGCGCGTCACGAAGCGGGTGACTGCCTGCGACTGGATGTAGGTGCCGTCGGGCAACGGCTCGTAATTGTCGTACGTGAGGTACCAGACCGGCTGCTGCATGAGACCAGTGGTGTACTGCGTGCGGCGGCCCATGCTGGTGTACGCGGCCAGCAGGTACGCCTCACTCAGCCGGCCGTTGACCTGGCCGGCGAACGCCAGCCGGTGATCGCCGAGCAGGTCGCTGAGCACGATTGTCGTGCCGCCGAACACGCCACGCCCGAAGTTGTCCTGCGCGTAACCGATGCTGGGGCGCGAGATGTACTCGGGCTGGAAGCCGATCTTGTAACCATACCGCTTGAACGTCGACGTGTCGGGCAGTGCGATCGCTGCGCTGTCGAGCAGCTGGGCAACGCTGACTACGGTCTCCGCGCGTTCCGGACTACTCGGCAAGTCGGACGAGGCACGGATTCCCGCTGCGCTCCGGTAGATCGAACGGTCATGAGCGACCGAGTCGCGATTCGCGAGCACCTGTGGCGCGAGCGCCGATGTGTCGACCCGTGCCGGCGGCGCGACCTTTGGCTGATCGGGGGTCACGACAGCGCTCGGAGGAACGATGCCCGGCGCGCGCATCGCCGCGCTATCGACGCGCTGGCCAGCCTGGGCGACCGCTTGCGTCTTCGGCACCATCGTGGAATCACGATACGGCTCTTTCATCAGTCGGCGCGGATTGTTCACCGACCACACGCTGTAGTCGCCGTTCTCGTAGTATCCGAACGCGAGCCGGTCCGCCTGACGCGCCCACGTGATGACGGGGCTGTACTCCGTTACGGCGAGCACCGCACCCACGACGTTCGTGATCTGGTAGTGATCCTTCTTTTCCAGATCGTAGATGAAGAGGTTGGGGATCCCGGTGCGATCCGACACGAACCCGACCGACTTCCCGTCGGGTGCCCACATGGGATTCAGGTTTTGCCCGGCCTGTCCGGGTATGACGGAGACCCGGCCCGACTCTATGTCGTACAGGGAAATCTGCCAGCGGCTGAACTTCAGGTTGTCGAAGTCGGTCTGTGGTCCGCGATCGGACGCGAACGCGATCGTCCTTCCGTCCGGCGACCACTGCGGCTGCGTGTCGCCGTGGCGATCGTTGGTGAGCCGACGGAGGTTGCGTCCGTCGCGGTCCACGACGTACAGGTCCGTGATGCCGCCCTTGTTCCCACTGAACACGAGCTGGCGGCCGTCTGGCGACCAGTTCGGACTGGTCACGCCTTCGAGGGGCAGGTCGAATCGGAACGTTGCCTTTCGCTTCCGAACGTCGAGCAGGTAGAGCACGTCGCGCCCTTCGCGCTGCGCTGTGAAGGCGAGCGTCTTCCCATCGGGCGAGAACGAGCTCTGGGAGTACAGTAACCGAAGTTCCTCGAAGTTCGGATTCAACGTCGACCTGACGAGCCGTTTAATGCGTTTCCCCGTCTCCCCATCGCCAAGCCACAGGTCGGGGAAGACCTCGCCCTTCAGGAAGTTGCCGATAGAGACGAACGCGATGTACTTGCCATCGCTCGAGAGGGAAGGCGCGAGGAAGAGACTGCCGCCGCTGCGGCGTTCGCTCAACAATGCCTGTGAGAACTTTCGCGCGCGGTCGAGCCTCGCGATCTGCGGCAGATGCTTCGTCTGCATCGCCTCGCGCCACTCGTCGCTCAGGTCTTCCAGCGACAGGCCGGTCTCACGCTTGAACGCGCGCTCGATTCCGACGTTAGGTGCCGAGTTGAGCACCTCGCCGATGATCTCGTCGCCCCATCGATTCCCGACATACTCCCAGAGCGCCTCTCCGTAGCGGTAGGGGAAGTACTGGTCGGGACGAACGGTCATCTGCTCGATCGTCGGCAGGTGGCCGTTGATCGCCGCATCCCGTACCCACGCCTGCGTCAGGATGTGGTTCGGGCCGCCCGCGAGGTATTCGGCCATGCCCTCCATGAACCACAGCGGCGGATCGACCTGGGCGAGCGTCTGCAACCCGCCGCCCGCGCGGCCCCGTGCGAAGATGTCGTACTGGAACGCGTGCACCAACTCGTGCGCGAGGACGTGCTCGAAGCTCTTGTAGTCCCCCGTAAATGGGAGCAGCACGCGATGGCGCAGCGCTTCCGTCACGCCGCCCGTGCCCTCGCCCAGATCTCCGGTGACGTTGTTCTGCCCGAAGTCGCCGCGCGATGAATAGAGAATGAGCGGCTTCTTCTCCCGGAACTGGTGATTCAGCAGCCGCGACAGACGCGAGTAGGCACGCTCGGCCATACGGGCGGCGTCCATGGCAGCGACGCGTTCCTCGGGGTAATAGTGCACGAGGAAGTGCTCGGTCTCGGTGACTGACCAGCGGAACCGGTCATACTGGACCTGGTTCTGACCGAAGTATCCCTGCGCCTCGAGCCGCGCCGCCCCGGCAACGACGGCGGCGAGCGCGGCCGCAGTCGCGCCCGCCCTCACGAGTCTCATTTGAGTGCTCCTTGCTGCTGATCGACCGCGACCACGGCCGCGTCGCTCCAGAGTCGTTCGAGCTGATAGAACTCGCGGAGCGTCGGGTGAAAAATGTGGACGACCATGTCCACATAATCGAGGAGAACCCAGCGTCCCTGCTGGACTCCTTCAACGTGATGAGCGCGGGAGCCTTCCTTTCGTAACTCCTCGAGCACGTGCTCCGCAACGCTGCGGACGTGCGTGTCCGACGTCCCGCTCGCGATCACGAAAAAGTCGGTCATGTCGGTGACGCTGCGAACATCCAACACGACGACGTCATTGGCCTTGAGGTCGAGGCACAGCGCTGCCGCGCGCTGGGCGAGAGACGCCGGAGCGGGCGCGGTGGGTGCGGTCATGCGGGCGGTCGGGTCCGATGCGAGTATGGTAGCGGAGCGCGAGGGCAAGGTTCCACGTCGCTTCCGCGCGGACAACGCCTGTGCGCGCTGATGCACGGAGCGCCTCGTCGTCATAGCATAATGTGCGTGCACGGCGGACGATACCCGACGCTTCGGCGAACGAAACGCAGCCGGCCCGGGTCGCACGTGCGACCCGGGCCGGAACCACTGGGTGTGAGCGACCGAGCGAATCTTTACTGCTTGATCACCCAAACCTTGATCTCGGGCTTCACATCGGCGTGCAGACGAACGGGCACGCGATAGACGCCGAGCGACTTGATGGGCTCGTGCAGGTCGATCTGACGCTTCTCGATCATGTCGAAGCCCTGCGCGTGCAACTGCTCGGCGATGTCGGACGCCGTAACCGACCCGAACAGCTTGCCCTCTTCGCCCACGCGCGCCGAGAATGTGAGCGACACGTTCTCGAGGCGGCCGGCGACACCCTGAGCCGAGCCACGGCGCTCGTCTTCCGCTGCCTCCAGTCGCGCCTTTTCCTGTGTGATGCGCTTCAGGTTCCCGGGCGTGGCGGCGTAGGCAATCCCGCGGGGAAGCAGATAATTCCGGGCGAACCCGGGCGAAACCTTCACCACGTCTCCGGGCTGGCCGAGCTTCTCGACCGCCTGGCGCAAGATCACGTCCATGTTGACTCCAGTCGTTATGTGGTCGGGCGCGGGCGACTGCGCCAATCGAGCCAGGTGTCTCCAAGACCGATCCCCAGGGCGAACACCCCAAGAAGCGGCCACATGAAAATGGCGAGCCCAATCGTCAACGCTACCATCAGACGGCCCGGCGCGAAGAACCACGTCAGAACGCCAAGCCCCCGGAGCGCGTAGAGCGCTCCGAAGAACACGAGGAGGTTGAGTCCCACCACGCGGAACGCCGTCAACGTCGGGACTGCGACGGCGGTGATACCGGCGACCAATCCCCAGACCAGCTGGTCGTTGAATCGAAACTCTCTCAGCGGTGCGAGCGGCGGCCCGATCCGCGCGCGACTCACTCGGTGAAACAGGCCCCATGCGAGCGCGAGGACCGCAAGGGATTCCAGCGCCAGCAGCGCCGGGTATAGCCGAGCAGTGACGGGAGGCAGCTTTCGCAACTGGTCGGAGCTCTCGCGAGCGAGCGTTTCCATGCCCGGATTGTCTCGCGTGAGCTGCTGCCATTCACGCGTCTTCGACACCGACTCCCAATCGGCGAGCCACGAATCGACACGCCGGGCATACTCGGCGCGCACGGTCTTCTCGATGCTGTCGGGCCGCTTCGCCGAAAAGAGGACGAGTGCGAGCCCGACCGCGAACGACAGCCCGACCGCCGACAATGCCCGTGGGAAGAAGGGCTCCCTCGGACTCATGATCGACACGACGCCGAACGTCGCGACGACCAGCAACGCCCACCCCTTCGACGCGGCGACGAATCCGGGCGTGCCGGGCAACGGCGTCACGAGGATCCAGACCGCGAGGGTGACCCAACTGAGCGCGAGGAAGATCCGTCCTCCCGCCCACCACCCTACCAGCGCGCACACTGCCAGCGCCGGTACGATCAACAGCAGTGACTGCTCGATCGGCACGACGACGCGAAGGAGTGGAACAAGCGGAAGCAGCACGAACGCGAGAAGAGCAAGGATGATTCTCCGCCATCCTTGCTCTCGCGGCGCAGGAGCTGGGCTCGCCTGCGTGCTCGCCGACTCGTCGTTCTGAATCGTTCCTCCGTTTCGCCGTGCCGTCAGGCCCCGCGGCCGTCAGGCCTGGTGGCCGCGGATGTACGGAATGATCGCGAGGAAGCGCGCACGCTTCACCGCGGTCGAGAGCTGGCGCTGGTGGCGTGCGCACACGCCACTGAGCCGGCTCGGCAGGATCTTCCCGTGATCCGTGATGAAGCGGCCGAGCGTGCGGTCATCCTTGTAGTCGATGAACCGAACGCGCGTCTCGCAGAAGGGGCAGGATTTCTGAGCTCGGCGCATGGTTAATCCTCGTCCTCATCGTCTTCGTCGCGGCGACGCGCGGCGAGCATCTCTTCCTCGGACATCGGCGGCGCACCGACCTCGTGCTCGTGCAGCGTGACGAGGTAGCGAACGATACCGTCGTCCAGCTTGAGTGCGCGCTCGTACTCCGGAAGTGTCTTGGGATCGGCGTGGAAACGGGCGATGACGTAGTAGCCGTTTTCGCGCGGGCCGATGGGATAGGCGAGCTGGCGACGGCCCCAATGGTCCGTCTTGATGTCGCCCGCGGCGTGGAGCAGCCCGTGATAACGGGTCAGCTTGTCGTTGATGGCGGCATCTTCGAGCGTCGAATCGAAGATGTACACCGCCTCGTAGTCGCGAGACACGTGTCGGCAATCCTCCCTGTGGTCTTGGGTCCGCCCCCCGTCGGTTGCCGGAAGCAGGGGGAGGGGAATGAGGGGCCACGGTACTCGGGGCCCGTTGTGAAAAGCCTTGCAACTTAATGGTTTCGGCTAGCCGGCGACAATGGGTGGCGGAGTGTTTTTTCGCGCCGGTCGACGGCGGCCTCAATCCACGCTCAGCACCCGCTAGACATTGAAGCGGAACAGCATGACGTCGCCGTCGCGGACGACGTATTCCTTCCCCTCCGACCGGACGACGCCTTTCTCCTTCGCCCCCTTCCAACCGCCGGTCGACACGAACTCGTCGTAGCCGACCGTCTCGCCTCGGATGAACCCACGCTCGAAGTCCGTGTGAATCACGCCAGCCGCGACGGGTGCGGTGTCACCGTGATGGATCGTCCATGCCCGAACCTCCTGCTCGCCGGCGGTGAAGTACGTTTGCAGACCCATCAGGTGATAGCCGGCGCGGATGAGCCGGTCGAGACCCGCAGACTCGAGGCCTAACGAGGCGAGGAAATCTGCCCGGTCCTCCGGCGGAAGCTCCGCCAGCTCCGCCTCGATCTTGGCCGAGAAGGGAACGATCTCCGCGTGTTCGCCGCTCGCCGCAACGGCGGCACGCAGCGCCCGGAGGTGTTTGCCTTCCTCGCCCGACAGCTCCGCGTCCGTGACGTTCGCGGCGTAGAGCACCGGCTTGGCGGTGAGCAACGCGAGCGGCGCCAGCGTGCTGAGCTCGTCCGGCGAGAGACGTGCCTCCCAGAGGCCTTTCCCTTCACCGAGGAAGCGCTGCGCCTTCTCGAGCACCGGCAGTTCGGCCACCGCGTCTTTCTCGCCCGACTTCGCCGCGCGGCGCGTACGGTCGAGCCGCTTCTCCACCGTCGCGAGATCCGCGAGCGCGAGCTCGAACTCGATCACCTCGCGGTCGCGCACCGGGTCGACGGCGCCCATGACGTGCGTGACGTCGGGGTCCTCGAAGCAGCGCACCACCTGCACGATCGCGTCTGTCTCGCGGATGTTCGCGAGGAACTTGTTGCCGAGCCCTTCGCCGTTCGCGGCACCCTTTACGAGGCCGGCGATGTCCACGAACTGGACGGCGGCGGGAACCGTTTTCTTAGGCTGGACGATCTCGGCGAGTTTCACGAGGCGTGCGTCGGGAACCTCCACCATGCCGACGTTAGGCTCCACGGTGCAGAAGGGATAGTTGGCGGCTTCGGCCTTGGCTGCCGTGAGCGCATTGAAGAGCGTTGATTTGCCGACGTTCGGGAGACCGACGATACCGAGTTTCAACATGACGTGGATGGGGCAGGCCACCGCGTCGTACCGCGGTGGCGATTTGGGTGGGGCCGCAACGCCCAGCTATTTGGCGTCGCCGTTGTGTGCGTTCATTGCCTTGAGAATGCCGTCTCGCAGCCAGATCTCGATGGCATCCTGAAACCTGGGCATAAGGTCCAGCACAACACTCCGCTCGTCGCCGGAAAACCGAGACAGCACGAAGTCGGACAGGTTGCCGACGCGGCGCGGGTCCTCCGGCTTGATGCCGATTCGAAGCCGCGGGTACTCCTGGCTGCCTAACGCTCGCTCCACGTCCTTGAGCCCGTTGTGCCCGCCCGCGCTGCCGCGCGCGCGCAGCCGGTAGGTACCCACCGGGATGGCGACTTCATCGACGACCACCATCAGGTCCGCGGATGCCGACCACGCTGGGCGGCGAAGATAGGGGCGAAGGACCTGACCACTCAGGTTCATGTACGTGAGCGGCTTCACCATCCGCACCGGCTGCCCCGCCACGTTGCCGGACAGCGCGAGCGTTTCGCCATCCCGGCGCCAGCCATCCAAACGCCAAACGTCGGCCAGGTGGTCGAGGACCCACCAGCCGACGTTGTGACGCGTGTGTTCGTATTCGCGCCCGGGATTCCCCAGGCCAAGAATCACTTTCACCGGCTTCTATGCGAAGACGGTGCGAGTCGTTACTTCGACTCGCCCTCGCCCTCCTCCTCGTCCTTCGTCTTGCGGATGAGCTCAGGCTCCGCCCCAGCCTCCGCGGCCTCGGGCGCAGGCGTCGGCTCGGCCTCGACCTTCGGGGCCGACACGACAGCGATCGTGGCGTCCAGCTCGTCGAGAATCTCGACGCCCTCGGGCACCTTGAGGTCGCTCACGTGCAGCGAGTGACCGATCACGACGTGCGTCACGTCCGCCTCGATGCGCCGCGGAATGTTGACGGGATCGACGCGAATGGCGAGCTCGGACATCACCTGGCTCAGGATGCCGCCAGAAAGGCGGACGCCGTCCGGCGTGCCGGTGAGGACGATCGGCACGTTCACAGAGACCTTCTCACCGGCCACCAGCTCCTGGAAGTCGATGTGAAGGATCTGCTTCTTGAACGGGTGCCGCTGGATCTCCCGAATCAGCGTGCGTGCGACACCGCTCGCGAGCGTCAGCTCGATGACGGTGCTCTCGGCGGACACGCGCTCGAGGAGCTTCTCGACCTCGCGTGCCGGGATCGCGAACGACAGCGGTTCGCGGGCGTGACCGTAGATGACGGCCGGGATCTGGCCGGCGCTGCGAAGCTTGCGAGCGGCGCCTTTGCCGACGGTGGTGCGCGGGCTCGTGGAAAGTTGTGCGGTGGCCATGACGGAATTACCTGCGGTGTGCGTGTAACGTGTTAGGCAAGCTTGCTCGGACCGCTGCCCGGTTCGTCGAACAGCGAGCTCACGCTCTGCTCGCTATGGGTGAATCGAATTGCCTTCGCCAACAGCTCGCCCACGGAAAGCACTTTCAGTTGCGGGAAGTGCCGTTCCTCGGGAATGGCGATCGTGTCCGTCACGGAGACTTCGACGATCGGTGCCGCGCAGAGCCGCTCGACGGCCGGGCCGGAAAGCAGCGCATGCGTGGCGCATACGTAAATGTCGTTCGCGCCCAGCTTCTTCAGCGCGCGGGCGGCTTCCGTCACCGTGCCGGCCGTATCGATCATGTCGTCGGGGATGAGACAGTCCCGCCCCTCGACGTCACCGACCACGTTCAGCACTTCTGCCACATTCGCCGTCGGGCGACGCTTGTCGATGATCGCCAGCGTGCCGTTGAGCCGCTTCGCGTAACCTCGCGCCATCTTCGCCGACCCGACATCTGGTGCGACGACGACGACGTCCTTCAACTGCTTCTTTCGGTAGTGCGACACCATTACCGGCGCGGCGTACAGGTGATCGACCGGAACGTCGAAGAACCCCTGCAGCTGGTGCTGGTGAAAATCGATGCCGAGGACGCGATCGGCGCCCGCGGTCTCGATCATGTTGGCCAACAGCTTTGCTCCGATAGCGACGCGCGGCTGGTCCTTGCGATCCTGGCGCGAATACCCGTAGTAGGGCATCACCGCCGTGATCCGCGCCGCCGAAGCGCGCCGCGCAGCGTCGATCAGGAGCAGCAACTCCATCACGTTGTCCGCTGGCGGATTCGTCGGTTGGACGATGAACACGTCCGCACCACGAATGTTCTCGTCAATGCGAACGAAGATCTCGCCGTCGGCAAACCGACTGCACGTCACTCGGCACAATTCGACGCCGAGCTGTCTTGCGATCTCCTCGGCGAGCGCCTGGTTCCCGGTGCCCGAGAGGAGCTTGAATCCATGCTTCGGTACGGACAAGCCGTCCATTGCCGCAGCCTTGTATCGTAAGAGGAGCTAACGAGATAGTCAATTCCGGCCGCTCCAGGCCACGTAGCCCGGAGAGCCCCCAATCTTAACCGGCACCGTCCCGACACGCTACGAGGCGGGCTGGGCGAAGGCGGACGTGGCAGCCATTCAGGGGGATGGATCCGGAACCAGGGCCTCGAAGAGAGACGTCGACAGATACCGGGCGCCCGAATCCGGCGCGATCATCGCGACACGGCGACCGGGGCCCAGCTCGCGCGCGATCTGTAGCGACGCCCACGTGATGGCGCCCGTCGACATGCCGACGAACAGTCCTTCTTCCCGCGCGAGGCGTCGCGCGAGTGGGAACGCGTCTTCTTCCCAAGCCTGGACGACGCGATCGACGACGGTGCGATCGAAGTTTGGCGGAATGAAGCCCGGTCCCATGCCTTGAAACTGGTGCTGGCCGCGATCACCGCCCGACAGCACCGGGCTCCGCGCCGGCTCGACGGCGACGACGAGCGCGCTCGGGTTGCGTTCTCGGAGAAAGCGCCCGACGCCGGAGATCGTGCCACCGGTGCCTGAGCCGTAGACGAACGCGTCGAGGCTCCCTTCGAGCTGGTGCCAGAGCTCGGGAGCGGTGGTCTCGTAGTGGATACGGGGATTGGCCGGATTGGCGAACTGATTCGCCATCCACGCGCCGGTCGAGTCGCGGATGCGCTCGGCCTCCTCGATCGCGGCGAGCATCCGGCGCTCCGGGTCCGTCAGCACGAGGCGGGCGCCGTACGCGAGCAGGGTGCGCTTGCGCTCCTCGCTCATCTGCGCGGGCAGGCAGAGCGTCAGCGGGTAGCCTCTCGCCGCGGCCACCTGTGCGAGCCCGATGCCCGTGTTCCCGGAGGTCGGTTCGACGATCATCTGGCCAGGACGGAGCGCCCCGCTGCGCTCAGCGTCCACGATCATCCCGAGGGCCGTGCGATCCTTGATCGACCCGCCGGGATTCATCCCTTCGATCTTGACCCACACCTCTGCCATGCCCGGGTCGACGACGCGCGTTAGGCGGACGACCGGTGTCCCGCCGATGGCGGCATCGATCCGCGGGCCCGCGTCGACGGCGCGGACGCGCAAGCGTTCAGGAGCGGCCATGTGTGGGGATCGGTCGGCGGAGGGAAGTTCGAGCCGATTGCCCCTCGTGGAATCGAACCACGATTCACGGCTCCAAAGGCCGTTGTCTTACCGTTAGACGAAGGGGCAGCAACCGCCCGTAACCTAGTCCGACGCCTCCACGCCAACAACACGCGTCGCGGTACGGGTCGCCACGATGCGAACCTCGCTGTCGCCGACGGCATCAGGCGGTGGCATGTCGCGATCGGCCACGGCAAACACGGTCGAGCCCGAGCCGGCGAGCATGGCGAAGGCCGCCGCATCGTGCTCGTCGTAGAGCGACGCGCGCCACCGCGCCAGGGTCTCCGCGATGACCGCGAACCGCGGAACCACGACGCGCTCGAAATCGTTATGCGCGATGGCCGCCGTGCGCGCCCACGACGTCAGGTCGGCGACGCCGACCGCCGATGCCGTGTGCCGTTGTGCCTCCGGCGCCTCGTCGAGCCAGCCGTACGCGGTGGGCGTCGAGACGCCGAACGGGAAACACGCGAGCGTGACGTTGCGGCTCGGGAGGCAGGGAAGGGCGAGCATGCGCTCACCACGCCCCCACGCCAGTGCGAGCGGGGTATCCAGGGTCAGAAACGGCACGTCGGCGCCGAGGGCTGTCGCGAGCGCGAGTAGGTCCGCGGTGAACAAGGGAGACGGCGCGAGCGCGTTCAGGCATCGGAGTACGGCGCCGGCGTCAGCACTGCCACCGCCCAACCCTCCTCCGATCGGGACGTGCTTAACGATCTCTATCGACCAGTCGTTAGGCCAACCGGCGGCGTCCGCGTAGGCGACGGCCGCGCGCCACGCGAGGTTGCGCTCGACCGGCCCGAGGCTGGCGTCGCGTATGACCTCACCCGTGCAGTCGAGCGAGCGGCCGCGGACGTTCGTACGCACGACGACCTCGTCTCCGAGCTCGAGGCGGCAGAACAACGTCTCGAGCTGGTGGTACCCGCTGGCTTCGCGTGCGAGCACACGCAGGAACAGATTCAGCTTGGCCTGCGCGCGCGTGCGCGCCGTCGTGGCCCGCGAGGGCCGGCCGTGAGCGCCGCCTCGGGTCATCGCGTGTCGGCTGGCGTCGTCTTGAAGTCGCTGAAGTGCAGACCAAGGCGCGCGAAGTAGTACAGGCCGATGACCGTGATCGGGATGAACGAGAGGATGTGGAACCCGATGGCCCAGCTCACGGCTTCGCCTCGGGGCACTCCATAGACCGCGAGCCCGACCACGGCCGCGGCCTCGAAGAACCCGAAGAATCCGGGCGAGGAGGGAAGCGCGACGCCGATCGCGATGATCCCCTGCAGGAAGTTCGCGGCGCTGAAGGGCGCGTCGATCCCCACCGCCCTGAACGCAAGCCAGAACGCGAGCCCGTTCACCAGCCAGTGCACGAGGGCCCAGAAGAAGACGGCGATGAAGCGGGTCGGGCTCCGAAGCACGCCCAGCCCTTCGGAAAACGTGTGAATGATCTCACTGCCCCGCGCGGCCGCTTTCGGAGAGACGCGTCCGGTAACCGTCGCGTACAGCCGAACAAGCCGCTCGGGAAACGTGACGATCGAGTAGAGCACGACGAACAGGCCCACGGCGCCCGCGGCGAAGATCGCGGCACCACGTTGCACCGGCTGGCCGCCGATCGTGACGCCCGTCGGGAATGCCGGCGACAGCATCGCGCTCACGAGCAACAGCATCAGGCTCAGCGCGTCGAACACGCGGTCGACGGCAAGCGACGCGACGGACCCCGTCAGGCGGACGCGGTCGGTCTCGCGCGTCAACGCGTAGGCCCGCGCGATCTCGCCAAGGCGCGCCGGATAGATGTTGTTCACCATCATCCCGATCGCGATGGAGCGCCAGAGCGCACCAAACGGCAAGCCGGGAGCGGTCGGCGCGAGGATGATGCGCCAGCGTATCGCCCGAATCGGGAAGATCGCCGTGGCGACGACGACGGACAGGAGCAGCAGCGGAATGTTCGACTGCGAGATGACGGCCCAGATCTTCGCGGGCGACTCGTCGCGTAACGTCCACACGAGGAGCCCGGCGCTCAGCGCAATGCCGAGCGCACTCTTCCAGTTCAATCGCATGTCGGACTAGTCGGCGGCGGCGAGGTCGAGCAGGTCGAACAGCTCAGCGAGCGCCTCGTCGGTGTTTCCACCGGACAGGCGAATGAGGTCGCGCACCTCGATGGCACGCTCCAGTGCCGCGCGGCCGCGGTATAACAGATCCTCGATCGGGATCAGCGTCGCGTCGTCGAGCAGCGCCGGCGGTGCGAGGGGTGCCTGATCGAGCTCGTTGAAGCCGGCGAGCCCCGATTGGAGAAACTGGCGCAGTTCCGCGCCCGTTGGCGTGAGCGGTGTGCGACGAGGGGCCGATACGTCGCCGGGCGCGGACGCTGCGCGGAGCGCTGAAGAAGCGGAAGGCGTCGGCGATGGTGCCCGTCGTGCGCCCGCAGGATGCGCGTCGGACGTGCGCCGCGGCTGGTCCAGCGGCTCGAGTCCCGCACCGATGCCGCGGTCGACGGCGTGACCGCGGCCTATCTCTGACAGCCGAGCCGACAGCTCCCGCAGATCGGTCGTCGGTTTCGCGAGCAGTGCGCCCGCCGCATCGATCGATGAGAGCAGAATGGGATCGAGCACATTGGTGTCGGCCGCCGCGTTGCCGAAGAACCGCGCCGCGTCCTTGTGCCCGAAGCTGTCGAGCGTCCAACGCACCGTTCGGAGCGCGCTGCGAAGGTCGTGAGCCGCCCGATCGCGGCTGACGGGCGTCGACGCGGCGCCCGCATCCGCCACGAGCCGCCGCAGGTGTTCGGCGAGCGACGTGATCTCCGTGTGAAACCGACCCTCGGGCGTCGTCGGTGGCCTGACGGCGCGTGAGACCACGTGGGGGCCGGCGTCGCCAAAAAACAAATTGTCGACCGGGACGACCTGGTCTTCATCGCGCGTCTGTTTCTGCAGCACGCCCGCGGCTTCAGCGAAGCGGTGCACTTCGGGTGCCGAGGCGTCGGGCCGGCCGGATGTGCGCAGCTCGCGAGCGGCGCGGCGAAGTACGTGCGCCGATGCGTCGTAGAGCTCCGCATGATGCGGGGTGAGCGCGCGCCCTTCGCCAACGCTCGTTTTCGCCGCGCGCTCGATGGCATCAGCGACATCGGCCAGGGGCGGAAGATCCTTGAGCGCAGCGATGCCGCGAAGCGCTCGGACCCGGCCTAACGCCTCGTCGAGTGCGGCGGCGTTGGTCGGGGTGCCAACGAACGCATCCAGCGCCGATGCAACGGCCTCGACTTCCGAGGCGAAGAAGTTCGGGCTGACGGCGCCGCCGATCGGGTTGTTCGGGGCCACCGCACCGTCCGGCACGAATCGGCGCAGCTCGGCGATGCGCGTGGCCGCGCGCTGCTCTTCCGATGCGCTCCAGCTTCGGACGGTGCGCAGAAGCACCCGCATATCGTCGATCGCGGAGACAACGGCCGACCTGAGGTCCGGGGTCCATCGAACGGAGCCGTCACGCATTGCGCGGCCCACGCGCTCCACCGACCCCGCGAGCTCGGCCATCCGGAGGAGCTTGGCCATCGTCGAGCTGCCGCGGAGTGCGCGCGCAGCCGTGATGAACGGCGTCGACTCGGGCGGCGCATGCGCCGCCGCGCCGACGAGCGCGTCGAGCTGGTCGACGTACTCGCTCGCTTCGAGGATATAGAAGTCCAGCAGCCCTACCGCCACGCTCATGCCTGCTCCGACTCGTTAGTCCCGACGAAGTTAAGCCGCACGCCGTATGACGGTCTACCCTCGGGTTCGCGCAACATCCATGACTGCACGCATTTCCCGAACGGCGTTGGCCATGCCCACGAATACCGACCGACTCACGATCGAGTGGCCGATGTTGAGCTCCTCGATTTCGGGAATTGCAGCGACCGGTGCGACGTTTCGCGTCGTGAGCCCATGCCCGGCGTGCACTGCCAGCCCGAGCTGCCGGCCCTGGCGGGCTGCGTCCTCGAGCGCCCGAAGGGTGGCGGGGTCGTTCGAATAGTGAGCGTATCGACCGGTGTGCAGCTCGATCGCGACGGCACCGAGGTCGCGGGACCGGGAGACCGAGGCGACGTCCGGATCGATGAAGAGGCTCGTTCGGATCCCGACGGCACCAAGCGCTTCGATGGCCGACCGCAGTCCGTGGGGATCGCGGGAAACATCGAGCCCGCCCTCGGTCGTGACCTCCTCGCGACGCTCGGGAACGAAGGTGACCTGATAGGGCCGCAGGCGCGTCGCGATGGCGATCATCTCGGGGGTGCAGGCCATCTCGAGATTGAGCACCGTCCGGACTGTTGTCATCAGACGAGCCACATCGTCGTCCTGTATGTGGCGGCGATCTTCGCGGAGGTGCGCGGTGATGCCGTCCGCGCCTGCGTTCTCGCTTTCTGTGGCAGCGAGTACGGGGTCAGGTTCCGTTGTGCGGCGCGCCTGACGCAGCGTCGCGACGTGGTCGATGTTAATGTAAAGTCGCTGGTACATTCGGGCTGACCCACCATTGCACGCCGTCGAGCGTGGAGAGAGTCCTGTGAAGCGAACGATCCTGTTGTTGCTGGCCGTTGTTGCGTGCCGATCCGGTTCGAGCTCGTCGCCATCCACGACGACGTCGTCGTCGAGCCCCGCAGCACCGGCAAACCTTCCGGGAGCTGCCGCTCCACGTCAGGCGGTTGAGCGCTTCCTTGGAGCGGCGAAGACCCAGGATCTCCAGGAGATGGCGATCGCGTGGGGCACGGCGCGCGGTCCCGCGCGCGACCAATTCGACCGTGCGGAGCTGGACAAACGCCTGATCGTCATGGCGGGCTGCTACGACGGTGAGAAGCACCGAATCATCGATGAGCAGCCGGGCGAGAATGGCAAGCGCGTGCTCCGCGTCGAGTTGACAAAGGGAACGGTAACGAAGACGCCGCGGTTCACCACGGTGAAGGGGCCGTCGGATCGCTGGTACGTCGAGGACGCCGATTTCGCCGCCGTGACCGCTCTCTGCAAGCGATAACTCGCGATCGACCTGGAACGTTACAGCCGCGCCCCGGATTAGTATTCGGATAGCTCGACGAGTACGCCAGCGGTTGAGGCAGGATGCAGGAACGCGATGCGTTTCTTCTCCGCGCCGATCCGCGGAGACTCGTCGATGAGTCGGACGCCGGCGGCGCTGCAGCGCGCGAGCGCAGCATCGAGGTCGTCAACGGTGAAGCAGATGTGATGGATCCCCGGGCCGCGCTTGGCCACGAACCGGCCGATGGGCGAGTCCGGGGACTCTGCTTCCAGGAGCTCGACCAGCGCTTCTCCGGCAGTCACGCCGGCGATCCGTGCTCCGTCGGCGTCATCGAGCGGCACTTCAGGCAGGGCGAGGATGTCGCGGTAGAACGGCAGGATCTCATCGAGGGACCGGACCGCAATGCCGATGTGTGCGAGACGAGTTCCGCGGCGGGTGGGTGGCATACTCATGGCGTTTCCGTTCGTCGGGAGCGCGACAAACTAATCCGATTGACGATTGGGCGACGCCCAACCGGTGGGAGGCAGACCAAATGTCGAACGCAGTGGCAGTGACCGACGCGGACTTCGAGCAGGAAATCGAGAAGCACGACGGGCTCGCGGTGGTCGATTTCTGGGCGACGTGGTGCGGTCCGTGCCGCATGATCGCGCCGATTCTCGACCAGCTCGCCATCGAATATCAGGGCAAGGCCAAGGTGGCAAAGCTGGACGTCGATTCGAACATCCGTACGGCGACGCGCTTCAACGTTCGCTCGATCCCGGCCGTGCTGTTTTTCAAGAACGGCAAGCTCGTGGATCAGGTGATCGGTGCTGTGCCGAAGCCGGCGCTGGAGTCCAAGTTCAAGCAGCACGCGGCGGCCTCGGCGGCCTAACCGCCTGAGGAGAAACCGATTGCGGGCACGCTCCCCGATCGGCAAGTTACGCCTGAGAGGCCCCTTCTCTCAGGCGTTTCTCTTTTACTCCACGCCATGGCCGCTCACGCCGCACAGCTTCGGTATCCGTCCGGGCGTGTTCTGCTCGGGCGCACCAAGCTCGCGTACGTTCACCTTCGCAACCTCATCAGTGATGCGAAGCGCGACCGTACGGCGCGCGTTTCCGGCTACGTCGCGATCTGGCTCCCGGAGGAGTTCCTCCTCCTCTTCCTTCGCGACGGCGAGGTCGTCAATGCCGTCCGTCTGACGCCCCGAGGGGCGGAGCCGACGGGCATCGCGTCTGCACTCGCGCGCATCCCGTCGGAGCCGGAGTTCGGCGAAATCGCGTTCTACGAAGCGCCGGCGGAACAGCTCGTCTGCATGTACCAGACGATGGTACACGAGCCCACGCCGTGGCCGGCCGACCTCCTCGCAGCCGACCCTCGCGTGCTCTTTCCGCATCTCCGCGCGACGCAGTTCACCGGCGTGCTCGAGGTCGTGAACCGCGACGCCGTGAACTACCTGGTTCTCCGTGACGGGCTCATCGAACAAACCTACGTCACCGACGACGGCGGTGAGGGACGCACAGAACAGCTCGCACGGGTGTTCGGGCCGCCGTCGCCGAAATCGCGGACACGGGTGCGCGGATGGCCAGGCCAGCTCACGATGCCGGCACAGGCGCCCGCCGCGCTCGTTGCTGCGTATCGCGAGCTCATCGGGCGACTGTACAGCGAGCTCGGCTCGTACGGCGTTCCCGTCCCGTCGGCCGTGGGAGAGCGTGTTCGGGACGCGCTGGCCGAGCGGCATCCCGCACTTCGACGGTTCGCGAACGGCGCGAAGTCGGAAGACCCGGCGGAAGATCAGGACGAAGTAACCGCGGCCGTCGCGGCATGGGTGACCGATACGATTCGTGAGGCGCTCGACGGCGATGATGAGACGGCGGGGAGGGTCGTGAAGGCCGCAGCGCGCGACCGGAGGCACATGCTGCACGCGGCCGGATTCCTGTCGGCGCTGCCCTGGTCGGTCGAGTGGTAGAGTCACACGACGATCACGGCGACGCTCGCGGCGGCGATCCATCATTTCCTCCACACGATCCTGACGATACACCGACGGGGTCGCTCTTCATCGTCAGCACGCCGATCGGTAACCTCCGCGACATGACGTTGCGTGCGATCGACATGCTGAGGTCCGTCGACGTCGTCCTCGCGGAAGACACGCGACATTCTCGGCATCTGCTGGTACATCATGGCATCGAAGCGCGTCTCGTCCCGTATCATGAGCACAACGAGGCGCGCGCAACCGCGACGACGTTGACTCGTCTACGCCAAGGGCATGACGTCGCGCTAATCTCCGATGCCGGAACACCGTTGTTGTCCGATCCAGGCGCTCGCCTCGTGCGAGCCGCGGTGGAGGCTGGTATTCCCGTGGTTCCCGTTCCTGGTCCCTCCGCGCTGCTGGCCGCGCTGGTAACTTCGGCGATCGGCAGCGACCGGTTCACGTTCTTCGGCTTTCTGGCGAGGAAGGGACGTGATCGTGACGACGCGATCCAGGATCTCAGCGGGCTCCCCCACACAGCCGTACTGTACGAGGCACCGAACCGCGTCGCGGCGACACTCGCGGATCTGGTGCGCCATGGTGCCGGGGGACGGCAGGCGAGCGTGGCCCGGGAGTTGACGAAGCAATTCGAAGAAGTCCGTCGCGGAACGGTCGCCGATCTCGCGGCGTATTACAAAGGTTCGCCGCCGCGCGGGGAGGTCGTGATCGTGCTCGAAGGTGTCACGGTTCAACCGCTGGCCGAAGACGAATTGCGCTCGCGAGCTCGTGCGCTACGCGCTTCGGGACTCAGTCCACGGGACGTCGCCGCCGCTCTTGTTCGAGAGGATGGCGCGTCGCGCAACGTTGCTTACCGCCTCGCTCACGAAGCATGAGAATTGTTCGAGCAACCGTCGCGGCGCTTCTGGCGCTCGCGGTCGTTGGCGCGGCCCACGATGGGCCGCGTCTCGCTATCGCGCGCCTCCAATACGAAGGCGGCGACTGGTACGCGAATCCATCGAGTCTTCCGAACCTGATCGATGCGATCAATCAGCGGACGTCGCTCAAAGTCGAGAAGACCGAGGGGCGTGTGATGCTGCTCGACGACCGGTTGTGGGATTTTGCGTTCCTCCATGTGACCGGTCATGGGGACCTGAAGTTCACGGACGCCGAGGTGGATCGGCTCCGGCAGTATCTGTTGCGCGGCGGCTTCCTGCACGTGAGCGACAACTACGGGCTGGATCCCAACTTTCGTCGTGAGATCGCGCGGGTGTTCCCGGACCGCCCGCTCGTCGATGTGCCGCTCACGCACCCGATTTATCATTTGGTGTACGACCTTCCGGGCGGCGTTCCGAAGATTCACGAGCACGATGGAAAACCGGCTCGGGGCCTCGGCGTGTTCATCGGCGACCGGCTCGCGGTGTACTACGACTTCTCGGCCGATCTTGGCAACGGCTGGGAGGACACGGGCACCTACAATGACCCACCGGAGCTTCATGAGGCGGCCTTGCAAATGGGCGTGAACCTCTTCGTCTACGCGGTCACAAGCCGCCCCACGGCATGACGGTCACCGATCTCGTCAATCGCGAGCGCGGTCGGCTGTCGCGCCTGATCGCAGCGGCCGGTGGTGCAGCGGCCGTTGGCCTCGCAGCGCTCCTGCTCGCCGCGGGCGTGATCGCGCTCGGCCGGGCGCGTTGGATCGATCTCCCCCGTGTGGTTCCGTTCCTCCTCTGGTTTGCCGTTGCCGTCGTGGGGGGCGTCGCGGTCTGGTGGACCCGCAAGCGCCTGGCGCGCGACGCATCCGTCAGCGGGCTCGCGTACGAGGTGGAGCGCGAGCAGTCGCTCCGGGCCGGGGCGCTTCGCGGGGCGCTCGAGGTGGCGGGTTCCGGAACGCTCGGCCGGCACAACGCTGAGCAGGTCGCGCGACGCCTAACGCAGCAGTCGGGGGGGAAGACGCTAACGCCTACGTTGACACGTCGGGCTCTTCTTCGGACGGGAGGCGCGGTGGCCGCCGGGGCCATCGGGATTCTGTTGCTGGCGACCCGGTCGTCGGCGACGCCGGATGGATGGCAGGCCATTGCGCACCCGCTTCGTGCGTGGACGGGTACTCTGCTCGCGCCGATCTCGCTTCAGAGCGCACCGAAGACGGTCCTGCGCGGCGAGCGCGTTGCGCTTTCGATTTCGGCGCCCGACCGCCGTCGCATCACGGTGTTTCAGCGCGCGAAGGGCTCGGCCTGGCGATCGTCGCAGCACGAGGTGCGTGACGGCGTCGCCCGAGTGCGGCTCGCGCCCATGGATGCGGACCTCGCGATCTTCGCGACGGACGGAAGGACGATGAGCGACACGGCGGCGTTGCAGATGGTCGAGCGCCCGTTCATCGGCGACGTCTCGGTTCGTGCCACGTTCCCGGCCTATCTCGATCGCCGCGAAGAAACGCTGCCGGTTGGCGAAACCGCGCGACTTCCGCGCGGTACCATGCTCGCGATCTCCGGGCACTCGTCCACCGAGCTCACGTCGGTGTCGCTTGCGCGTGGGACCGACACGCTCCACCTGAGTCCCAATGGGCGCGCGTTCGCTGGACGGATGTCCGGGATTCAGACGGGCCGCTACGAATGGAGCGCCGCCGGGGTCGGCGGTCCGATCACCGAGGTCCCTGCCGCGCTCGAGATCGAGGTCATTCCCGACTCGGCGCCGCGGATCGAGATCCTCGCGCCCGCGACCGACACGACCGTCTCGGCGGTCGACACGATTCCGCTGTCGTTCCTCGCCACGGATGATCATGGGCTTGCCACCGTCCTCCTTCGCGTGTGGCGGCAGCCCGAGGGTGGTGTGGCGTCGCCCGAGACCACGCGGCCCCTGCTGTCGCAGCCGATGACACAGTGGACCGGCGACGCGACGCTGTCCCTCCCGGCGTTAGGCGTGCAGGCCGGCGAGGCCGTACACATCGTCGCGACCGCCGTCGATGGGTCGCCGTGGAGACAGAAGGGCTCGAGCCGCGAGCTCGTCCTTCGGGTTCCTGGCATGACCGAGGCGCGCGCGAACGTGCGCGCCGCCGCAGACTCCGCCGTCCAGCGCGCGCAGGCCGCGGCGGCAGCGCAGAAAGCGCTGCAGCAGCGAACGACCGAGGCAGCACGGGCGCGACAGCGCACCGCCGCGCAACGGACCCCGGAAAAGAATGCGGGCAATACGAAAGGCAGTCAGAACTCGATGTCGTACGAGTCGGCGCAACAGGCGCAGCAGCTTGCGAAGGAACAGCGCGAGCTCGCTGAGCGGATGCAGCAGCTCCAGCAGACGGCGGAGCAGCTGGAGAAGCAGCTCAAGCAGACGGGCGCCCTCGACAGCGCGCTGTCGCAGCGACTTCAGGAAGCGCAGAAGCTCCTCCGTGACGCCCTGACTCCCGAGCTCGCCGAGAAGCTGCGGAAGCTGGAGGAATCGGCGCGGCAGCTCTCGGCCGAGGATGCGCAGAAGGCGTTAGGCGACCTCGCGCAGCAGCAGCAGCGGTTGCGCGAACAGCTCGAGAAGAGCGTGGAGATGCTGAAGCGCGCCGCGCTCGAGGGCTCCATGGAGACGCTGAAGGAGGAAGCGAAGGACATCGCGAAGGACGAGCGCGCGAATGCCGATTCCCTGCAGAAAGCGCGCGATGCGGCGCAGAAGGAGGAGGCGCAGCGCGATGCGCGCGAACTCGCGGATCGGTCCCGTGATCTCGCGAAGCAGGTCGAGGAACTGCAGAAGCGCCTCGAGCGCGAGAACGCGGACCCGGGCGCGCGTCGCGTCAACGACGCGAATCAGCAGGTGAAGGAGTCGGCCGAGGCGATGGAGCGCGCTGCGCGCAATCAGCAAACGGAGCAGGGTCGCGGCGAGGGCCAGCAGCAGAACGCGCAACGGCCGCAGCAGCAGGCCGGGCAGCAACAACAGCAGAACGGCCAGCAGCAGGGCGCGCAGCCACAGCCACAACCCGGCCAGCAGGGTCAGAAGGGTCAGGAGCAGAACGCGCCCGGCCAGGAGAAGTCGCAGGAGCAGAAGGGCCAAGGCCAGCAGAAGGGGCAGGAGCAGGCGCAGCCCGGGGCGCAGAAGCAGGGTCAGGAAAGCCAACAGGGCCAGCAAGGTCAGCCCGGCCAGCAGGGTAAGCAGCAGGGCCAGCAGCAAGGACAGCAGGGGCAGCAAGGACAACAGGGTGGGCAGCAGTCCGCGAATGCGGCCGCCGATGCGATGCAGCGTGCTGCCGACCAGCTCGCAGACGCACGAAAGCAGCAGATCGACGCGTGGAAGCAGGAGTTGACCACGGAGCTCGACCAGTCCATCCAGGAAATGCTGCAGTTGTCGCGACAGCAGGAGTCGCTCGAGCAGAAAGCGCGTCAGGGCGCGGACAAGGCATCGCTTCAGGGGGAGCAGAGCGCGCTGCAACAGGGCGTGCAGCAGGCTGGGAAGCGTCTCGGCGAGGCGGGCCAGAAATCGTCCCTCTTCTCGCCGAGGGCCCAACGGTCGGTCGGCGACGCGCAGAAGAAGGTCGAACAGGCGACGCGTGACCTCGCGAACGCGCGGCAGAGCGAGCAGGCAGCGGGGTCCATGCGCGAGGCGTCCGAGGCGCTGAACCAGGCCGCGGCGTCGCTCGTCCGCGATCGCGAGCGCGCGCAGAACGCGAGCTCGGCTTCCGGCTTCTCGGAGATGCTGGAGCAGCTCAAGGACATGGCGCAGCAGCAAGGCTCGCTGAACGCTCAGACCGCGGAGCTGATTCCTCGACCGGGGGCGCAGCTCGACCAGCAGGGTCGTGAGCAGGCGCGTCAGCTCGGCCGTCAACAGCGCGAGGTCGCGGCGTCGCTCGACGAGATGAGCGATCAGGATCGTACCGGTCGCGCCGAGGAGCTCGCGAAGGAAGCGCGGCAGCTCGCGCAGGCGCTCGAGAGCGGCGGCATCGATCCGAACGTCATTGACCGTCAGCAGCGACTGTTCCGCCGCATGCTCGACGCGGGACGGACGCTCGAGCGCGACGAGCGCGAAGACAACGGGAAACGCGAGGCGAAGGCGGCGACGGGCGCGGAGCTATTCCTGCCGCCTAACGCCGCGGCGAACGGAAAGGCTGCCTCGCGCTTCGCGCCGCCGAACTGGAACGATCTCCGCGGGCTGACGCCGGAGGAGCGGCGCCTCGTGCTCGATTACTTCAAGCGCATCAATGCGGAGAAGCCGTAGCGCCGCGTTCGCCGTCTCGATCGCGTGGGGATTGGCGCTCGCACCAGCCAAGCTGCAAGCGCAGGCGCAACCGGGGATGCCGATGCGGGCGATGGAGCTCGAGCAGGCGGGGAAGTGGCGCGAGGCGCTCGTGGCGTATCGCGCGGCGCTCGACTCGTCGTTGACTGCATCGATCCTTGGCATGGAGCGGGTCTACGACCAGCTTGGCAAGCGGGACTCGGTGCTTCCGCTCATCGACACCTTGATCGCGAAGCGGCCGAACGAGCCGACGCTGCGGACGATCCAGCTGCGCACGCTCGCGTATCTCCACCGCGATGAGGCCACGGCGGCGGCATTCGAGAAGTGGCTGCGGACCGCTCCGCGAGACGCGGCGCCCTATCGCGAATATGCCCGGATCCTGCTCGACGCGGGCCGGTCGGCCAGTGCCGACACCGTGCTGCAGCGCGCACAGCGAGCGTTAGGTGGTACGCGCGACATCACGGTCGAGATGGCGCAGCTGCGGGCGGCCACCGGCCTGTGGGAGCTCTCGGCGCAGAGCTGGCGCGAAGCGATGCAGACGTCGCCGTACCTCGATCAGGCTGCGGTGTTCTCGCTGTTCCCAACGCCCGATTCCGTCCGCGGCGCGGTCCGACAGATCTTTCGCGCGCCGCCAGTCCAGGTCGAATCACGGCGCGCGCTGGCGATCCTCGAGCTTCGCTGGGGCTCGGCGCGCGAGGGCTGGAACGCGCTGCGCGATCTGCCTCCGACGGACGATGCGGTAAAGGCGTGGACCGAGTTCGGCGACGAGGCGGAGGCGTCAGGCGCCTGGCTGGTTGCGCGAGACGCATTCGCTGCCGCGCTGGCGAAGACGCCGACGCGCGAGCTGGCAGTGCGAGCGGCGAACGACGCGCTGAGCGGAGGCGATCCGACCTCCGCGGTGAGGCTGCTGGAGCCGTACTCCGCCGCGACGGACTCCGAAAGTGTGCGCTCGGTGCTTCCCGTTCGCGTGCGAGCCCTCAGCGCACTCGGTCGAGCCGAGGAGGCCGAAGCACTCATCAGCGCGAACGCGACGCGGCTGGATTCGCTGCAACGCGTCCGACTCGTTCGCATGGCAGCCTGGGGATGGGTGCGCGCCGGTAACCTTGCCAAGGCCCGCGCGGCCATGGGGACGACACCGATGGGTGAGGACGACGACCGCACCATGGGCTGGATCTCCCTCTACGAAGGCGATCTGCGCTCCGCGCGCCATATTCTCAAGCGATCGAGCGAAACGAACCCGGAGCAGCTTCTCGCGCTGGCGTTCCTGGGGCGCACGAAGGTAGACAGCGCGCCGCAGGCCGGGAGCGCGTTTCTGGCGCTCGTGCGCGGCGACAGCGCGGCCGCGGCAGCGCAGCTGGAGTCGTCCGCGGCTACCGTACCGGATGCGGCGGCGCTGATGATCAACGCCGCGGCGCGCATCATCGCTGCGCGCCACGACGACAGCGGCGCCGTCACATTATGGCAGCGCGTCGCCGAGCAGTACCCCACCGCCCCGGAAGCCGCGGAAGCGGAATTGGAATGGGCGCGCGTCCTGCGCCGACGGGGCGACACGGCCGGTGCAGTCCAGCGGCTCGAGCACATGATTCTCACGTATCCACGCAGTGCCCTCGTGCCGCAGGCTCGGCGCGAGCTGGATCTCGCCAAACAGAGTGTGCCTTCTCCATGACACCACGCCTCCGTCAGCCGCAGCCGCATCGGCCGCATCCCGGTTTGGCCAACCTAACGAGACGGTGTCGGCTTGGCGTCATCGGCGCGGTTGGCTTCGCGCTGTCGTCGTCGATTGCCGGCGCGCAGCACCTGCTCATCCCGATGGACGATGCCCAGCAGAACCACCTCAAGGCGTACGGCCTGACGTTCAACGCCCTGAAGGCAGGGAACCGCGCCGAGTGGTTCATCAACTATCGTGGTGGTTCGTTCCTCCTGCCCGATGCGCCTGATCTGCGCCGCCTCGCGACGCTGGCCGGCATCACGCTCGAACCGCTCGACAACGGACGGCTCTCACAGATCCGCGCCGAGATCGCCAGCGGGAACATGGACGCCGTCACGCTGGAGAAGGCACCGAAGATCGCGATCTACACCCCGCCCAAGTCACCGCCGTGGGACGATGCCGTGACGCTCGCGCTGCGCTACGCCGGCATCGAGTACACGACCGTGTGGGACGACGACGTGATGAACGGGGACCTGAAGAAGTACGACTGGCTCCACTTGTTCCACGAGGACTTCACCGGTCAGCTCAACAAGCTGTACCTCGGCTTCCGCGATGCGCCGTGGTTCGTCGAGCAGCGCGACCGCAACCTCGAGACGGCGAAGCGGCTGGGCTACGCGTCCATTCCCGCGCTCAAGAAGGCCGTCGCCGAGCGGATGCGGCAATATGTGGAGGGCGGGGGGTTCCTGTTCGCCATGTGCGGGGCGACGGAGACGCTGGAGCTGGCGATCGCGGCGCATAACGCGGACATCGCGGCGGCCTACGCCGATGGGACGCCGATCGACGAGGACGTAGACTCGCGAATGGACTGGAAGCGCGCGATGGCGTTCAAGGACGTCCACGTCGAGCAGTCGCCATTCACGAATTCGATGAGCGACATCGACGGGCACCAGGTGAACGTGCCGGCGCGCCGCCAGCCGCTCGGCCAGTTCACTCTGTTCGCATTTTCGGCGAAGTTCGACCCGGTCGCGACGATGCTCGTGCAGGATCATCGGACCGTGATCCCCGACTACTACGGGGTCACGACGAGCTTCAACAAGGCGGTGATCAAGCCCGGCGTGACCGTGCTGGCGTACGAGGAGGGCGCACCGTGGGTGAAGTACCTGCACGGTGACTATGGGAAGGGGTCGTGGACCTTCCTTGGTGGTCATGACCCCGAGGATCCGCAGCACAACATCGGGAACGCGCCTACTGATCTGGCGTTGCATACGACGTCGCCGGGGTACCGGCTGATCCTGAACAACGTGCTGTTCCCCGCGGCGAAGAAGAAACCGCTCAAGACCTAGCTGCTTCCCGTCGCTCGCCGCCGGTTCGTGAAATCTTCGGTCGCAGCGTATCTTTTCGGGCGTGCCCTCCGCCGCAGTCTCCGAGCCACGGCAATCCCGCCTCGCGTCCGCCGCCGCCGCTGCCATGCGCGCGGCGATTCGGCTGGCGGGCGGGCGGGAAGTCTGCTTCGTCTGCACCCTCGATGAGGACGCCGTGCTGCGCACCGCTCGCGTGGCAGCGCGCGGCGACGTCGAGAGCGTGTTGGCGCTGCCCGGCTTCGCGCAGCCCGGGGAGATGCTGGTGCACAACCATCCATCCGGCGTGCTCGACCCGTCCGAGGCCGACTACGAAGTTGCCGCTCGTATCCACCGGGATGGGATTGGTTTCGGGATCATCGACAACGACGCGCGCGAGCTCTATGTCGTCGTGGAGGTCCCGGCGGTCGATCCCGAGACGCCGCTCGACATCTCGTCTATCGACGCCGATCTCGGACCGGACGGCCTGATCGCGCGACTGCTGCCGAAGTACGAGGATCGGCCGGCGCAGCGTGAGCTCGCCGCGACGATCGCGAAGCTGTACAACGAGGGCGGTGTCGGCCTGCTCGAAGCCGGGACGGGGATCGGGAAGTCGCTCGGGTACCTGGTCCCGGCGCTGCGCTGGGCTGCGGCGAACGGAGAGCGAACGGTCGTGTCCACGAACACGATCAATCTGCAGGAACAGCTCGTTGGCAAGGACCTTCCGTTTCTCGAGCGAGCGCTCGCCGACCAGAAGGTGCGATTCGCGCTGCTCAAGGGCTGGCGCAACTACCTCTGCCTGATGCGCCTCGAGCAGG